>TARA_R110002096_G_scaffold295939_3_pt1 | contig 12655 bp, 12 predicted proteins | sample TARA_R110002096 | Tara Oceans TARA_R110002096 (sample SAMEA4397295) | marine metagenome | biome: Polar Biome; feature: [DCM] deep chlorophyll maximum layer (ENVO:01000326); material: water (ENVO:00002006), including particulate matter (ENVO:01000060) such as... | depth 35 m | reverse complement strand
AAAAATGTCGTTTTATGCCGAGCGCAGAGTAGGAGAGTTAACCAGTAGAATTTCTTCTGATATATCCTTGTTGCAAGAAACACTCACCACAACAATTGCTGAATTTATTCGACAAATTCTAATCATTTTAATAGGAGTTACCTTATTGACTTATATTTCAGGAAAGTTAACCTTGTTGATGTTGGCTTTGGTGCCGGTGGTGATTGTTGTTGCAGTTCTTTTTGGAAAAAAAATTAGAAAATTGTCTAAAGAAGCCCAAGATAAAATTGCTGATTCAACGGTAATTGTTGAAGAAACTTTACAAGGAATTGCAACTGTAAAAGCATTCGTCAATGAATCTTTTGAATACATGCGCTACCGCAAAAAAACTGATGAGGTAATTGGCATTGCTTTAAAAGGAGCCATGTGGAGAGGAGCTTTTGCTTCTTTTATCATCTTTTGTTTGTTCGGTTCCATTGTAGCCGTTATTTGGTATGGAGTTGTTTTGGTTCAAGCGGGACAAATGAGTGTTGGTGATTTATTTACCTTTATTCTCTATTCTGTTTTTGTTGGAGCTTCTTTGGGTGGTATAGCCGATTTGTATTCTCAGCTACAAAAAGCAGTTGGAGCAACTGAAAATTTGTTGGAAATCTTTGATGAAGCAAAAGAAGAGGAAGTTTCCAAACCGAGTTCAACCATTGAAAAAGCATCAATTGTGTTTGATCGGGTATCTTTTACTTACCCAAGTAGAGCGGATATCCCTGTATTAAAGGGTTTGAGTTTTACCATAAACAGTGGAGAACAAGTTGCATTGGTTGGACCATCTGGTGCAGGAAAAACAACCATTACTGCCTTAATTATGCGGTTTTATGAATTGACGGAAGGAACAATTAGCATTGACGGTAAATCTATTTTAGACTATGGACTCAGCGATTTGAGAAACTCCATGGCAATTGTTCCTCAAGATGTAATCTTATTTGGCGGGAGTATTTATGAAAACATTCTTTATGGAAATCCAGATGCCAAAGAAAGTGAAGTAATTGAAGCGGCGAAGTTGGCAAATGCTTTAGAGTTTATAAAAGGTTTTCCCGAAGGCTTGCAAACGATTGTTGGAGAAAGAGGTGTTCAGTTATCTGGTGGGCAACGACAAAGAATAGCGATTGCCAGGGCAATTTTGAAAAATCCTAAAATATTAATTCTAGATGAAGCGACCAGTTCATTGGATTCTCAGTCTGAAAAATTGGTGCAAGAAGCTTTGGAAACTTTGATGAAAGGCAGAACTTCATTGGTGATTGCACATCGCTTATCCACCATTCAAAAAGCAGATCGAATTTTGGTGCTGAAAGATGGAGAACTTGTAGAAAGTGGAACCCACATGGAATTGGCCAGTATTGAAGATGGTTTGTACAGGGATTTGAAAGAAATGCAACTTTAAGTGCTTTTAAATTAATAAGAAGTTAAGGGACATTAAGTGGGTTTATTTATAGAGCAGTTGACATTAGGCCTGCAACCTTAAATTGACCAACTTTTCTACTTTTTCAAACAAATTTTGAGGAGTATAAGCTCTCCAGTTTAATTCTCTTAATTTTCCTCCGCTCACCATGTAGTAATCAATGTTTGCTTCTTGAAAATCTTGCATCACATGATCTCGAAAATTGACGAATGCAATCCATCCCTCTTCTACTTCTTCAAACCACTCTTCATAATACGAATCGTCTGAAAAGTGGAAATTGTAGACATTTTCTCCGATTAGAATGAATTTATTAATTCCCTCAGCGATTAATTCATCAATGATGTTGCGCTTAAAAAACATGATATCGTTGTGCAGTAAATCATTCCATTCTCCAATTAATTCAATAATTGCATAGCCAGAATCATAATCGGCCATTAAGATTTTGATGAATAAAGTTGGAGATTCTATTTCATCCCACTGAGGGTGGATGAGGTGATCGTAAATGGCATGTGTAAATTCAAATTCACTGTACTCACGACCATAAAAAGGAGACCTCCGATCTCGTTCTGCGATGTAATAATCTCTCCAATTAAAATGTGGCTCAATGGCATGCATGCAGAACAGACTTTTGGGTGTGAGTTTAGAACTACAAAGTTATACCATTTAAAACTTCTAATGCTGTAAACGCAATTCTAAAAGTATAATGCCGATGTAGATTTTAAAGAGTATTTATTCGACAACAAAAATCACTATCGGGATTAGTAAAGGATTTCTGAGTTGGAGGGGTTTGGAAATGGAGGTAGGTTTATTTTGGTTGAAATGTTTTTTTAATCAGCTTACTGAAATAACTTATAAATTATTTTTATAACGCTGATATTTTATAAACTATTGATTTTTTGGGACTAACCTGAAAATATGTTGACTGATACTTGTGTTAATTTTTATCGTTTAGTATAAAAGTTTTTTTTCGTGTAACTATAGTTAATATAGGGACTCAAATAAGGATCCTTCATAATTTATAAAAACGTTAACTAATTTAAAAGAAGATGGTAAAGTATTTTCAAGAAAATTTCCAAGTCTCAACTTTAAAAGAGTTTGAAAAAAAGAAAAATGAAGTTCTTTCAAGCGTATTGAAAGATGGTTATTCATTTGTAGAAAAAATTAAGTTGCATGATAATGTAATTAGAAATTCTAGGTTAAGCAGGTTTGATAAAACGCAAACTATGAGGTATGCTTTCTATCAAATTATTAATAATTCTGAAGTTATTATGGGAGTTGATGCATTATATACCGATGATGGAATTAGTTCTATTTATTCAGTTCCTGTATACCCTATTCCTGAATAAATCATTTATAAAATTGAAAAGAAGCAGATAAGAATCAAAAAATCCTAATTAGTATATTTGGTAATTGAGGAAAGCCAAAAAAAGTATTTTCAGGCTAAGTCTCAATAGAATAACAAACCAAGAATAAAATGGAACTACTACTTCTTATCGCAATTGGCATTTTCGCTTTGTTTATCTATTTCTTGCCAACAATCATTGCTTCTGGCAGAAACGCAACAGCTACATTTTTGATATTTCTAGTCAATCTATTTGGGGGTTGGACAATAGCGCTGTGGATTTTTGTTTTTATATGGGCATTTTGTGCCAAAAAGAAATAATCTACAAGTGATAAGATGCTAAATTATTATAGCTTATGATAAGGATTGTTATTGCTGTGCTTTTCTTAATAGTTTTCTTTCCAGTTTCTCTTAAGATAAGAGACATAAGGTTATTGAGAAAAGTTACTAAACCAAATAGAGGTACAAAGTCAGAAAGAGATTTGGTATTAAAACTTTTAAAAAATAGAATTCCAGCACAAACAATCTTTCATGATTTGTATGTAAAAAAGAGTATGGGCAACTTTTCTCAAATTGATTTAGTTGTTGCTACAAAAGTTGGCATTATTGTATTTGAAGTAAAAGATTATAAAGGTTGGATTTTTGGAACTGGTTATAAGTCTCAATGGAATCAAGTACTTGCTTATGGGAAAAAGAAGTTTCGTTTTTATAATCCCATTATGCAAAATAATAAGCATGTAAGTGATGTAAAAAAATTGCACAAACAATTCGAAACAGTTCCCTTTTATTCGATCATTGTGTTTTATGGTGATTGTGAATTGAAAGACATCAACTTTGTTCCCGATGGAACTTTTCTTGTAAAATCAAAGAGAGTTTTAGAAGTTATGAAGTTGATTATGAAAAACAATAAACCTGCTCAGTATGCTAATAAAAGTGAAGTGGTTAGAGTGCTTAAGGAAGCTGTGAAAAATGGAGAGGGAAAGAAAACTCAAATACAGCACATAGAAAATGTAAAAGACATGTTGGGAAAGGATAGAATATTTGATTGATAGAAAATAATTTAATTCTCTATTGTGATTTAAGATTTATACATTCTATCAAGGAACAACTACTTTATGCGAACTGTAATATCTGTTATCGAAGATAAAAGTCACATTTAAAAGTTGACCACTAACGTTTTCATTTTTAAGGTTAATGTTCAGATTATTGTCTCCGGTTTTTATATTATTTAGATTGCCTTCTTGTACAATTTGTCCAGTCACATTGGTAATAATGTAATTTACAGGGACAACTTTTTCCAAATAAAAGCGAATGTTGAGCTTTTTCTCCTTAAGGGGATTTGGGAAAATCTGAATCGTGTAAGGATTATTTCCATTGATATTTTGAATGCTTGCTGTTAGGTTTTTGATAAGTAAAACTTGGTAAATCGTAGCGGAAGCAGCTGTAGTATTGGTGTGATTGTTACTAAATGGATTTAAAGTTGGGCTTTCTATGCCACCAACAATGTATCCAATAACTGTAGTGTCATTAATTAGTTGATCTAACTTAATCACTTCGTTGCTGTAGTGCGGGATGTTTAGGTTTTGAATAAATTCAGCGCTTGCTCCATTCAAAGTAGGCATTTCTGTGCTCATTTTGAACTCTTGCAGCTGACCAGAAGCGTCTCGGCTAACTCGGCTAATTGTTTTTACAAAGGGAACCAGATTATCTTGTTGTAGAATACCGTTTTGGTAATAATACTGACTCATTCCGCCATAGAACAATGAATGCATAGTATTTTCTGAGCTATCATAAAGAGCGGTAGTTGCACTGTGATAATTACTTAAATACTGATTGAATGATGTAATTGGGTTGATGGCAGAATCGTTTATCATAACCGGATACAGAAAAGGTAGATTAACAGATCGCTGAAATACCCCAGATGAAATCATTAAGCCCTCTTCTCCATTAGGAAAAATTTGTGGTAAAAGGTTGTAGTCTCTTCGATGAAGATGAACTGGATCCGTAATCGTGCTGTAATTCGAAAAGCTCAATTGATTACCACTATTGTTTACTGTAAACTTTCTAATTTGATCCGAGTATTTTTGAATGTAAGAGGCTCCTCCCATGGGATTATACCTTCCATCAAATCGATGCCCGCCTACTAAATAAAGTCGATTCTTCATGAATTTCAAGTGACCTCCTGATATGGCAAAAGCCGTATCGCTGATTTGCTTAAAACTATTGGCAATTGAACCATTATTTATTATTGAATCAATAAGGTTAGAAACGATAACTGTACTTAAGTTGTCGAATGTTTTATGTGTTTGAGCCGTTTGCGCATAAGCATAACCTCCTATAATGTAAAGTGTGTCTTCTACTTGAGTAAAAGTCATGTTGGTTGATTGCAACTGCTCTTTGATAGAAGTGGGTAAAACATTAACTGAAGCAGACCAAAACTGCCTGTTATTGATGTCTATTACATAAATATCTGTGTTATTTTGATTTGCTGGAAATGAATTGAACGGCTGACGAGCGTGTAGACCGTCTTTTCGCCCTCCAATTATAAGCCACTTACCGTTTTGTTGAGCATGAACAAATGAGTGAAGTCCTGGAAAATTATTGATAGTTATTGGATTTAAGTCAATGCTATAGTTGAAACTACTTTGAGCTATCGCAGTTGCACCAATTGCAACATAAAATATAGTTGATAGTATGAATTTTTTCATTCTTGTAAAGTTGATTAGATAAAACAAAGGTAATACCTTGCCAATGTACTGAAAGTAATATAAGTTACACAATACTAAATTTTTAAGCTTTCAAACTTGAAGGGGAAATGAATTAACTCATTTAGTCAACAATTATAAAAGCTAAACTATTACAGATTAATCATTGGTAATTAGTAATTACTAATCGCATTCCTCACACTGCCATATTTTTGAAGCAACTCTTTAGCTTCTTCGTAAGAAATATTCAACTCACTGATCAGCATTTGAATACCTCTTTTCACTAATTTATTGTTGCTCAACTGCATGTCAACCATTTTGTTTCCCTTTACCCTTCCCAAACGGATCATTACTGCCGAAGAGATCATGTTTAGAATTAATTTTTGAGCTGTACCGGCTTTCATTCGGGTGCTGCCAGTAATAAATTCAGGGCCTAAAATAATTTCAATTGGAAATTCAACTGCAGCAGCTAAAGGGCTATCATCATTGCAAACAATGCAAGCAGTTTGTATGTTGTTGGCTTTGCATTTTTCCACTGCTCCAACAACGTAAGGAGTAGTTCCAGATGCGGCAATGCCAATCACAAAATCTAACGGAGAAACATGGTATTTCTGTAAATCTTCCCAACCTAATTCTTCGTTGTCTTCAGCAAATTCTACTGCTTTTCGAATGGCTTGATCGCCTCCGGCAATTAAACCAATCACTAAATCTTGGCTAACACCAAATGTAGGTGGACATTCAGATGCATCTACAACACCTAGTCTGCCACTTGTACCTGCACCAATGTAAAAAAGTCTGCCGCCTTCTTGTAGTTTTTCTACAATTATTGGGATGATTTTGGCAATATCCGGAATGACTTTTTCAATGGCGTAAGGAACAATTTTATCTTCCTTGTTGATGTTGGAGAGAATTTCTCCCACACTCATTTTTTCTAAATGATTGTATTTACTAGTTGATTCGGTGATACTTTTCGACATAATAGTTAGTTGAATAAAGAAAGTCCTTTTAATTTAACAGCTTGAATCATTGATTTTAAATTTCCATTAAATTCATTTTCTAAGAGCAATTCCATGCCCTCTTGTTGACTTGAATAGGTAGAAAAGCCTGTAAAATAGGCGTTGTTCGGATTAAATTTCGCCAAACGCTCATTTGCTATGGAATCGTTTTCAAAGTAATTCGTGTTTTTTAATCCAAACTTCAATTCATCAATCCACTGTTGTTTGTATTTCATTTTCTCGATATAAGTTAAATTGCTATCCAATGTGGCGTAATTAGATTTTAGCTTTACAATGGCTTTTCGCATATAACTTTTAAAAATTTCATTTTTTTCTAATTGTTCCTTATAGCTTTTTCTTTCTGTACTTTCCTTCCCATAAGTGGCAATTAGAAAATTGTCAGCCCCTTTTTTGCCTATAAAATTGGCTAAATTTTCATTGAACTCTATACTGTCTTTTAAATAAATAGTTGCATGCGTTGATTCGTGAATAATCAACTCAGCTAATTTTCCGACAGAGCGGTTAAACATAGACGAAAGCACAGGATCACTGAGAATTCCTAAGGTAGACCAAGCACTTACTTCGCTTAATTCTGTATCATAACCCAATTGGTCGAGTTTCTTTTTTTCGGCTGAGGCTCTTTCTTTATTAAAAAATCCCTTGTAAGGAAAACAACCAGCAATTGGAAAGCACCATTTGTAAGCTTCAATTTTAAAAGCTTTGCTGGCAGTTACATTCCATAAAATAGCTTCACCTTTTTGATCGTAAAAAGTGGTGTAATTCGTTCCAACTTCCAATCCCAGGGAATCACTTGCGAAATTTCTAATTTGATCAATCAGTTCAAATTTTTTAAGCAAGGAGTCTGAAATGGATGAATCTTTTTTTAGCTCAGCGATTTTCTCAGTGTTCCAAATAATTTTGACCTGTCCGCTAGCTTGTTGAATACCGTATTTTACAGAATCAAGGTGAGAAATGATGAAAACAATGCAGCAAGTTAAGAGGAAATATAAAAGGATCTTAAGCTTTCCCATGGATGATCTCCATTAAAATTGGTTTTAGCCCACTAAAGAAAAACTCGACAGCAATCACCATAACGATTAGACCCATTAACCGCATCATGATTTTGTTGCCAGTTTCACCGAGAAATTTGATGATTTTCGTAGAGCTCCAAAGCACAAGAAAACTTATGAGACAAACGATAAAAACTGTTCCGATTAAAATGCCTATTTTATAGCCATCGTTTGCATCTTCCATTAAAACAATGGCATTTGTAATAGCACCTGGTCCGCAAATCATAGGAATTGCCAATGGAGTAATAGAAATATCACTCATGTAAACTTTTCGAGTAGACTCTTTGTCCATTTTTACTTTCACCAATCTAGCTTGAAGCATGTCATAGCCCATCATAAAAAATATGATGCCTCCAACCATTCTAAAACTATTGACAGAAATCCCAAAAAATTTAAACAACAATTGACCAGAAAAAGCGAATGCAATAATTGTAAAAAAGGCGACAACATTTGCTTTTCTAGCTGTTTGCATTCTTTCCACATTGTTCAATGAGTTGGTCATTGAAAGAAAGATGGGCATGATTCCCAAGGGATTCATCAAGGTGATAAAAGAAGTGAAGCAGAGAAGAGCGAAGGTTAAATAAATTTCCATACTAGTTTAAAAAAATGCAAAGTTGAGCATAATCTAATAGAGCTCACAAAATAATATTAAATCTATTGCGTTTTTTAAAGCTGAGATGAATAATTATTTATTTTCATTTTAATTGTTTTGTTGTTAAGTTGGGAAAACAGCTTTGGGGTTTAGCTTCAAAGCTGTTTTTTTCTGCTTACTTTTAAAGCTAAAATCGAGAAATTATGGAATTAAAAAATGCACGAATAATAATAACTGGAGGAACTTCAGGACTTGGTAAAGCAATGGCAATTTTACTGCTTGAAAAAGGAGCTAAGGTGATCATTACCGGTAGAGATGAAGCTAAATTGAATCAAGTTGCCAAAAAAATCGGAGCAATTCATTTTCACGCAGATGTTTCAAATGAACAAGATGTGAAAGCAACGTATCAATTTACAATCAAAGAACTTGGAGGTTTAGATGTTTTGATCAACAATGCAGGGATTGGCACTGCTAGAAAACCAATTGATGAGTTAGACATCAATGAAATGCGCAGAATTTACGATGTCAATGTTTTTGGAGCAGCCATGATGGCCAAAGAAGCGGCACTTATTTTCAAGAAGCAAAAATCTGGAAACATAGTAAACATTGCTTCCACAGCTGCCTTGAACGGATATGAAGGAGGAACAATTTACAGTTCTTCAAAGTTTGCTTTGAGAGGGCTTAGTTTTAATTGGCAGGCTGATTTGAGAAAATTGAATGTGCGGGTGATGAATATCAATCCAAGCTATGTGACGACAGCCTTCAATCAAGCTGACAGAAAAGAAAGAGCAGAAGAGGAAAATAAACTAAGACCAAATGAAATCGCACTTGCTACAGTTTCAGCCTTGGAAATGGACAGTCGCGGTTACATTCCTGAATTAACGGTTCACGCTACCAACCCTTTCTAATTGGGCAATTGCCAAAAAAATGATTTCCCTAAGTTAAAAAAAAGCGAAATTGGTTTATATTTGAATTTTATAAATTGCTATTTTTGAATACTATGAGCATAGTTCAACAGAGAAAGACCATCATTGCATTATTAAAAAAGGTCAAGGACAAGGAGTTTTTAGAAGAAATTGAAGATTTACTTCGCAATGGCAAAAAGTGGACAGATGAAGAAAAACTCGAAAGAAGCTTCGGGGTTCAAAAGAAAGTTGTTTACGAGAATCATGAATTTGACAGGGCCAAAGGCATGATTGCCTTTTTGGACGATATTTGGATTTAATACTAATCTTCCCACAGTTTTGAAGCTATGCGATATGTGTTTGCATGAGCTTCAACAATGTAGTTGATTTCTTTTGAATAGCCGCCTCCCATACTTATCATTGCAGGAATTTCATTTTCTTTAGCCAATTGCAGCACGATTTCATCGCGTTTTGCACAATCTTCTATACTTACTTTCAAACGCCCAAGTTGATCTGAAGCTAGAATATCGACACCCGATAGGTAAAAGATAAAATCAGGATTTACTTTTTTTATTAGTTCTGGCAAATTTTCTTGCAATAGCTGAAGGTAATCTTGTCCATTTATTTTATCAGGGAGTGGAATGTCTAAATCTGACTTTTCTTTTCTAAGCGGATAATTGTGTTCACCGTGCATGCTAAAGGTAAATACGCGTTTTTCGTTTTCAAATATTTTTGCAGTACCATTGCCTTGATGGACATCTAAATCCACTACCAATATTTGTTTTGAAAGTTGTTGATTTAAAAGATAAGTAGCACTAATTGCCACATCGTTTAATAAGCAAAAACCCTCGCCGTGATCAGCAAACGCATGGTGCGTTCCTCCAGCAATGTTGAAGGCAATTCCGTATTTCAATGCAAACAGAGAAGCCTCTAAACTTCCTCCAGTGATAAATAATTCTCTTTCTATCAGTTCTTTTGAGTGAGGAAAACCTGTTTTTAATTGAGCCCTTCGATCTAATTTGAGATTGACCAAATCTTCCCAATACTGTGAAGTGTGAACAGCCAATAAATTTTCTTTACTAATAGGATTTGGCTTGAAAAAGTTAGCGTCGTTTAAAGTTCCTTCATGTTTTAATTGCAGCGGCAAGAGCTCGTATTTTTCCATTGGAAAACGATGGTTCTCTGGTAACGGGTGAACATAAATGGGATCCCAAGCAACTTTAATCAATCTGACGATGGTTTTTTTGTTTATGATAACAAGATTAAACTCATTTTGATTGATTAAAATAAATAATTAGCTAATCCTTCTTCTTTCCTCTAATTTCCTTTTCAATGTAATCCCACATTTCCTGTGGAACGGCGTCTAAGCCGGTAAACTCACCTGCATTATATAACCATTCGCCCCCATCAATGGTAATTACTTCACCATTTACATAGGCTGAAAAATCAGACATGAGGTAAGCTGCAAGATTGGCTAATTCTTGATGGTCGCCATAACGGTTAAGCGGAATTCTTTTTAATGGATCTATTTTCTCCTTCAATCCTTCAGGAAACAAGCGACTAAATGCTCCTTGAGTAGGAAATGGCCCTGGAGCAATGGCATTCGTTTTAATCTTGTATTTTGCCCATTCAGCTCCTAAAGATCTTGTTAAGCCAAGCACTCCTGCCTTTGCAACTGCCGAAGGAACCACGTAACCAGAACCTGTCCAGCTATATGTTGTGACAATGTTTAATACATTCCCGGCAATTTTTTCTTTAATCCAATACTGACCAAGCAGTAAAGAACAGTTGTAACTCCCTTTTAAAACTATGTCGACAATAACATCAAATGCTTTTGGAGAAAGTCGCTCCGTTGGACTTATAAAATTTCCGGCAGCATTGTTCACCAATCCATTGATGTGACCGTATTCTTTAATCCCTGCTTCAATCAATTTTTCAACTTCCAAGGGCTTTCGGACATCGCACACCAAGCTTAAAATTTCTCCTCCTGTTTCTTCTCGCAATTCTTCTGCGGTTTGGTCCACCACCTCTTTTTTTCTACTAGCAATAATTACCTTGGCGCCTAGTTGCATGAAATAGCGGCTCATTGATTTACCTAATCCGGTGCCACCACCAGTAACTAAAATGACCTTGTCTTTTAGTTCATTGTCTTTAAACATTGGAGTTTTGTAGTCCATAATTGATTATTGATTTTTCTCAGAAGACTTTTCTAAGCCATTAAAAATACTCATAATAACTGTCATCACAATGCTAAATAATAATGCCCACCAGAAGCCATCAACTTGAAAACCATTAACGAGATAACCGGCCAATAAAATGATGAGTGCATTGATGACCAAAAGAAAAAGTCCCAAAGTGAGAATAGTAACTGGAATGGTTAAAATGATTAGAATTGGTTTTAGAACACTATTTAAAACAGCTAAAACAATAGCTACTAAAACGGCATTCATAAAGTCTTTAACTTCAATGCCAGGCAAAAGATAAGCGGCAAGGATCACTGCAAGTGTATTTGCAAAAATTTTAACGATTAGTTTCATAAGGTTTGGTGTATTGGTGTTTAAAATCTAAATGTAAGAATTTTGATTTTACGGAGAAACAGCTTGCATTAATTGTGCACAAAAAATTGCCCCAAAAGTTCCAACTGCATAACCAAAAACTGCCAACAAAACGCCAACAGGTGCCAATGCAGGGCTAAAAGCTGAAGCGACAATTGGTGCAGAAGCTGCTCCACCCACATTTGCCTGACTACCAACTGCTACAAAGAAAAATGGAGCTTTGATCAATTTCGCAATGACTAAAAGCACAATGACGTGAACCAGCATCCAAATTAATCCTACAACAAAAAGTCCAAGGTTGTCAAAGATGGCAGTTACATCCATTTTCATTCCAATGGTAGCAACTAATATGTAAAGAAAGGCACTTCCAAATTTTGAAGCTCCAACGCCTTCGTATTGTCTCAACTTGGTAAAGGAAAAAACCAATCCCAAAATTGTCGCAATCACCACAATCCAAAAGAAACTACTTGCCATGGAGGTTAAACGGTATTCAGATAAGAATTCCTTTTTACTTTCCATAAATGGTGTAATGAAATCTGAACCGAAATGTGCAATAGCAGTTCCTCCAAATGCAATGGCAGCGATAATGATTATGTCTGGGAAGGAAGTTGGCTTTAAAATGCTGCTGCTATAGTTTTCCACTTTTTCCTTCAGTGCAGTAATTGCTGAAGTATCAGATTTTAGGAATCCATCAATTTTTTTAGTGACACCAGCACCAATTAGTAAAAAGGCCATCCAAATATTTGCTACAATTACGTCTACAGTGATCATGGCAGAAAATAAGGCATCACTTGTTCCGTAAATTTCTTTCATGGCTGTTTGGTTGGCACCACCTCCAATCCAGCTACCGGCCACAGTGGCTAAACCCCGCCAAACTTCGTCGGGGCCACTTCCACCAACAATTTCTGGAGCAAATGCCGAAACTGCAAGTATTGCAATTGGACCTCCTAAAATAATGCCCAAAGTTCCTGCAAAAAACATGATCAATGCTTTTGGACCTAAGCCAATTACGCCTTTTAAGTCTATGCTCAAGCACAATAAAACTAAACTACTTGGCAA
>TARA_R110002096_G_scaffold140325_2_pt1 | contig 12657 bp, 10 predicted proteins | sample TARA_R110002096 | Tara Oceans TARA_R110002096 (sample SAMEA4397295) | marine metagenome | biome: Polar Biome; feature: [DCM] deep chlorophyll maximum layer (ENVO:01000326); material: water (ENVO:00002006), including particulate matter (ENVO:01000060) such as... | depth 35 m | reverse complement strand
CATCATTGACGGCATGGGGCTTATGCCTGGGGCTTTATCTTCGCCAGATGTAATACCGTATGTCGTTGCTGGCTTAGCGGCTGGTATTAATTTCGTACGTCAGTTTTTCACTAACCATCTATCTCAGGAGTAGTCATGGACCCGAGCGCCCGTATGAAAGAGTTGAAGTCTGGACTGGATACGCACATTCGCCAATTGCAAGTACTTGAAGCAAACATTAGGGAGTGCGGTGCTTCTATTGAGCAGTTCAAAGGAGCAATCGCGTTATGCACAGAGCTAGTGGAAGCTACTGTAGATAACATAGAAAGCAACGAGGATGGCGAAGGCGATAACGCATAGTGGAATCAACATCTCTAATGGGACTTCTGGACAGAAAATACCTGTTAGATTAGTTGATGATACAGATGGGGAGACACTAGAGACTGGTGTTTCTTCTCCCACTATTCAATTGAGTAAAAACGGCGGCTCTTTTGCCAGTGCTTCAGACGGTACATGGGCAGAAATCGGGAACGGGTGGTACACGGTCAGGCTTAACGGCACTGATACGTCGGATGTTGGGTGGCTTTTGCTTAGGGTAGTTAAGTCAGGTACGTCTAGAGAGAGTCATGTTTTATGCAATATTTCTATATCTGCTTCAGAGGAAAGAAATAACATGATGCGATCTCGCGTTATTTACCAAAGGAACCTATGATGGCAAAAGATGTCACCCTTGAAGAGAAGGTGCATGAGATAGATCTTCGTGACTTTGAACGACTGCAAAAGCTTTTGTCTCGTCTTCAGTCTGAGATTGGCAATTACCAAAAGAACCTGCAAATGATTGCACTCAGCGAGGCCCAATTAGACCATTATAAGATCGGCCTTATCCAAGATGAGTCTATTGATGAGTCTACTATTAACAATGCTATTAGTCAGCTAAAAGAGAATCATATAAGACAGCTCAAGGCGATGAAAGCGGCTATATTCAGTTGCTCAAACGACTTGAAACAGTTGCACGAACGACGTAATATCTTAATAGCTCAAGGTAGAGAGCTACGAGAATTGGAAGAAGAGGTGTTATAATGGATTGGGAAGAAATTCTTAAAAGCGCAGGCAGTAGCGGCACTAAAGAAGGGGCGGCGGTAAATATTGTCAAAAGCCTTCTCGGTATGGTCATGGGAAACCAAGCGAACAAGGGGCCGAGTAAAGCTCAAGACGAGGCTATGAAGCGCATGATGCAGATCGCCACAGGCCAGTATAACATGCAGGCCAAGCAAGCGAATATGGACTTGCCTCTACGCCAAGACCTTTTCTCGGCATTGCGGAACAGAGAGGCCGATAAAGCGCCACGCATATCACCGGGATCTTTTAGGCCTTCTAATCCTTACGAACGACTCAATAGGGTGGGACCAGCAAACCCCAACTCATTGATGCCTAGCCTTATGGGTGGTGGCAAAGCCGCACTCCCGGCTGGCTCTAAGGGGTGGAGTTCGGGGGCTGGAATGGGCGTTGCAAACCCAATGATAGCACAGATGGCTGCACAGAAAGCAGAGCAGGAGAAGCAGATGGCTGCACAGAAGCAGATGGCTGCACAGAAAGCAGCCATAGAGAATCAACAGAATACTACGATGGGTAACGGATTGCCAACCGTATTGCGGGGCAGCGGTAGTCCTATGCCTACAGTGTTTGGATAAGGGGTATATGTAATGGCATTATTTCCAGGTGGTCAGCAGTTTGGCATAGAAGATTTAGCTGGAGACAACTGGCTAATGCAAAGCCCCGGCTCTTTGGCTGGGTTATGGCAAAAGCAATTCGGCTCGGCACCCGGCGCTGGTGTGATAAGCTCGCTTATGGGCGGCGGCAAGGTCGGTGGTCCCGCAGGCGGGAACTATGACTTTCTTGCTGGCAGTAATGCCGCTGGTGGTGGCGGTGGCGGTGGCGGCAATAGTAGCGTCGGTATGCCGTGGGTTACCAATACTAATACCTCTAATGGTGGCAATGCCAGTGGAGGTGGTGGTACTAGTAGCGTCGGTATGCCGTGGTTAGCAAACAACGGTGGCGGCGCTGGTGGCAGTACGTCTTTAAACACTACCGTTGATCCTCTTAATGTAAATACTGTAAGTACTAACGATTCTACTTCTTTCGTGCCAACGACAATGGCAAATAATAATAGTGTCGTACAGGGCGTGCCTGGGGATACCAATAAATTGGCTGGAAGCGCACAGCCCGATTCCTTCAGCCTTGCTGGGGGCTTCCATGGCGATCGGGGACCAGATAGTATTAACGTAATAGGCGAGGGTGACATCGTTGGGTCTGGCAGTGAGTCCGAGAGTAGGGTGGTGACTGGCTCTGATGTGCCGGGGGGGCACCGGGCCAGTCGAAGAGGTTTGAATCCGTTTGTAGAGGGTCAACAGGAAGCAACGCTGGGCAACACGCTGCCCCCCGGCGTAAGTAGCGTCGGTATGCCGTGGTTAGCAGACGGTAGAAGGGAACTTCCCACCACAGATGCTTTTGGTCGGCCTCGGGGCATAGAGAACAGTACTTTTAATACTATCATTGATGATACCAATGTGTCCGAAGGACTGCCCCCCGGCCTCTTAGAGGCTATGCAACAAGGGGCGCAAGATGGAGGGGGAGCATTTTCCAAGTGGCTGCAAGATAATCCAAATTGGGGGGCTGGAATGGGGGGGTCGAATTTAACCGCCCAAATACAGAATACTAATCCTTGGGACAGCGTTATACCGGGACAGGGTGGGGGTATAACAGATCCTGGGGGCGCGGCAGGTATCACGAACTGGCAGCAATGGCAAGATGCTATGGGATCTTTAGCACCGGGAGGGGGAGATCAATTTGATGGGATAAATCTGTTCCCAGATGGAGGAAATGGAGCGGGCATGGGCTGGAGAGAACCTCCGGGATTCGGCTGGAAAGACGGTGGAGGTGGCATAGATAGCATCATAGATAATCCAATCACAAATTGGCAAGGCTGGCAAGACATAGGTGGGCAAACGGCAGCCGATCAAGCTATAGACTTAACGTCTCCTGTTACTAGCAGTGTCGCGCATACCTTCAATCCCAGCTTTGCTCCCAATATGGATTTCGCTAATATGTTCCAAGGGATCAACCTTACACCCGAAGGTGGCACGTCAAGTATTGGCAATGTTGGTGGCGGTGCGTCGAGTGTCGGCAATGTTGGTGGCGGTGCCGGTGGTAATATTGATTTTGGCGATCACGGCATGTTTGGGCAAGGCGGACTTTTTGGTGGACAGCCACTGATGGGGCCGGGGGCTGTTACGAGTGCTGGTGGATTAGGAGGTGCTGGTGGCCTAGGTGGTGCGGGTGGTCTAGGAGGTGCTGGAGGTAGTATTGACTTTGGTGACCATGGTATGTTCGGGCAAGCTGGACTCCTTGGTGGACAACCGTTGATGGGCGAGGGAGCTGTTAATCTATCTGGTATGAACCAAGGTATGTTTGGTCCTGATGCTTTTCGCGGGATGAATCAAGGGGATCAGTTTAACTTCGCCGATATGAACCAAGGCATGTTTGACCCCGGCGCTTTTAGGTTTGAAGGTGCGAACCAAGACGTTAATCTTAGTAACATGAATACAGGGATGTTTGACCCCGGCGCTTTTAATATGTCAAACATGAATACAGGCCTTCTTGGCGAGGGAGCGATCACAATCAATGAAGGGGTGCCTGACTGGGTGACGAACCCCAACCAGATATTCCAGAACATAAGTCCGATGGTGGGTGAACAGATTCGTAATATGATGCCCGGTGAAGAGGAGCTTATGCCCGAGTGGGCGAGAGGTGGAGAAGAGGCTTTTCTGGCAAGGATGATACCCAAGCTGTTCCCACAGGGAGGAGACTTTGAAGGTGCATTGGGTAGTGTGCTTAACGATCCCCTCGCCGCAATGCAAGCACAGCTAGATGAGTTAAGTAGCGGTGGTCTCCTTGCAGAGCTTAACAAGCTACAAGATGTCGATGATATCTCTTCTGGAACAGGCACTGGTGCTGCCGAGGCCGATTTCGCTATGTCGGGCAGTGATAACTTTATGGATGCTCCTCAGTTGGACATGCCTGATATCACAGACTACGGCCAAGCGCTTCAGATGCCTATGTATGACAATATCCTAAAGTCATTAGATGCGTCTAATCCGTTTGACACAAGGCGCGATGAGATATTAGGCGGGAAGAATGAATACCTTGATAAGATATACAACGACAAAAGAGACAACCTTGAGAACCGCTTTGCTGTAATGGACAACCTCGGATCACCGGGGTTCCGTGAGGCTATGAAGGACTTAGAAGACGAACGCGCAATGGCTAAACTGGGTATAACTTCTCAGTTTGGGCAAGAGGCTGCGCGGAGCGATGAGTCTACTCGACGGGGCCGCGTCCAAGATCTTTCCAATGCCTTGGGCTTTGAGACGGGTCGAGTGCGTGATGAGATGGGCTTCCAGAACCAACTACAGCAACAGTCTGACCAAGGGTTTTCCAACTACATGGATCAGATCTTCAAGTCTCATATGGCACCGCAGGACTCCTATGATAACGCATTGCGCATGATGCTGGGCGGGTTAGGCACTTCCATACAGCCCAACATTGGTGCAGCGGTGACAGGCTTAGGCAATAACGCCCAACAGTATCAGAACATGATGAACCAGAACAATAAAAATACAGGCATGATGATGAACCCCGGCGCATATAATTCACAGGGTAACATGGGGACAAGGGGACAATAATGGCAATGCAAGGATTCTTCTCTCAGATGCTCGGCCACGGCGCTGGCAAGAGCATGGCCGACTACAACAAGCAACAGCAGATAAATGAGCTATTGCGCCAAGGGTGGGTCCCGAAAGGGCAAGGTGGTGGCATAGAGGAAGGTATGCCTTCTGCGCCTGAGGATTCGATGAGGGACACCGAGCAGCCTGACGTAATGCAAGCGATTGTAGAGGCGGCACAAGACCCAGAAATAGCCAAGCTTATCAACGAGATGAGTGGCGTTGGGACTAGTACGGAAGGTTCTGACCGCCAGACAGAAGTTGATCAGGTCTTTGGCTTGGGGGGTGACCAAGAGGAAGAATACTCAGGAAGTTATAGGTTCCCTCCCTCTGGAACGGGAGAAGGCTATAGAAGGCCCGAAGTGAAACGCTTTGATGCCGGGGTTGGTACAGCCGACAGTCGTATGGCTGGAACCATGAACGACATGTACGCTACGGGTAAAAACCTACCACAGCAAAATCTCAATCCCGTAAACATTAAATATCTCCCCAATAGCGTTGCCAATAAATACGCCGCACAGGGGCCAGACGGCTTACCCCTCAGGGACGAGCACAATCACCTTATTTTTGATACAGAGGAATCAGGTTGGGCGGCGGCTAAAGCAGACATAACTGCAAAAATGAGAGGTAATAGCAAGCACGGTTTAGGCCCCAATTCTACCTTGGATGAGTTTGGTGCCATCTACGCCACAGACCCCCTTTGGTCCCAGAAGGTTTCTAAGATCATGGGGCCTGACGTAATGGGTACTACTCCCGTAGGTCAGTTAAATGAAGGAGAGTTTGTTGAAGCAATAGCTCGTCAAGAAGGTTGGTATGCAGAGACTGGGAGTGGTTTCCAGTCTCCATTTGAAGATAGCTCTGGGTTAAATCAAGGCCGTGATTTCGGCCCCGATGGCTTAGAGGATGATCCAGACTATGAGGCTAACCCCGATCCTGTTTCACGCATGTTCGTTAAGAGAGAATTTGCAGAAGCTAGGAAAAAGCTTGATGGGTTTTCTCCATCGAAGAGTGAGGCTGGGTCTTTTCTAAAGCCTATTGCGGAACAGCTTAATGCTATGTTTGGTTCATCTACGCCTTTGGATATGGACGGGTATGAAATGGGTCCATACCATGCTCAGAGAATAGCAGTAGATAAGATGAACAGGGAAGACGAACGGCATCAGAAGGGCTTAGACCAGCAGCAACGGCAGCTCGACGTGCTTAAGCAGCACTACGGGAATCTAAACGATAACGCCAGAGCGACGATAGAGCAAAAGACATTGACTAGCCTGTTAAAGTATCAGACGGATATTCGGAAGTTTGACGAAGACGCAAGGATTAAAATTAATTCTGGTGATATCCCCACTCCAAAAGAATTAGAAGCTCTTGACGCGCAAGAAAGGGATCTTGTAGAAGACTTATTTGAAATGATTAACGATACTGGCTTTGCTGAATTTACCTTTGGCACTGGAGCCGTCATTGGTCAATTTGGTACAATAGACAAAGATGATGGCCTTGATGGTATTATGCCGACCCTCTACCTTATGATGGGTCTGAATGAAGACGGGTCGATGCCTGATGATGCTAGTTGGTATAACAGGTCTGAGCTATTTAAGCAATCTGATCAAGACATTAGAAATATACAACAGGCAATAGAGACCATCGAATACATAAGGGCATTAAGAAGGGATACCCCTGGGTGGAGATATCAAGGGGTAATGCAGGCTGAACCGGAGGGTTCGATGGACGGTAATAGAGAGGGTGATTTCATTAAGGAACTGACACCTTATTTACGCAACCTTCTTACGAAACACAACAAAACTGATCCACTCAAGACAAGGGTTGGAGAAAAATAAAATGCCAGCTATCAAGTTATCGGACAGTGACAAGCGAGCCTTTGCTCGCATTTACTCAAAATACCCAGAATACTCAGATGCTTTAGATGAGATCATTGTTGAAACTGGCTTTGAAGCGTTCGATCCTTATGAGTATACACCTATAAACATTAAAGACGAAGCGAGTGCTTTCAGTGAGGGATTTCAGTCCAGTGCTACCCTCGGCACTGCCGCTGAGTTGGATGTAAGTAATGCTGGTGATGTCGAAGTTCCTTACTTTGGAGAAGTGCAGCCCTCTCGTATCGCTGGCAATATAGCGGGTGGTCTCATACCGGGACTTGGTGCCTATGGCTTGGCGGGGAAAGCAGCCAAGGGCATGGGGATGGTGAAAGGCGGCATTACCGTTGGCGTTGCCGATAAGGCAAAGAAACTAAGTATGGGTGGCAAGGTCTTTCAAGTTGTTTCAGCCGAGTCCGTACCGGGCGCTTTGCAAGGTTGGGTACAAAGCGACGGTGATATAGATGAAGTTATTAAGATGGCCGCTATATGGACATCGGCGGGTTTGCTCTTAGAAGGAACTGGCACTCTTGCCATGCGCGGTTGGAAGAAGATACGCGATGGCAAGAAGCTTACCGTTGATGAGCAGACTGCTGTAAACGAAACAGGGCGTGTCTACAAAGAGCAAGCAGAGGAGGCTGGCATACCTCAGGACCATGATACAGTACAGCAAGAAGTAGACAGAGGGGTAACATTCAGTAGCCTAGTCGGTCGATTACCCGGTCTATCCAAGTGGGCTGATACGATAAGGGGAGAGACCGTAGGCAGTGCCGTTGTGAACGACGAAGCCAGAGCTTCTATTCTTTTTGCTTTTAGGCAGGGGTTTCTTCCAAACGGAACGAGGATTGATGCGGACACTCCCGGTGGTCAAGATCAATTATGGACAGCGATTCATGAGAACGTAGAAAGTGTAAAGCAGGTAGACGCTATCCGCAATGGGGTTGAAGTAATAGAAGAAGCGTATAAGAACAATGACTTGACGGCTCCAATACAAGGGACAGAGCTTTTAGACTTGTACCTGCACGGACAGCTTAAACTGGATGAACTGAGTAAGCTTGTAAGGCAAGACATTCCCGCAGCGCAGACTGACTTAGGTGCTACACCCGGTGGATCAGCCGGGGCGCAAAAAGTTGTATGGTCTATGGATAACTTAGAAAAGAAAGTTTCTGCCATACACAAGAAAGCTTTTAGATCCGATAAAGGCGCAATGCGCGGAGAGAAAGGCCAGTATGAGAAGCGCGTACTAGATCAAGAGGCAACACAGGATCAGACAGCGCGGTTAAGCGAGCTTGTGACCCAGATAAACCATTCGCTTGAGCGTATAAATGAGCCTATGATAGAATCAGCCATTATGAATAAGGTGCTTGATTCGCGCAATTCAATGATCAAGGCACGGCAAATGGAGACTTTCCTTAGGTCTCAAGTTTACCAAATAGATTTAAGGGCAAGGGAGCAAGCGCATTCATCTATCTTGCGAGAAGATATCAACCCTATTCGCATCCAAGAGATGGAAACGGAGAACGCTACAAAGGGGTGGAAAGCAGCTTTTGCACGCACTAAAGGCTGGCAAAGCGAGAAGTCATTCAAAGAGAATATAAAAGAGATACGCGAAGCGCTGGTAAAGCAACGGACGCGTTTCAAGGTAGACCCCGAAGGTAAGTACTGGAAGCCTATAATTAGGGGAGTGCAAGGGGAAGGTGTTGGATACAAACCAAAGACAGATCCACAAGTAGATATCTTCAAGGACTTAGGGTTGCCGTGGTTCCTTAAGGTTGTCCCTCCATACGCTCGGTGGGGGCTTGGGTCTCATCCACTGACAAAGCAGGGCGTTGAGTATGGTATGAATATGTTTGAGGAGATTGGCAAGCTGAAAATGGACTGGATAAAGAGATACCAGCAAGCTGTCGCTCCTCTTGGTGCTGGTAACAAGCAGCAAGCATTAGCTTCCCTTGGTAGGCGCGGCGCAAAAGAAGCTGTAGAGGAAGAGATACGGAAGAAGAACCTTCTTACGCAAGCGCTCAATGGAGAGAATGTAAACGAAATACTCAAGCAGAATGCCGACTTGGTGCCTATCTATAACCAAGTAAGAGGGTTGCTAGATGAGGCGGGTGACCACATAGGTCTTGGCTTTGATAAGTCTGGCTATTTAAAGGATTACTTCCCTCATATATTTGACGGCACAACGGGCAACTACCGCGCCCGTAGGCTGAGTATGGAGATTGGTAAAAGGATAGGTAAGGTTACGCGCTTCCTTGATGATAGGACGGTTGATTCTATCCCAGCCCTCAAGCACTTCAGTAGTAAGAAGCCCAGAGAAGCTAATGCCGAAGGGTATAACATGGACTTGGATGCAGTCATGTATACCTACCTGTCGGGTGCGGCTGAGATGCCTTTCTTCAATAAGTTTCTAAGCATGTCTCAGGGCGTAGTCGATAGGCTGCCGAAGAGAGATGTGAGCGGCAAAGAAATGGCACTGCGCGGGCAATATGCTAACTGGGTCAACTACGTAGTAGGCCGTCCAAGTGACTGGAAAGATACATGGGCTAATTGGTGGAGGAATAACGACCTTTTCAATCGCAATGTAGACCACATGGTTGAGCTTATTGGCGATGCTGAGACCAAGGGCTTGATGTCTCTTCTGCGGGGGAAAACGATAGGCAAAGGCGAACCGCGAGAGCTAGAGAAAGGCGGCTTTACCTTTAGCAAGGAGCAAGAAAACCAAGCTATTGATTGGTTTGATGGATTAATAAGGGAAGCAGATACCCAGACGGCTGATGGCAAGTTAAAAGGTATGAGCGTCAAGCAATTTAGGGCGAGGTTGGCTTTAAAAATAGACGATATACGAGCGGGGTTGTCAAACCCCCATGCTCGCCCAGTCATCATTGAATCCATGTACCGCACTCTTGTTGTTGCGAAGCTCGGCCTATCTGTTAGTCATGGTGTTATCAATCTAACACAGACACTTGTAGATGCTATGCCTATACTCGGTGTGAAGGGCGTTGCCAGAGGCGTTTCTCGGTATGTTGGCAACAAGCAAGCTAAGTTTAGCAATGATGTAACGGTGGAGAATGTTTTAAATGAATCGGGGATTTTGTCCGACATACCCGAAGCGCGTGAGTTTACTCCCAGTTCGGGACTTGGCATCCTAAGTGACCTTGAAGAAGTGGCAATGGCCCCAGCACGGTTATCAGAAAACTTTAATCGTGGCGTTGCCTTCTTGGGTAAATACGAGAAATCAATAGCAGATGGAATGGAACATGCGGCGGCAGTCATAGACGCTCGTCGCTTTGTGCAAAAGGTTCACTTCCCCTTCAATCGCGCTGGAACAATACCTCTTTTCCATAGTCCTGCGGCTCGTTTTCTTCTGATGTTTAAATCCTATGCCCTGCATCAAATGAATTTCTCGGCAGAGCTACTTGAGAATGCCATTGTCGATGGTGATGTAGGGCCATTGGCAAAGCACCTCCTTGCATATGCAGCCTTAGGTTCGGCTGCTTCGCTGGCGGCGGGAGGTGGAGCCTCCAACCTTCCCTTGCAAGTGGGGCATCCGATAGAAGACTTTACGCCTACTAACCTTGCTAATCGTGGGGTATTAAGGACGGTTGGAGGTCCACCAGCCGATATGCTGATTGATATGATGCACGGTAACTATATGTCAGCAATTGAGAGCTATGACTACACTGCTTTAAAGCGGATGAGAGAGGCTGCGAGTGAAGAAGAAGCACCCAAAGCCTTGCTAACAGGACTAGGTTTTAGGTAGACGCTATGATCAGCTTGTCCAGCAGATCTCCCCTGTCTGTTGGAGACTTGATATTGTCCAAGTCTAAGTCGGCGGCAAAAGCGCTCGCCTTCTCTGACTTAGAGCAGAGGTAACTGACCTCTAATGGGAATATCATATCGTGAGTGACTGGGCTTAGCGCGCAAAACGAAGCAAGAACTCTGCTTTGAACCCCTGTGTTGTTTTTCTCAACCTGATTTGCTTTCTCCAGACTAAACTCCTTCAACGTGGATCGGTATTGCGCTTCTCCGATCCTGACTTTTTCGGATGAACACCGCTTGAGGAAGTCATAATAGCCCCCTTTGAATCCACCCGCAGAACTTTCCACGCCTCCATCTGAGGATTCGGGGTTGGATTGTGATGGCTTGGCTTTTGACGGAGTGGCAAAGTTATCAGACTGATTATTCAGTGCCTCCACCAACTCATCTGCAGAAGCATACTCGGACCCATGAAAGCCAGCGGCGGCTAATGCTCGGCCAATGGCACTGGTCTCGCAATTCTCAACATGGGATGTTTTGTTAATGCCCTTGTTGCCTTTCTCTTCCATTGCATGACCTGTAAAGTGAAGATCGGTTTCGGTGCCTTTGAATGTAAGCGTCGCTTTTATCACGCAATGCGCATCATTCAGTTCAACGATGTCCGTATTAAGCGAGTAAAAGCGCGTTACCTCTCCTTGACTCAGCAGTAGATTGATCCGCTCTGCCACTGTCATATACTCTTTGCCGTGCAGTTTTATCGGCATAGTCGCTCCTTTCTATGTGAAGGGGATGTCGCAGTGCCACGGGTCTTGCAAAGATTCGTGTCGCACCACCTCATGGTCTGAAACTGTTTCCACTTTAACTGCTTCTTGTTCGTCGTTGATCTCTATCTTTATCTTATCAGGATTCCTAACAAAGTTACAGCCTTCGGGAATCTCACCCGTTGCCTTGACATGCTTTTTTATTAGGTCAAGACTCGGTGTCCGCTTTATAAGATAAAAACGGTCATCGGCATGGTCTTGGTTTATAAACCACTCATCGAACTTGTCTTTGTCATCCACCATTACCACTTCACGGCCTTTGACTTTCTTTACTGTGCCGTGGACAAGATCTATCTTCTTCTTGCCATTCTGTTCCAAGTAAGAATGCAAGCCATGCTCATGCCACCACTTCTTCTTATTGATACGGTTGATCTTGACCGTCTTCCAAAGCTCAATACGCTCTATCTCTTTGTGGTAGTGGTGCAACATCATACGCTCTTCTTCTTCCCAATACTTTAAGCATCGAAACTGCTTTTCTGCCAGCTCCTGAGAGGTTATTACGTTCTCCTCGCCATACTCTTCGTCATTGGGCAGATCGTCTTCATACATCTCATACGAGTTATTCATTCAAGACCTGCTATTTTTATCACTGCGTGAATTAGGAACGCCACTGCTATCAACATTGCTACGATACCGACCTTCTCTATCAGATACCATACGCGATTCCTCTTCTCTTCTTTCTCTTCTTTCTCTACGCTTTTCTCCCAATCTTCCAAGCGTCTTATTAAATCGTTCATACGCTGTTCCCCCTTTCCCAGCTACCCTGTATGTTATGTGAGACAATACGATTGCAATCATAGACGCTAGCAGTAGGTGGATTCCCTCTGCTCCAAACAAACTAGAGATGATAAAGGCCGTCACCAACGAGATGCAAACACTGGCCTTAGTTGACTTCTTAGCTATCCTCCATACGCCAGGAATCTGCCGAACGATAACTATCTCAACTATCCAACTGCATACGCCTAATAATCCAGAAAAGAAAATCATAGATTCTCCTATTAATAGAAAGTTAACTGGAGACCGAGGTGGACAATGACGGTCTCCAGTTAACTTCTTCACTACTCTTCTCGGTCTATCAAGCGATTTATCGTCCCACCGAAAGCTTCTTCGCCCTCTTGAACTACACCCTTAACGGATCGTTCAACCAACTCTCCCTGTGCGACAGAGTGAATAGAAGCATGTTGGGCCAGTTGCAACTCAGGCTTGAGGTCTTTCATATCTACGGTGAAAGAGTTATACCAAGACCACAACGTCCTGTTGCCGCCTTCATAGTCGTGCATCTGATCGCCCTTGTCTTCCCAATAGGTCTGGACAGCGTTCCACTCTTTCGGAGTAGTCAATAGCCTCTTCGATGCAGACTGATCGAATCGAGTACTGCCTTTAGCCCAACCCATCAGCTCAAGGCCTTGCCGTTCATTCACTTCAATATCAACCATATCGTCACGATCG
>TARA_R110002096_G_scaffold472_1_pt1 | contig 12659 bp, 9 predicted proteins | sample TARA_R110002096 | Tara Oceans TARA_R110002096 (sample SAMEA4397295) | marine metagenome | biome: Polar Biome; feature: [DCM] deep chlorophyll maximum layer (ENVO:01000326); material: water (ENVO:00002006), including particulate matter (ENVO:01000060) such as... | depth 35 m | reverse complement strand
TGCATCAGTCATCATACTTCTTTTGTTTTTGCTGTAATTATCAGCGATTTCTTTAATATTCATATGTAAAGTTTTACCATTTATCTTCTGGACATTTTCCAAAAAACTCTTTTGTTAATGATGTCTTAGCATCTAGGAAGCACTTACACTTAGCACATCTTGATCCTCTATTTATTCTAGGCTTCTTTAACAATAAGAAGTTTCGGTAAAAACTACAACTTTTACACACATCTAATCTTTCTAATTTAGTTTTATTATCAACAAACATTTGTTTATTTCTTTAGTTATTATATTGTGGCTTGACTTTGTATTACGCTTACAGTGTTTTGGCTTTCAGTAATATCTGCTTCAACAACTACAACCTTACCTGAACCTCCCATAGCTCCCATCATTTGATTATTATTTAATGCACTAAATTCTTGTTGTGAAAATGAAGGCTGATTTAAAAGACCTCCATCAGCAAATTTAACACCTCCTCCTGCTGAGTTCATTGCAGAAAGTTGATTCCTAAACATTGATGTACTTCTTTTATTTATCACAGCTTCACCTCCTTCTAGTTCAACAACTCTACCACCTACTGCAAACTTTTCACCACCCTGTGCGTGTGATTTTCCATTTACCATACCTCCATTAGCAAAAGTATCTACAACCCCACCATCTCCAAATGTATCTCCTAATGTTGCCATATTTGCAAATAAAGAAACTACTGCAGCTAATGTTGATGCCATACCTATTATATTTGCAGGAAATGGTAATTTTGCTTGTGCAGAAACACCAAGACTAACCTCTGATAAAGTTTGAATGTTATTAGCTATAGAAGCAGCAGTAGATATTGCAATTCCAGCCTTTCTAATACCTTGCATCTTTTTATCCTCACCAGCCATGTTAACAAGACTAGCTCCTAACTGAGCAACACCATCTATATTTTTTTGTCTTGCAGCAGCTTCTTCATTAAGACCATTTATCTTTAAGTCGTTAAGTGATTTAGTTAACTTTAATCTTTCTTCTGTAGTGAGTATGTCATGGTCTAAAACAATTTTCATGTTTTCCATTTGAGTTGCAACAAACTGCTGATCAAACTCTTGTTGTGTAATTTTTCCATTTAGAAGCCTTCTCTGAAGCCCAACCTCTATTTCAGTATTACTTATTCTATTATTGATTCTTTCTTGATTAACATTTACCTCAACTTCTTTAGCCTTTTTCTTTTCTTCTGTATTTTCTGCAAGGACTGTAGTGTTTGTAGCAGTAGCCTCAGTTTCAAGATTTAAAGAATTAACAACACTATCTACATCAACACCTAAGTTTCTTGCTGCATCTGCAACCTTATCATATTCGTTTTTTAATTCTATAGATTCTATTTTGTTTTGTCTTATTTTTTCAGTATTTTCAGATATTTTAACATTAGCATTACTCATATTAACATCTACACCACTCAAAGAATTTTGAAGCCTTTTATTTGTATTTATTTGAGCCTCCTTCTGGTTTCTTAATAAATCAAACTTCTCTACTGACAACTCTGCTGCTTCAATCTCATTATCAAGTTGTTTTTTTACATTATCAGCTAACTTCTCCTCAGCAGCTAAAATAGTAACCTTTTGCATCAATGCTTTATTGACATTTGATTGTGCTATTCTTAAGTTTTTTAAACTTGTTTTTTCAGTAATTAAATTAGGTAAATACTCTGCATATTGAGTATTTAATTTTTTCATAAGTCTTTGTCTTGTGTCTTGTGATGAGTTTTGGTCTGCTATTGCATTAAACAAATTATTCACTGCTAATCTATCTGCTTCAAGACTCTGAGATAGAGGAACATCTATAATATCAGTTAACCCATTAACAAAATTAGCAATTCCATCAGTAATATTTTTTAATTGCTCTCCAAATTTATCAACAAATGCAATCTGTAATCCTTCCCAAGCAGATGTAAGTCTTTTAAATGCACCCTCTAAAGTATCACCAACTATTCCAGCCATTGCCTTAGCTGAACCATTCGCCTCTTTAAGTTTTTCTGTTAAATTTTGAACTCTTTCAGCACCCTTAACCATTACATTAAATGATGCAACTTGTCTAGTTTGAACTAATCCATCTAAAGTATCACCATTAACAGAACTTAATTTAGTCATTGCTCTAGATAAGTCATCAGAGCTTCTAACAGTAAATCCTAAGAACTGAGATAATTTTGATGCAGGATTTTTCATTTGCAAGAATATATTCCTCATAGATGTACCTGCAATAGAAGCCTCAATACCAGCATCAGTAAGAGTACCCATGATAGCTGCTGTTTCCTCAAGAGGTATATTCATTCCGGCTGCAATAGGAGCTACTTTAGTCATAGAAGTTTGCCACTTTTCAATATCTAATGCAGAAGATGCAAATGCCATAGTCATAACATCTGTAACTCTACCAGTTTCTGAAGCATCTAAACCAAACCCTCTAACAGAAGCACCTGCTACCATTGCTGCTCTTGCAAGATCAGTACCTGTAGCTGTAGCTAAATTAAGAGTAGCTTCTTGAGCTAGTAATATCTCTTTAGTAGTAAACCCTAGTTTAGCGTAATTCATTTGTAGTGTAGCTACCTGAGTTGCAGTAAAAAATGTAGAACGACCTAAATCCTGAGCCGTTTTTTCTAATTTCAAAAATTCAGATGTTGAAGCTCCAGTAATTGCTTTAACTTTAGCCATTTGAAACTCAAAAGCAGTAAATGTTTTAATTGCAGCACTTATTGCTCCTGATACCATTCTAAATGCAGCAGCAGCAGCAGCAACTCCAGCAGCCATTTTAGCCATACCTTTAGTTAAACCACCAGCAGCCTTAGTAGCATTTCCAGTTTTTTTACCTAACTTATCTAAGTCTTTTCCTCCTTTTACTACTACCTGTACTACTATCTTCTCTGTATTTGTTGCCATATTATAATATATTAACTAACTTTTGATTTCTTATTCTTTTTAATTTGAGATTTAATCATATCTGCTACATCTTTACCTATAGCTGGTGCTATCTTATTAACAACCCTGTCTTTAAACTTCTTAGCAGTATGACCTGCAAAGTTTGTTCTTCTTAAGCTATTACCTTGTGTCCAAAATACATAAGGCTTTCCATATTTGAATTTAAGTTTATTAAATATTGGAATAGCTGAACTAGAAGGCAATCCCTTTACATTAACCCATCTTTTTATTGCATCAAAATTTGCTTTCTTAGCAAATAATGGATTATTTACTGCTTTCCAGTAACTAACAGATGAAAATATATTTAAAACATTATTTTTAATGTGGTATCTAAGACCTCTGCTTAATTTACCAGTAGCATTATGCTTTTGTGCTTTAAGTTCATTTTGCAATCCCTTTCTAAGCATTTTTCCCACTGAAATAAGTGCTTTATCTGTTTTTTTAAGTTTCATCATTAATATCTTGATTTGCTGATACTCTTAATACTTTATGTGCAATGTCAAACATATCAGTTCCGTAAATAGGAGTTAGATATTCTTGCTTCTCTTTTATAGATATATTTTGTATTAAAAAACTTTGAGCAGATGTTTCTTCTGTTGTTCCGTAAATAAGAATAATATCGTTTGGAGATTGAGCTGTGAATGTTGCAGTTAATATCCCTAAATAACCTACTGTACCTGAAGGAAATACTGTTGATGATGTAGATGTTAAAATATAACTATCTCCATCTGGAGTATATGTGTTAAAGTAAAGATTTCCAATACTAGTCATGTAACCAGTCTGAATACTTGCTTGATACTCCTTCCCAACTATTAGTGATAATTTTTGATATATACCACTATAGCTAGGTAATCCACCAGTCTTTATAGATGGAAATATAAACCACCCAGCAACACTGCTTGGTGCTGCAACTGAGGTGTACAATACTCCTGAAGAATGATACCTATACCAAGTATTAATTAAAGATGGGGGACTTCCAACTAATGCTCCAATGTGAGGAGTTGCTGTTTCTGTTGCGTAATCTGTATCTGTAGTAAGTTTAGCTTGATAAGAAAATGCATTACCCCAATTAACATATTCACCAGTATAGTTTATTATACTAGAGAAAGTTTCTAATCCACTTTCCTGTGCTATACCTCTTGCTGTTATTTGCTTTCCACTTGCTGCCATATTTTTTATAAACCTTGATTATCAAAATTACCATCCTCTACTGGTAAACCCCAAGCAGCAGTTTGACCACTACTACCAAAAATAGGAGCTGTTGCTGCAAAAGCACCTACCTCTTCCCACTCAATTAACTCTACCTTAGTAGAAATATTTTTATTAGGGCTATAATCTACAACCCTGTTTAATCTCCAATATGAACCATCTACATATATTAATTTTGTAAAATCTAACTCAACAATATCTCTAATATCTAAACTAAACTTAGATATTCTTAGTCTTGGATTCGATTTAATCATTTCAAACATACTATAATAATATGTATCGTATAAACCCTTAGATACAACTGGACTAGCATAAGTAGTTGTAGCATCATCATAATCTCTAACCCATGCATTACCATAAGCTAAATTTGGGCTTGATATATCATCTTGATTTATCATTGTTGCTTGTGGGAATATACCAGATAATCCAGTAAAGCTAGAGTCTGCACTTATTTGTTGTATAGCAGATTCCCAAGTTTGAACTCTTGCGTACTTGGCAAATGAGGATGTTACTCCAGAAGGAGAGTATTTATTCCAATACAATAATCTTGGTTCAAAATCAAAACCCTTATCTGGTCTAGCTTCACTTTGCATAAAAACTCTCTCTGTAAATAATCCACCAGAAAAAGCTGTATCTGTAATAACCTGAGTTGTATCAGAATTTTTACCAGAGAAAGTTCCAGAAAAAAATGGATTTTCAAATTCACTTGTTCCTGATTGAAATCTTTTATTTAGTTTTTGCTTATAAGGATATTCATCATGCACTTCATCAAAAAATTGATTACCCCTATATTCAACCATACCATCATTATCATCACTTTTATACTTAAATATTAAATCTCTTTTTAAATCAACATCATCCCATTTATCCACAGTTTCATTAGATCTGTCTAACTTATAAGTCCAATCTATAGCTTGACCATAACCTTTGTAAAATTCATTAAAAGGTTCTATTGTAATTGTCTTTGTACCTTCATCTGTTGTCATTTGAAGGTTAAATGCGTGTGCAATTCCCTTAATAAAATCTGTTTGTTTATATTCTTCGTTTATAACTTTATCTAAATCATAAGTCTGACCATAAGCAACTTGTGTTGGTTCAATAGCGATAGAATATGATGCGTTTGCTGCATTAGATGTTGTAAGACTTGTAGGTCTACTTGCTCCAAAAAGACTTATATCTATTAGTGTGTCAGGATCTCCAACACTTGAACTATTCTTATGTTTAATAGAAAGCTGTAATCTTAATTGATCTCCTTTATTAAGATACCTAGTTTCACTCCTATTTGGGAATGTTCTATGAAACTCTAAATTAGTATAACCTACACCCATAGAGGCATCAGATGTTAATGAAGTTAAAATAGTCTTAAAAGAGGTGTTACCAACAGTTTTTACCTGAACTCTAAGATTTAGATAAGGTATTGTAGCAAGACCACTACCACCAGAGATATATTTCATATATACTCCAAAACTATTAAGATCAATAGTGTGGAATCCATACTCTTGAACTGTATATATGCCTGTTGATGCATCCCATCCTGTATTGTTATTATTTCCTAAAACAAAATCTGCACCAGCATCATTTAAGTCTATATTTCTATCAGTCCACTGGGAACTAGATGATGGAGGTGCTGTTAACACAAATGATTCAATTTTTCCTTCATCTTTAAATTTATTCCCATAAGAAAATTCAATAGTTCTTTCATCAGGATTATTATATTTAAAGTTGGGTAGTAACCATATTAATCTCTTAAAAATATCGCTATCCATAAAAGTAGAGCTTAATCTATATCCTATTTTTTTAAATATCTTATCTAATGTACTCTTCACAAATACTCCAGGTCGCCAATCAGCAGAAGGAACTGGAGTTCCAAAAGCTAAAGGTATTGGAGAGGTAGACTCATATCCGTAATAACCAACTTTAGCTGGATCTGATAAATTTAAAGCATCACTTTCTGTATCTAAAAGCTGTACTGTTCTTGCATCACCAGTTTCATTATAATTACCATAAGCTGTTAAGGGATATACTATATTAGATGAAGATGAATTACAATCTACATCTTGCCATGTATTCATAATATCTGTTTTGTTATATTTTAATCCAGTGCTATCAGTCCATAAATCCACATCATTAAGAAGCTCCTCTTCTAATAATTTTGACCAATTCAAATTACTTCCAAAAAATACGCAATTATAATATAAAGCATTTTCTCCATAACCTCCAGAACCATCAATTTGTATTAATCCAACTAAAGAATATAGATTATTTACTAAAATTCTACAAGGCTTTCTTTCTGTTAATTTATTATCATTAATTGAAGCAGGATTATACAAATATTTAAGTAGTTTATTATTATTCTTAGTAGCTGGAACTTTAAATGTCTTACTGTAATCTCCAGTTGTAGCTGTTAAATTCTTAAAGTCTGCAATTTGAAATGTCAATGCAAGTGGAAAGTCTGTATGATCAGTAACATCTAACTCCCCAACTACACTGTTTTCCCAATCTATATCAGTTAAGGGGTAAACAAAAGCATATTCAAGAGTTCCATCACAGGTTGCAGTGCCAAAAATACTAAGTTTAGTAGTATTATTAGCACCCTGAACCCAGTCATAAGAGAATGTTCCATTTGTAGATGTATTAAATCCATCTTGATTTCCTGCTAAATGATTTGCTAGTATAAAACTTCCAGATGTTATTCCACTTATTTTATACTTTATTCTATAATGGTTACCTTCTGTAAAAATCATAGGTATGCTTATATGACCAGCAGTTCCTGAAATCTTAGTGGCATCTCCAGAAGATATTGTCCATGATCCAGCAGGATCTATTGTCCAGCTAGCAGGACTATTAAATGATTGATCAGGATTGAATTGAGATAACTCAGTAACACTATAATTATAATCTAAAATTTCAATTTTTACTGACATATATTAGTTTCTTTGTGTTTTAACTTTATGAGATAAAGTATATTCAATGTTAAATTGAACTAACCCATTTGTTTCATTAACAATTTCCATTTCACTATTTGTAATAATAACTGGTATATATCCTTTTGTAGATGGTCTTAAATGTGCATTTCTTTTATTACCCATTCCTGTAGCTTCTGTATCCATCTCTATCCAAACATTAGGAGATAATAATATTTCTTCTAACCATCCAGAAATAGATCTGTTTAATGGATCAGTATATACGCTTTGCACTTTTTCAGCATTTAATCCTAAAACTTCTCTACCTCCCTTGTATAAATTACCACCCCTCATTGTGTCTGAAACATAATCTGAATTTGAAACAGATGTTTCAGAGTTATTTACAGCACCAGAATTAGCTTGATACCAAGTCCTATCAGCATTCTTTCTTTCGACTATATTCCTATCTACACTTAATCCTTCAGTTATATCTCTTTTAGCAGTATAGCTATCAATCCCACCCATTGAATTTAACCAATGAAATCTTACATATCCATAAGGAATATTAGCAGCCTCTCTATCTATCTCATACCAATTACTAGCACCAAGTATTTCACTTGTCCAGCTTGAAGTGTCTTGAGAGAACCAAACACCTCTATAGTGAAGGCTATACCTATGCGTATTTGCTGTTATTGGTGATATTGTAGCTGTGTATGGTCTAGTAGCGTTTTGAGCAACTTTAGCGTTAGCGTTTATATAAGTTGGACTAACATTTTGAATAAGCATCCTATTTTGACTTCTATTAAACTGTGTTGCTGAGTCTGCTCCCGGAGCATTTTCTAATAATGAATTAAAATCAACCATAACAAAATTATTTTCAACACTACCATCTGCAAGAAATGTTGTTCCGAAAAGCTCAATATTATTGTACACTTCTGTAGCAGCATTAGCATCACTTGCTGGGAATGAATCACCAACCCACCATTGTAAAAATTCAGCATCATCATTTGTTGCGACTAGCTTATTATAACTAACATTACCAGCACCAGTAGAGTAATACCAGTTTGGACATCTAGTTAAAAATCTTTTTGGTGCAGTTGCTGAATTAACAACGCTATTATGCATAAATTCATTATTATAATAAACTACATCTCTCTCAAACTGATTTACAGAGTTTATTAAACTTATAACAGGAGCATATGTGAGAAAATCACTAGCAGTTATTATTTGACCAATAGAATCTAGTATCTCAAAGTTTGCTGAAACTCTTAAATGTCTAAAAGTACCATTATCAGAAACATTATAATTACTGACAGGAGTTCCTTGAGGTGCTAATCCTCCAATAACATTATCTTGCATTGTAAGACCACCATTCATTCCCCCATAAAAAGGACTTTCCCAAGTTCCTTTATTCATAGGGCATAGACTATAAGATAATTCATCTGAAACTAATTGAGATACATCTATTGTAAACCTGTGTAGTTTAGGAGATGTTTGATCTATATAAGACCTATTAGCTATATCTCTAGATTTTTTAATTTTTGTTAGTAGTTTCCAATCAGTAAGATTAACAGATGTTTCTATATTAAATATTACATTAACAACCCCACCCTCAATACCAACCTCAGTTGCTTCATTAATATTAGCATACTGCCATTGAACCTGATACCTTAATTGATCATTGGCACTCTTTAAATAATTATCTCTGTAATCCCAACTCATTGTTGCTAAATTACTAGTGTCATATCCTAATGGAGTTATCCCCCAACTTACCGATCCTTGTAATGCTGCCATTTTTTAATATATTTTATATTTTAGATTTAAGTACCCTTTAACATCAGAAATTTCCTTATCTGTCAAAGCTCTATTGTAAACTATAACTTCACTGATATTCCCCTCTAAGCTAAATGTTCCTGCTACATCTACATAATAACCTATATAAAAATTAGCTCCGTTAAAAGTTAAAGAATTATTAAAACCTGAATCATTATCAGTTTCTGATAGTGAATTAGCTGAATCATAATACTCTAAATCAATTCTTTTGTTATGCTTTTTTAAGATAGCTATATGATTATTCCCAGTAGTAACTACTGAAGTGTGTGCAACTAACTCTATCTCATTTCCATCATCAACAACAGTTGCGTAATATTTACCTAGATTTAATCCCATCCATAATTTACCTCCACCTGTTTTAGCGTAACCAATTATAGGATCAGGACTGTTGTTTATTTTACTAACCTCAAATATTGTAAAGTTTTCTGTTATAGGTGAAAGTGCATCAGAAATAAAACTAGAACTAGTGCCATTAAAATCAATATATGCTTTATCGTTAATTCCACCATAACCAATTCTTGATGGCTGCTTAGATGCAGTTGCCTGTGCTACATCATTACTATTACCTGACCCATCAGCCCAAGCACTAACTCTTTTTGTTGGTATATCAAATGTTACTCCACTATCTGCTCTTAACCATATCACTAAATCTGAAAAGTCTGATGGGTAGTTAGAAACAGGTCTGAAGCATTTTGTAAAAGAACTCATTGTAAATATCAACTTGATTTGAACTAACTTATCGTTATTAGTATCTTTAATCCTTTCTATTTCAATACTTTCATCATTAAGATAAACCTCAACAGTTACATCTTGGTAGGTTTTAAGAACTAAATCTAACCATTCATTAGATAAGTCCTGTAAGTTATCCCATCTCTTTTGTAGTGTAACTACTGATTGTGCTGCTTGAGAATATAAGTTATAAAAGTTTATTTCAAATGCATACTCTTCTCTTCCATTATATATTTCTGGTATTATTGATTCTGGTGGATTAACAAGCATTAATGGGTACTTAGTGTCATGATCTTGATTTACCTCTCCATCATATCCAAACTTCACATCACCATAAGTCCATTTTGAATCGAATACTGTTATTATATCTGTTAGTCTTGTTATTGCCATTGTTACAATGTTATATTATTTTTATTATGTATCTTTTCCTGTACTGCAATTTCATAATCGTTTTTAGCAGTAATCCAACTTAAGTAAGTAAATACTTTATATAAATCAGTTTTTTTCACGCTATCAATCTCATTATAACCTTCTATTTTAAACACACCTTTTTCTGCGACCATATAAAGACTATTAAGCCATCCGTATGGATTTATATATTTTCTGTAGAGTCCAACTGTAGAAACTCTATTTTTGCTTCCTCCACCTCTTCCTTTGTTTTCCCCAAGAACATTTGAAAAGTTTGAACTAATTTTACGCTTTGCGTTGTCAAAAAAAAACTGAACTCCCAAACGAAATCCATTGTCAATTCTTTAAACCTATCAGTCTTTTCTGGTATAGCTTCATCATCATACTCTTCACCTGCTCTCCTACACAATATTGCCATTTGCTCTGGCAAAACATCAAATCTTCCATGCTTCATTATATCTATTGTACTTTCTAAATGTGTAGACTCAATATAATCTCCAAATGTATTCCTCTTTAAAAATTCTTTTGGGAAGTAATATTCTTCACCTTCAAACTCAAACTTCTCTATACCCTTTGGCTCGTATTCTTCTAGAAGAGCATAAAATGACTCTACAGCACTGTTTACACTGTCAACATCAAGATTATTCATATCCTTTAAGCTAGTTCCAGTTAAATACATAAATATATCTCTATTAAATCTCAATGCAATAACTTCTGAATGTTCTTCCTGAATAATATTACCTTCATCATCTTTTTTAGTGTATTGATTTATAATTTCGTATAATCCATACCAATACTTAAGCGTAATGTCTTTCCATTCAGTTGGAATTTCATAAGACTTATCTTCAATCTTAATTTCAATCATATTTTAGTTTTTAATTGTTTCACCCTCTATTATATCTTCTAACAACTTCTTTTTTTCAGTTTCATCTATAAGGACATCTGCTAATTCACTTGTAGCGTTCTCACAGAAACTAGCTATATCTTCTAAATAGGTTTTCATGTATTTATTATTTTCACTAGTCTTTAGTGCAGTTAAAAAACCAATAGAAGTATAAAATAACATATTAGGTATTAAAAATATAAATTCAGCCATAACTCCATTATCTCCTTCAATCTTTAAAGTTGTTTCATGAAAATTATTAGAATATAAATAAACAGAGTCAAGTATGTTTAAAAAATCTTGATACTTTCCAGAAACTTGATCTTCTGTAGCGTAATACATTAACTCTTTAACATCCTTCATTAAGCCCTCAACAATTTTTTTATGATCATCATTAAGGTATAATATTTCTTTTTTATTCATAATTTTCTAATAATTTTTTCACAATTATTCAAAACTATGCAAAAATAACAAAATCAATATAAAATACTTTCACAGTTTTTAAACAAACTCAAAAAATATTATGAAAAGTATAAAACCTTATGTCCTCCACTCCATATCTCCTTGTTTACTGCCATAACTAAGCAGTCTACCATATCATCATGTTTTGCTGTTGGAAATTTAACAAGTTGATCAAGAAAGTCATTATTCCACTTCCCATTAAGTAGACTCACTCTACCACTCTCAAGAGATGCACTAACATCACTAACTCTAGCCACCTTATCTTTAGTTGGTGGTTTATCCTCTTTAACATTAAGACCTGTTTCTCTTATTAGCGTTTGCACTATAGATTTACCAGATGCCTTAGGTTCTACAAAAATCCTACTTCTATTTGTGTACCCATTCTTCTGAACCCATTGTTGTATGAATTTTACTAGCTCTGGAAATTCTTTATATACATTTATACAATCAATCACTTGCCATTTATTGTCTTTGTATGTATATGCTAGTAGTGCTGATGGGTCATTCTTTTCATTTGCAGTATATGCAGGGTCTATAACGAAATTAACTATAGCATCTTCAACTTTGTATCTGTCAATTCTAAACCAATCCTTATTAATCATCCCACTGTCTAATGGTGTTGGTGTTTGTTGAAGTTGACCTGCATATCCATAAGTTCCTAATGCACTCTTATAATCATCTAATATCTTTCTGCTAAATCTATCTTCCCAAAACAATCCAGTATCTTTGTTATAGAACTTCTCTAAACTCTTTGGTTTTATATTATCATCATCATTAGTTGCTGGTATGCATATATGCTTATAACTATTTCTAGTTGCTCTTTCTAATAAGAATCCACTTAAGTCATCTTCATGAACTCTCTGCATAATTATAATCCTAACTCCAATATCTGCTTGATTGAGTCTTGAGTAGAATGTTGTCCTATACCATTCGTTTGCATTATCTCTTTCTGTTGTTGAGTTTGCCATTTGTGGAGATAGTGGATCATCAACTATCAGGAAATCCCCACCCTGTCCAGTAACAGTACCACCTACAGATGTTGCTCTTCTCATTCCAACAAAGTTATTTTCGTATCTCTCTTTTAGGTTCTGGTCTTTCTTAATATGAAATACATCTCCCCATCTTGACTTAAACCAATCACTAAATATTATATCTCTACTTTTAGTTGCTAGTTCAATAGATAGTGTTGCAGAATAAGATGAGGTTATGAATCTTAGTTTAGGTGATTTTATCCAAGCCCAAACTGGAAACATAACAGTTACTATTAATGACTTTGTACTTCTAAAG
>TARA_R110002096_G_scaffold108593_6_pt1 | contig 12678 bp, 10 predicted proteins | sample TARA_R110002096 | Tara Oceans TARA_R110002096 (sample SAMEA4397295) | marine metagenome | biome: Polar Biome; feature: [DCM] deep chlorophyll maximum layer (ENVO:01000326); material: water (ENVO:00002006), including particulate matter (ENVO:01000060) such as... | depth 35 m | reverse complement strand
AGGCATTGATGAACGAGATGATCCGAGAAAAGCAATTGGCGCAGGTGCTGACTACTGGATGCAGCAGTACAACAAATTTGGCGATCCCAATCTTGCGAGCGCGGCATACAACGCTGGGCCTAGTGCAGTGACAAAGTATGGTGGAGTCCCTCCTTTTACAGAGACGGAAGGATACGTTCCCAAGGTCAGCGTATATGAAGAGTATTACAGAGAGAAATACGCAGACGAAGATAAGCGATTGGAAAATACCGGGAAAAGGGACACATCCGGCGAAGTGGGTGATGAAATCCTAAGGAAACAGGGGCTTGAGGCATCTCTGGACCCGTTCAACAATGACCAATATCTGCCTAAAGATGGCGGTGTTGCCCGAGTCGGATAAAATCTGCGCATAAGTGGAGCGTACAATGCCAGATGAACCGAATGATGTAGATACCAATCTGGAACCAGCGGTTGATCTGACTGAGGGCGTCAGCGAAGAAACCAGGGTGATTCGGCTGGACGACCAAGTTCAACCAGGCGAAGTCACTTCTGCGGTCAGTTCCTGGCAAGAATTGCGAGAAGTAGCTCTCGACTCAGAGTTACCGAACGCATCTTTAGAGAAGAAACTAAAAATCATCACAGAAGAAAAGGACCGCCTGCTTGCCCCTGGCGGAATGCCATCCAGTTTTCTTCCTGGGCCCGAAACGTCAGAAGAGCAGCTTTTAGCAACGGGCAGGCCCCTGGGTCGATTGTACCCAATCCAACACGGAAATCAGCCGAACCAAAAATACCTTCGTTTGGCTGCGCAGGATTTGGCTGAGAAGATTCGAAAAGAGCTTGATGAGGGTTGGGAGAGCGGAAACTACGTAGAGTCTTTGTTCGCTGCGATGGGTTCGTATTGGAACGAGACTCACGCAGATCCCAGCACTGTAAGCCAAATGGCTGAGGACGGTCAGTTCTACACGAAAGGTGAAGAATTGAAGGCTGCTGATTTAGACACTTGGGTTGCAGGTGGTGCAGCAGTTGGAGGAATAGGCGGCTTAGTGATTCACCCGTTAGCGGGACTGCTTGGCGTAATGGCTGGCGGTGCCGGTGGTTTACTTCTCGGAGGCGAGCTTGACGACCCTGGCCATGCTGCAAGGGTGTTTCAGCGCACTTGGACGCTAACAGAGGCGCCGAAAGCAACGCTTGCTTTGGAGGAGATGTCAGCGGATGCTCTCGGCTTTGGCCTTGAGGGTGCAGCGGCACTGTCCAAAGCTGCTGGCATTGATATTGTAGAAGAAGAGCTTGATCGGGCGAGAAATTCCGCCATGAAGCTGCATGAGTTGCGCCAAGAGAGCTTGCAGGCGCGTGGCTACGACCCGTTTGATGCTTTGAATACGGCGGGCGCAAGTATCGGAAAAGCTCTTGAAGATGAAGAAATTCCGGTCCTGTCAAGCATGGGTCGAGCCTATGGTGAGTTTGTAGAAGCGTCTCTTGAGACGATTAGTCGCGTTCAGAACGGCGCGGCTCTTACCGAAAGTCAGAGAGAAGAATTCTTCGACACTGAACGCGACAAGCTGAAGCTCAGAAAACCTTCGGTGGCGTTCTGGGAAGTTGTTCGTCAAGTACAAGCCGCAGACGAAGAGCCTGAACGGTTGAGCGACTTGGACACACGGCTTGCCTTCATGGTCACCTCTCTTTCCTACGATGACCTTCCGGCGCCCATCAGGAAAAAAAAGCCAGACGCAGCATTGTTTGCTGGGCTTGCCCGAAACATAGACAAGCAGACGGCAATGAATTGGGCAAGTTTAGACCCAGCGATGAGAAGAGCGATTTCTGCGTCTTGGGGCGTCTCAGACTTGAGGGACGTGACGGCCCCAATCGACGCAGAGCAAGTCAACATTGAGGACGTGCAGAACGGCATCAACGATGTGTCATTTACTGTTTTGCAGTGGTTTAAACCTGAACTGCTCAATGGTGTCGTTCCATCAACTGAAGAGATCCGGCGCGGTGGACGCATAGTCTTTGAAGCAATCGAAGAAACAGGCGGTCGCGGAACGCGAGAGATGGAGCGCCAGGTTGCTGCCATGGGTATGACTGAGGTCGATTATGAAGACCTGCCAGAGGAATTAAAGAGAAAAGTTCCAGATGAAGCCATGGGTGAGGTTTTTGTCGTCAAGTCTACTCCTGGTAAGATCATGGAGCTTACTGGCGCAGCACCTGAATTGTTCCTGTCCGCTCCCCTGGCCATGTTGTACCACTACCGGTACGGCGAAGGGACGTTGAACAATTATAGCGCCAACCAGTATCTGGCTGATGTTCTCGCTGCTGTTGGGACTGGCTCTGCTGGAGCCCAGATGGCAGGGCACGACATCATGCGAATGGAAGGGATGTCGCCTGGTGACGATTACTGGTGGCTTGGAAACGCCATTAGTACGGTGCTGGACTTCGCGGTTCCCTGGGAAGGCGCAGTTGGTCGTGCTGGTAGGTCTATGGCAGCGCCCGTGAAATGGGGTAACGCAACAGTCAAAGGGGCCCAGAAGGCGGCTAAAGCTGCTCCCGGCACAAAAGGCGCAGCATTTACGCGCTATACCCTCTCTCAGGCGTCACCATGGTTGTACAAAAAGTATTTTGGCGGATTGCAACATGCAGATGCATTCGCTGCCCACAACAACGCAGTAGGCGTGTTGGCTGAAAAATCCCAAAGCACTGGTGATTTGTCTTTGCCCGCAAAAGGCAGCTATGACCGAGAATTAATGGGAGATGCTCTCAGAGCGTTGGGTGTTCAAGATCCGTATGGCTCTTTAGATGCTTTTGACGCTGCGCAAAAAAGAGACAAGGCTTTAGCTACTTGGTCCTTGAATGAGTACCTGGCGAACGGAACACCTCAAGACATGGCGCTCAAAGCATCGCCTGAGTACAAACGGATTGTCGGTGAGCTAAAAGACTATGTTCAAAACGGGCATATGGAAGAGGGACACATCCCGTACTTCTTGTCGGTGATTGAGGCTCAAGCTCAGAAATTTGCATCTGAACCATCGTTACCTCAGTACCAAAAGCCATCTGACTTCTTGAAGGAGGTCACGCTTGTCCGTGGCGGTCAGCCTGGGCCTGGTGCTCGGATGATGGCCGACGACATAGACGCCGCAGCGGCTGGTGCCAAGACCGCCGACGAGGTTGCCGAAGCGCGACGTGCGTGGGAAGAAGAGGGAGTCGAGAGTCCGTTCTTCAAGAACTGGAGCGGTGGCGCACCTGTGATCAAGTTGGGCGATGAAATTCCTGATGGCCCTATCGTGGTTGAGTCGTATCACGGGACAGGCGCTGACTTTGATTCGTTTGAATACACCAAGATCGGAACAAGGACAGACACCGGGTATTTAGGTGCCGGATTTTATGGGAGTTCGGATCCGCGCCACGCGAGTCTTTACGCAGAAGGTGGTGGTGGGAGCGTAATGCCGCTTTACATCAAAATGGAAACCCCCCTTCATCTTAGGTCGAAGAAAGTGCCCGGCACCCGTCGAGACATGGACCGGTCAGATCACATCCGTGAGGTTTTGGATCTACCTAAAGATACTCCTGCGCTTGAGGTTTCGGATGTTTTGAGGAGCAAGGGGTATGACGGTGTCACTTATCGTTACGGTGATGCGCTTGATGTTGAGATCATGGTTTTCGACCCCACCCAAATCAAGTCCAAGTTCAACATCGGCACCTTCGACCCCGACGACCCGCGAATTCGATTCGCGAGAGGCAGACAGGGTCAGCCGCTCGGTAGCTTCGAGGTCACAACCGGGCCGATGGGTACAACCCAATACCTGATTCGACTGTTTGCGAATGGCGATTTGAGAACGCTGTTCCATGAGGACGGCCATCTGGTGGCCACGCTGCTTGAGAACAAGTGGCTGAACTGGATGCACAAGTATTACGACACAGACCCCGCCACAGGACGTTTGACTGACTTGGGGCATGAGCAAATTGCAGACGCCTTCATGGAGTACCTGCAATCGAAGCAGCCTCCAAGCCCAGCCGTTGGCCGTTTGTTCGGTAATTTGGAAATCGAGTTGCGAGAGATCTGGCGCCTACTGCGCCAAAAGCCAGGACATCACCTGCCCAGAGAGGTGGTCAAGTTCTGGGACGCTCACCTCAAGCCACAAGAATTGATTCATGAACCTGTGGCTAAGCTCACCAATGACGTGAGGAAACGCCTGAAGTGGTACGAGGTTGTTCTCGAATCGGTTGATTTCAAGAAACGGGAGAAAGACGAAAGGGCAATCAAAAGAGGCAAGCTCCGTTCCGCCATGCAGTTCGTCACCAAGCCAGAGTACGTTCAGCAGGCCGTTGGGCTGAAGAAAGGCCAAAAGGTAGTGAATCTGTATGAAATCATGCCCAAGCTGATAGGCTACCTTGAGACAGAAAAGCTCAGGGCAAACACCAATCACACCAATCTGAGGAGAATGAGTGAAAGGACTGTGGTTCCACAGTCTCGCGTGAAACGAATTTCAACCAAGGTCCGTGAAACCTTGATGGATGTGACTGGTGAAAAACTGCCGCAAACGGCCAAACGATACCGGAAAGTCAAGTCTGATGACTATAGAAACCTCAATTCCCCGGTTCTGATTCGAGACTTTATCAACGAAACTCTTCGGAAAAAAACCATTCAGATTATTGAGTTTGATGAAGCTCAAGCAGCGCGCTTACATCGGCTGGTCCATCAGGTTGCAGCCCAACCTATGGGCAACATCATTCCAGATCGCCTGCTTCAACCCGGCGCTGACTTCCGAATGTTGGCAGTTGACGACTGGAATCGGATTCAAACAGCTTTGGTTGATATCAATTCTGGCCCCGGTGCTCGCCGTACTCGATATGCCGACGAAATCAGCCGTTCACTTGCCTATGGAATCATTCGAACCCTCGACAAGGCGGTAGATAAAAAAGCCACTAAATGGGGTTTAGGCAAAACCGTAAGACTAAAGTCTTTATTGAAAGAGAAATTTAAGGCTCCAGTGCTCGGTGAAGGCGAAATGGATCCGGTTGTCGCAGACCTGATTCGCTCGACGCTCAAAGAAATGGAAGAGGTCCCCGTCTGGATCTTGAAGACATTCGATGAGTACAAGAAAACCGGAGATCCAACAGAAGTTTTCAAAGCAGTTCAGGGGCAATTGATTGCTCCGGTTCCGTTGACGGCCCTGGATGGCCTTTTAAGCATTGAAAATCTACTCACTTCATTTGGCCCAAAAGTAAAAGGCTTGGCGGATCCTGCCTCTTCCACGGCTCGGGCTGATTTCAGTGATGTTGCGCCATTTGACTTAGCTGAAATGATCAATCGATTGGATGAGATTCAATCGTATCTGATGCTTGGCACACGGATGTCGGAACAAGAGGCGCGGTCTCTCGATATTTTGCGAACACATGGGCTTCAGGGCATTCAGAATTTGAGTGACGAAGCCAAGGTGCAGGCTGGTGACGCCATTCGCGTGATTCACGAGGGGCTGCAAATGCAGGTCAAACGGGTCCGTCAGGTAGGCCGTCAGATGGCTAAGCATTTGGATGGAATGCCTGATTCAAGCATATTCAAACACATGGATGCTGATGACCCGATCAAACTATACAAAATGTTTTTCAGGGGTGATTTTGAGGGTCTGATTGAGTGGATTAACGGAAAGCGGCGTGTCACGGGGTCACCCTTTTACGACCGGCCAACAGCAATTCTTGAAATCATCGTTCGGATGAGGGCCAACGAGGTCCTGTCACAGTTGAGCAGGAATCTGGCCGAATATGGCGTGACTCACGATGTGAGAAACTTGACTAAGCACCGTGACGTTTCGTTTGAAACATCTATTGATCGATCTAAATTTGTGGAGCGAGTCAAGTTCTATATTGAGCAAGAAATCGGCTGGAACGACTTGGCTACTGAGCGTAGATATGATGATCCTTCTGAGCCTTCTGGGTTGAGCCGTCAACGCATTCCCGGTGAAGAAACGCGATATCCAGACCCATTTCCTGGCGGCAAGCCAACAGAAGCATATCCAGACTTGTCGGAAATGTATCCGCTGCATGATCAAGACTTTAGGTTTCCTGCTCACGCGAGAATGGGTCGTCAAGACATGGAAGCCCGAACCGTGGCTACGCAGTTGTTGGCAGAATGGGGATTTAAGGCGAATAAGTCTGATGGCTGGGAGGTGAAAGACCTGCCGGATGGGACGAGGGCCATTCTTCCGCCTCAAGTCGTTAAGGAAATTGATGATGCTATCGAGCGCGTCTCTCAGGTTGGCTTTGCCTATGGTGGAGCAAAGTCTGTCTACAAGCCTGTGACTCGTTCTGGAAGGCCCACAAACTCCGCTGGGACACTGTTGGGTGATGATCTCAGCACAACTGAGCGCATGAAACTTAACCTTGGTGGAGCTTTGGGCTTGTTGATGGACTTGAACCCATTGACTTCCTCTCGAATTAGAATGGGTATGACCACTGGGCTTGGTATTCCAAATGCACCATTTTATGTGGGCGTCACATTTGGGGGCGTGTTTCAGACATACATGACGCAAGGACTCGCTGAAGCAACCAAAACGGCTCTTGGAATGCCGTTAACCGCGGGCCGACTAATGACGCCCTGGGCCGACATGACTGGCGCGGTGGTGGCCCGCATGTGGCGCGAGGGAGACTATGCTCCCAGCGCAAGGGCAATTATTACAGACGATTTCCGCATCCTGACAGCGGACGGCATCGCTGAAGCAGCCAGGCGTGAAGGGTTGAAGGGCAGCTTCATTCAAGCGGAGACAGTAACGTCGCTTGCAGATGACATTCGCGAACGACACTTTGGTGGCGTTCCTGGCGCAATCATGAAGCCATTCAAGTGGTGGCAAGGAACTTTGATAGAGCTTGCGACGGCTTTGGACAACTACTTCCGGGTCAGCATCTTCATTAATGAGATGAAGAAGGGGTCATCCTCAGGCGAGGCAGCATCAATTTCACGTCGAGCAATTTTTGATTACTCAGACTTGACTGAGTTTGAAAAAACAACGTGCCGAACGCTGTTTCTTTTCTATTCATTTCTCCGTAAAAACACCGACTTGTTCTGGGATACATTACTGACAAACCCCAGCCGAATCATGGGTCCGATGAGGCTTATGCGGGGTTTGCAGAACACATACCTTGAGGACGAAGGCGCAAACATTGCATTGCAGGACTACCTGCAAGACCGGCTGATGATGTACGCAAAGGACAGCATCTACAACACCACCAAGTATGGAAAAGTTGGATGGTTCGCACCACCTGTTCCGATTGTGGATGCGTTGAATCTTCCTTTGAACTTGTATGATGCCTATGCTTTTGCGGGAACAGAGCGGGGCCAGGAAGCACTTGGAGAGTCGTTGACGACATTCGCGCCCTGGATATATTTGCCAGCCACCTTGGCGGCTGAGCGAGACTTCTTCTTCAATCGTGGCCTTGACGACATGAATGAGGTTCCGAAATGGCTGGTGGAGCTTGACCTCAACATGACGGGCGGTGTGCTTTACAATTACCTTGATTTGAGGCCCGTTATTGTCACCAATTCGGAATACCAGACGGTTCCAGGCGACACGATGACATTCAAGGCAAAAAACGCGAAGAACTGGTATATTTACCGAAACCTGCTTCAGGTCCCTTTGGCTGGCCGATCCATCAGCATTTTCACTGCGCTTGACAGATCGAATGTTGGCGTTGTTGAAGGCATGGTCAGACTTAGCCGTGATTTCCGTGCTCGTGGAGAAACAGAAGGCTGGTTGGATGAACTTGATTACCGGGAAATTGAGCCGCGTGGGGTTTTGGTTGAAGCAACGGGCAAAATAATTCCCCTGAAACCTGGAATGATGCAAGCCGATACAATTTCTGCTCGTCAAGAATTGGTAGCAGGCGGTGATCCTTCAGCCTTTTCCGTTGGTGAGTTCATGGCTGTGCTTGGTTTCAAGCCTTATGCAATCAAAACAACGGATCAACGAATCAACGAGTTGCGCCGAGATCAAATGAGAGAAATAGAGGCTGCGACCAGAGAATTACAGAGGGACAGTGAGTTTTGATCAGACTTGCTGTCAATCTCGTGGCTCATGTTATGCTGATCACCTGTCCACCTAGTTGAGCCCCTGGAGGCTGAAGATGTCTACGATTCCTGCACTGATGGGCGGTCGCGCCCTTGAACACGGTTTGGCCTTGGTTGTTGATCATGGCCGTGGCGCTGGCGACAAAATGTATGTTGGTGGCCAAGCCAAGGCTACAGTTGCTGACGGCACATCACACGAAAACACGGCCACAGAGGGTTCTCTGGATCAACTTGCCATTCCGGCAAATACGCTGGTTGCAGGATCTACTATTCGGATTTGGGCGTCCGGCATTGTTGAAGACAACAACAGCACTGACACCCTGACTGTCTTCATCCGTCTCGGAACAAGCACCACGGTCGCTTCAAACGAGGCCGTGTTCACATCTACCGCCGTTGACTCTGCGGACGCCGACGTTTACGCCTTGAATGGCGTGATTCAGATCCGAACTGCGGGCAGCAGTGGCACGGCGGTTGCCATGTTTAGCTTTCAGGATCCTGACGCCGTAGCAACCACTCCCGCGTGGCAACTCAAGGCCAGCTTCGCCGTGGACACTACTTCAAAGCTGTATTTGGACTTCTCTGCTGATTGGAGCGTTGCTCACGCAGACAACGAGACCAACTCCAATATGTTTGTGGTCGACATCGTCAACCCGTCTACCTGATTCTGAATCCCTGACGCAGGAGGTGTCCCAATGCAGGGATTTATTTGCAACGACAACGCGACAACCGAAATCACTGCGTCTTACGGGAACGGGGTTTTGCTTCATAAGGATGCAGCGATTGATGCTCGTTCACGGGCGCTACCGCAGGCGTGCTACTTGTCGCATGTTGATTTGTCTTTGACCAACGCAAACAGTGCCGCGACTGTCTCATGTTTTCTGACATGGGACAGCGGTAAAGATCACCCGATGACGGGTGAGGCGACTGGTCAGAAACTGCAATCGGGAAGCACAAGCAACTTGAAGCATGTGTCCATTTCCCTTGATGCTTTGGTGACGGCACCAACGGCTCAAACAACGGCAGGAAAGTGCTACCTTTGGGTTCTCGTTGATGACGCAACGGGAAGTCCAGAGGTTGCAAGCGCGCGTCTTCATTGGGCAGATAAGCGAAGCGGTGGCTGAGCATAGGGAGAAGAAATGGGGTTCAACAGTGCATTCAATAGCAGTGGAGGATCCCAGATCCTCACCGACCTTGAGGTCGATAGTCCTACAATTGTTGTTGACGAAACCAACAACCGACTGGGCATCGGGACTGCCGTACCTCGCACCACTGCTACGGTTGAAGGAGCCATCACACTGAAGGAGCAGGCAGCAGCAGACACAGATACTGCGGCCTACGGGCAGGTCTGGGTCAAGACAGCCACACCAAACCAATTGTACTTCACGACTGATGCTGGCGACGATATCCAGCTTACAAGTGGAACAGCTACCGCTTTTGTTGGTGACATTACGGGTGTGACCGCAGGCACTGGACTGAGCGGCGGTGGCACTACAGGCGCATTAACAGTCAACCTGGACTCGAATTCGCTAACTGAAGCGGCCATTGCGAATGGCGATTACATCATGTTCAATGATGCGACTGACAGTGGTGCCCCAAAACGAGAGGCGCTGGCTGATCTGGTGACTCTGTTGGCGGGAACAGCCTCCTCAACTGGACTGTCTGCGAGCAGCAGTGTTTTGAGCGTCTCAGACCTGCACCCTGTAGGTGTTGACGGTGCAGCCAATCAGCTTGTCACGGATGACGGCGACGGCACAGTCACCTCGGAGGCCAACCTCCAGTTCGATGGAACAGGCCTGAAGATCAAAGAAGCCGCAGCAGCCGCAGCCGATACCGCTGCTTATGGGCAGCTTTGGATCAAAAACGAGGCTCCCTGCGAATTGTATTTCACGACTGACGCGGGCGATGACATTCAGTTGACTGATGGCACATCGGCTGCTGGTGGCGGTGCTGCTGCAAACGACGCGAATCTTATTCTGCACATGCAAACTTTTGGACGGTAATCATGGCAACTATGAGCAAAGTGCTTCTCTCTGGGAGCACACAAGGAAAAGGCATTAAAGTCGGGCAGACTGCGACAGCGGGAGACACCATCCACACCGCAGTTGCAGGCACGAGCGACATAGACGAGATCTGGCTGTACGCGGTCAACAGTAGCGCCGCTGCTGTAAAGCTCACTCTGGAATGGGGTGAAGCAACTGCACCCGATGGGAACATCGAAGTAACTGTTGACGGAGAGGCTGGACTTGTCTTGCTAACCCCGGGCCTTCTGCTACAAAACGGCCTCGTGGTTAAGGCTTTTGCAGGCACAACAAATGTCATCCTGATCCACGGATTTGTAAATCGGATCAGCGCATGAACTTCTTGGGTAATACCAGAATTCCTGGCTATGTCAGTGATCATTATTCACCAGGCCAACTCATCCGAAAACGTGGGATGCGTTGGGAGCGGTTGTTTCTGACGAATGGAACGGCAAATGATCCGAACTCTGTGCTGAACAGCCTCACCGAAACAGAGATCAAAACGACTGTCGTACTCAATGGCGGCATTGCCTCAAACAAACCATCTGAGGGTGTGATTTACGAATTTGATTATTCTCATTTGTGGAATAATTTCGACGACATTGTGCCCTACTGGATGTCGATTGTAACGACTGACGAGCCTGGAAATACGTCGAATGCTTATGTTGTCGCGGGATATGTTTCGGGTGCAATCGGATCGGCACATCAGTATTTTGCAGGTTTGCACTGGGATTCTGGCTCAGGGCCCGACCTAAGAGTCGGTAGTGGGTCGAACCCAACACCTGCTGACAGTGGTGCAAGAACAAACCTCCACTCAATGGTGGCCCAATTCAACCATGGTCCAGACCGACGGTGGGATTCTGTCATCGCTTACGGCGTTGAGGCGGATGAAGACTACGACTCAACGAAGCGCGGTAATACCTCCGCGTCGTTTGGTGCTGGCGATAAACTGATGAAACCATTCGTGGCGCTCGGCAGGTCCAATAGTGTTGCCGGTAATGCTACGATTGGGTTCAGAGCATACGTTCTGGTCGGCCCACGACAAAACGACTGGTTCCCAGGATGATGAAATGACTGAAGCTGAAGCACAAGAGTTCCTTGCTAAAACAATCATTGTCTTCATTGGGCAGGACGGTGAAAAATGGCCTGGGTTCAAAGAAGTTGAGCGGGTGGTCTACGCCCCTGACGTTTCGGGATCCGTCTTCCTCGACGACAACGCATTCGTGGAAGAGCTTACGGTACAGCAAATTGTAGCAATCGCCAACGGAGACTGAAATGATCGCCAGACTTATTGATTCCGCATTCGGCAGCCAACGCCTGTCATATCGGCGACTTTTGTGTTGGTTAACCTGTACAGCCCTTGTTCCCTTCGGGTTCATTTCAGGTGAGGACTACATCTTGATCTGCACAGTTTACGTCGGTTCCGACGCTGCTCAAAAGGCTGTTTCTGCCTGGAAGTCCTGATGGCGTTTAAGGTCAGTGACGAGCACCTGATTCCTGTGGAGCGGGGCCATGCTGTATCGGCCGGTTGGCCCAGTGCCACTGGTGGGAAGCCTCATGGTGTGACCTGGCATTGGACGGCAACCTGGGACCTGAAGACCTGTACTCGCATCCTGGGCGGCGCCAACGCACTGCGCAAGGGTTCGGCATCAGCGCACTACGGTGTGGGCCGCTCGTATAAAGAAGGCGTGGACCGCTATGTGACCCTGGAGAATCGTTCCTGGCATGCAGGTAAGGGTCAGACTCTTCGGTTCGACGGTAAAGAGCGTGGGGGCTCAGCCTGGAGCGGCGCCCGCACTACCATCGGGATTGAGACCGTGAACATCGGATACGCCCGTAAGGGTGTACCGGCCGCTCACGACTGGATCAAGGTGCTTGACCATCGCGGCCGTAGCGAAATGGAAATCCAACCATGGACTGATGAGCAGATTACGATGATGATTGGCGTAGGTCAGGAAATCATTGAACAGTTCCCGCACATCCGGCCTGAACACCATCACGGCCATCACGACATTTGCCCCTCCAGAAAGCTGGATGTCCTTGGGTTCCCGTTTGCTGAGGTGCTGAGAGGTATCTACGACGACCCAAGCATCCCAGATGTCTGGACCCAGTTCCGCACCGCAGAGAAGCGACAACAGGCACTCCTTAAGTTGGGGTACGATCTGGGCGGATATGGGGCTGACGGGGATTGGGGACGAATGTCACAGGCTGCACTCGAACAGTTCCAAGAAGATGAAGGCATAGCGGAAGACGGGATGTGGTCTACATTCGTTTGCCGCGCCATTTACAACAAACTCCAGGGATAAGTCATGGGTAGAAAACGTCGCGTAAGTCCACAAGACCTCGGTAAGGTACTGGCTGGCGCCATTCGTGCCGCAGAAATCTTGTTTCCCGAATCAGGCTCAGGCGCAGATAAACGCGAGTGGGTCGTTGATACGGTGAATGAAAAACTGGACATCCCATTTATCAGTGAACGTCAAGAGAGCCTCATTCTGGGTGTTATCGTTGATGTCATTGTCGATATGGTGCTCAAAGCTACAAAATAATGATCGTAGAAGACATTTCAACACACATTATCACCATCCTAATTGGCATCATCGGTGCCGGTTTGGCTGGTATGTTTGGAAA
>TARA_R110002096_G_scaffold66994_2_pt1 | contig 12687 bp, 12 predicted proteins | sample TARA_R110002096 | Tara Oceans TARA_R110002096 (sample SAMEA4397295) | marine metagenome | biome: Polar Biome; feature: [DCM] deep chlorophyll maximum layer (ENVO:01000326); material: water (ENVO:00002006), including particulate matter (ENVO:01000060) such as... | depth 35 m | reverse complement strand
ATCAGACATTTTCTATATTATAATATATATTATCAAATTTATTATCAACATTCTACGGTCTAGGTCTATCTACCACGGACCACGAGCCAGATTCATTGTGCCTCATATATCCTAAATCGCCTTTTTTAGCAAATTTATTTGTTTTCATTCTCACTACTGAAATTATCCTATTCTTGTGGTGAAACATATGCTCGTCTGTGTCGGTGTATTTGTCAAATTTTTCCCAGCTATTTAAGCGAATAAATGCTTCTGCGTCGGTAATAAGTTTATCCTCTATATCAAAATGTAGCGAACTTAATGCCCTCGGGGTGGCGGATTCTTTATTGTATTCGTCCAGTAGGTCAATAACTCCAGCCTTCATTTTTTTCACTTTAGTTAGGATTTTTTTCCTGAACGCAATCGCTTTTTTCAGTCCAGCGGCAGTGTCGGCAAAATCACCAGCCTTAGAGTTCCGTCCCTTATCATAAGGGCTTCTATGGTTCCACGCATATAGTCGTGATTTCACCAGTGCCTTCTCAGTGTCCTTGTATAATTGAAAGTCGCTTTTCGTGCTGGCTCGGGCAGGTGCTGTCTTTTTAGGTTTCACTTTAGATTTAGTTAGAGGCGGTTTAATAGTAGATTTATTTTTTAATTTCCTAGTTGTTTTTATTTTTTTTTGTATAGTCTTAACACCTTTCGCAGTAGGTTTCGCTTTCTTCTTCTTAATTTTAAGTATTCGTCCTTTCGTTTTAGACTTGTTAATTGTAATAGTTTTCCCTTTCAGTTTAGACTTCGTTTTAGACTTGTTAATTCTAATAGTTTTCCCTTTTGTAGTCTTTTTTGTTTTTTTATTAAAATCCACGCAGGCTGTATAATTACTCCCATCGTTTTTTTTCTTTGTGAAACATTTAACCATTATATAATATATAGAATATATTATATTAATTTATATCTCAACTTCTTAATATATTTTGTTATATCTCAAATCATCAAATTTATTTTGATAAGCATTTTTTTCCAAAATCTTCTAAGTTTTTAGTAGAACTATTAAAAACTGATAATACTCGGTTTAGTTTTACTAAAACAGACCCAGTAGTATCTCCCATACCATTTTTTAATATTTAGTATTCTCATATAGCATAAGTTCCAGCCCAACGCTTTCCATTTCTTTAATCTAATAGGGGTCATAGAAGACCAACATTTACCATTTAATAAATACCAGCATTCTTTATTAGTTATACTAAATTGATGGTCCATCCATTTAACAATGGCGTTTTTTAGCTGTCCGTCTATTTCTATTCGGTATGGAGGGTTAGCAATAGATATATCTGTAGGCGTTGTGTGTTGAAAGAAATCCCTACCCATATCAATTTCACACCAGTCATTAACCGTATTATCTGGTAAAATATCCCAAAATGAACCACCCCCACGACACGTTTCTAAAATAGTCTCGCCATCAATAAATTCTATATCTTTAATTAATTCTTTTGTTATTTCTATTGGCGTGTAATGAAATCCATTTTTAATATTCGGCATTATAGTATATAATTAGATAATATATTTTTATTATATCTCAACATATCAAATTTATTTTGATTACGATTTTTTTCCAAAAAATCAATTATTAAATCCCAGTCAATTATAGGACCTTGTATATAAAAAAAATATCCTATGAACATATAATATATTTATTTTTTATATTTAGGTTCTGAAAAATTCGCAGCTAGCTGTAGAGCAGTTATAGGTCGTTCTATTTTATAGATAACAATACTATTTGAACCTATATCTGTTTTTTTAAATTCAGGATCTAAAATTGCAGTTCTAATCTGCGTCAATGTAAAATTCTGTGTAGCCGTAAATGTATATCCAGCGTCAAAGGCATATGAATAATCGCCACTTAGATATTCACGACCAATAGTCGCCACTATATTTGCTGTGTGTCCATCTGGTCCTATAAAAGTAATCCCATTAATAATATCTGAATAAATTAACCAAAATGGATTAGCTAATTCACTAGGTATAGACGTTGCGGTTATTCTGCTAGAGCTGGCTGAAAATCCACTAGGATTTTTTTTAGCACCACCTAACCCGTACATATTATTACCATTAGTCGCTGCATCTAAACCAAATGCTAATTCACTGTCCATCTCGAAATTTGTTCTTGTTCCACTAGGTAAAGATTGTATTAAAGCCATTTGAGCTTGTGGTTCTACAGTAGTTAATAAATTACTACCGTTACCTTGAATAAAATTACATCTAGGCGCCCATGCCCCTATGATTCGTTTATCTGTTACTAAATCTGAATATGCAAATCCCATTTTATCTAATAGACAGTTTTTAAATTGTATTTCGTCTATAACTTCATATTTTTGAGTTCCATTATTAAATAATAATATATTTTCAATAGAAATACCAGATTCTTGATGATAGCATTCATTTTTCCAGACTCCTTCGTCTTCTGGTCGTCCATAATATCCAGATTTCCATGGCACAAAAAAAGCGTTTCGTATAGCCGTTCCGACAGTTGTAACAGGTATAGGAGCATCGCTTGTAGCGGCTCTATTTATAAATACGGCGGGCAAACTAGCGTCTGCGGCAGCATCGCCTAGAAAATTCATATTAGGCACTCCTTTCGTTGCACTCCAATGTAAATTTGATATTTCAAATCTATTAGTATCTAAATCATATGTAATAGTTGGATTAGGTGCACCAATACTTAAATCTACTTCGGTATTGATTGTATTAATTGTATTTGGATCAAAAACTGGTCTAAGAAATGTGTCTGGAGCAACACGAGCCACAAAATCACCTGGCGGTCTTTGAACTAAAAAGGGCGATATTATCATAGATTTTGACGAGGCATAACCCGAAGTATCATGACACATAGGAGCAAACGCACCAGTATTACCATTATAATTAAACATAGCAATTGTTGAATAAATACCAGGTTCAGTCGTCTTAAATATATTAGTCCCTTCAAAACTAGATGTTGGTCCTCCGCCAGTGACTGTCCCTATAGGTCTTACATCACTGGTAACCCTATAAAAAGCTCGTTCATCATATGGTTTTGTAGCTACTGTGCTACTTTGTCCCTTAACTATTAGACAACACACCACCTCTGTATTATCATTCGCAAATGTCACCTCCATGGCTTGTATGCCTGCGTTATATTTTTGTAGAAGAGCTTTATATGATGGTAATCTAACGACTTTCGCAGCTTTTAAAATAGGATTTGTAGGTGTTTGTAAATTCATTCTATTAGGTTCAGTTGTTAGTGTTGGCGGAAAAACATTATCATCGTACCAGCTATCTGAGAAATGCGTCCATGCGGGAAAATATGATTTTATAGGAGGTCTAACTACATTTACTGGATTATCACTATTTGTATTACCACCTTGTTGAAAAACCCACCATAAAGGAGAAAATACGCCATTACTCATAAGATTATCAGGGGGAAAACCTGACACAGAACATTCTAGCCACCTGTTCATAGCAATACCACTAACCCATCGGTCAGTATCAGTTAAAAATTCTTCTACAGTAGATTTTTCTGGATTACCCTGATACCATTTTTGAGCTTGTAGTAATTTAGATAAATGTTTTACGTTAAACTCTGTAAATAATAAATTCAAAGGTATTAGTAGATTATTAGGCAAATCAAAAGTATCAGGCACTCCATCGCTTGAACCAACTTGAGAGCCTATTAAAGGCATAGAGCATAATCTATATATTTGATGTTCGGGCAATCTCCAGTACTCTGGATTACCAGCAGCGTCTAAGGATGGTATATCTGAAAAGCCGATCATATCACCACGCTTACATAGTCTGGCTGTAGCATCATATTTTTCAGGCTGGGATACTAATAGATTATGATTATATGCGCTTTGAGGATTATTATGAAGCCAATAATCGGAGCTATTCATAGATACAGAAATATTATTTATAACACCATTAGATGGTTTTAAAACAAAATTACTTTCTCTAGTTAGTCTTTCGCCAGCGGTGTCACTTCCGCCGTTATCTTTATATCTAGGGATGCCTAAACCATTAAACTCAGTTAATAAAGATGGTAAATTGACTCTTGTGTTATGAAATTGGTCATTTAAAGTATCGGCAATATTAGCTGGAGTATCATAACCTATATTGACCTCAAAAGGTATAACATCTGTTTTTAAAGCATAGGTATTTTCTGTATATTCATCATCTGTATCTCGTGTTATATATTGACCATCTGCGGTATTTAATAAATAAAGAGGCTGGGATTTTGTATAGTTACCCGTATGATTTAAATATCCGTATCTAGCGCCAACATGTTGTCCTAAATCACGCTCTGTGGGTCTTTCTCCATCAGTAGGAGCCCATGCGCCTGAAGTCGTGGATGCTAACTTCCAAGGCATAGTTGATCCTAATGTTGATGATTTTATAAAACCTGAAATTTCATTAAGCTCTGGGCTAGATGCAGAATTATTAGGTTGAAAGATTGTTCCATTTGTAGGTAGATGACAGTTATATTTAGCATTATCGTTGATATAATAACTACAACTAAAAGCAAATTTATTAGGCGCAAAACCACCTGGTAGTTCATCTGATGTAATTTCAATAGTATTTGATGCGACTCCCTTAGCATTAATAGCGATTCCCTCAACACTAATTTTATCACCGATCTTGACGTTTATGCCGCCCTTTATCACCGAGGTCCATCCGTTTTCTGATATATTAGTTCCTTTTTCTTTTATGCACTCGACCAGTAATGTTTCCATATATATTATTATTATATAACAATATTATATATATTTTCTAAATATTAACTAATTGGGCAACACCAGCTTTGATATTTAAAACTCGGCTAACCTCCGCAAAAAAGGTTATGTTAGTTGATATTGATGATTCGTTATTACCACCCTGCGCCGCATTGCCGCCTTGGTCTGAGTGTGAGTGCGTAAATATTAATGGTAAATTAGAAACAGGCATAGGCTGACCACGAATATTAGATAATTTAATACCAATCCAGCGTTTTGAAGCAACAACATCGCTAGTAGCAAGACCTTCAAATAATCTATCTGATAAAGTTAAATCGGGATTAGTATTTGTAATAAATGAACCACGGTCAGCGTCAGCAACACCTACAATATTTTTGAAGGTATATTGATTATTTGATATATTTAAATGCGAGCCTAAAGCTTTAGATGTTTCAGTATAAGCAAGACTATTATTTTCTATATCTAGCGCATAAAAAGGCACATTATTAACTGATAAATTATAACGATCCCCATTTTGATATGTATTAGAAACATATTGACCCATCGAAAGATTTACACCATTTCCAGCTGATAAATTAGCCGCACCTTGAGCCGCCAGACCTTTTCTAAACTGAGCAACAATAGACCGAACTTTTTGACCACCCAGTTGTATTTGATGTTGAAATTTGGTCGTGGTTGATTGTACATTAGCTCCAGGGTCAACAGTCCCCGCCGCCTCGTGGCGATATGATGTCAAAACGTCGTAGAAAAAATGATTCATTCCAGAGCCACTAGATATTTCCATCGCAAGATTTTCCATTAATCCAGGATAATAAAGATAGTCTGCGCATATTAATAAATTATTTAATCCGATAGTTGATGGAGCGGCAGCCTGTCCTTGTCTGGAGCAGTAGCGTGCACTTTGAGTATCCGCCGTCCATTCTAAAACTAATGCTACTTCTTGAGATATAGCAAACAGTGGTAATCTGAAATTTTCAAGGCAGGGTATAATATCGCCAAGCGTTAACATAAAATTAGGTGATGTAAGAGCTGACGCTGTAAGTTTTAATTCTGGCGCAATCTCAGTAGCAGTTGTGCTAAGATGTCCAGTGGTCACACCATTAATATTATCAGAGCCTATTAAGCGATCATCTAATCCTTCACGCACAGAGCCTATGAATTCTTTATAGTCATTAGTATAAGCCAGATTAAGCCATGTTTTCCATGATGCGAGATCTCTCATCGTAGAAACACGTGCGCCACCTATTTCTAAATAGGCGTTTTGTATCAATGAGGCTACACCAGTAGATACGGGGAGAAAATGATTACCTGCGCCAGCAATTAATTGAAGTTGTAATTTGGAGTTTGAATCTAAAATACCAGTTCTCCGAAAAACAAAACGTGCACCTGACTGAGAGCTAGTAACAGGAAATAAAATCTCAGTTTCTAGTCTTTGATTAACTGGAGAACTATCTACATTATAAGTTTGCAAAATTCGTGGTATATTGGACATTTATATATTATAATAATATATAAATTTCTCTATAAAATTTTAAAATAGTCAATATATTTTTTACGACATTACACGAACGCCTCCCTGGCTATCAAACATAATAGTATTTTTATGTTTTACATAGAGATATAAACTGGTAACAGTAGCGGGAGCACGAGCTTTAGGCGTAGCCCCATTACCATCAAAAAAATCAGCCTGGACACGAATACCAAGAGGCTGCCCTCTAAAATCAATACCATTCTCAGTAATATGGTCAAATGATACACCCAAATCAAAAGCTGGTATATTATCTGCTAAATCAGCCTGGTCCTGATAACGACCACTAATACGATTATTAGCTGCGATTGAGCCAAAAGTAGATGGTAGTCCTAATTCTGTCTGTAAATTCTTAAGTAAATGATGTCTAGTATAAACTTTTTGGATATTATTAAGTGTAGTGAATTCTAATGATCCACTGGTAACATTTTCGGCTTGAGGCGTTGAAGGGTCTATAACAAAATCTAATGGGATACGCACTCCGCCTCTAGTATAAGTTACGGCTTGTAGTGGAGCAAGATTTTTAAACACAGATGGAGCAGACACAGCTGCAGCGGATCTCTGACTAACTAAAGGCAGTGTCATAGCACTATTAAAATATCTATTATTAACATAATTAGAGGGGATCATATTCATTGTAAATCCAATTGTTCTAGAAGTATTGATATTAATAACACTAGTATGGTCAGTAGTCTGTAGCACATTATAATAATTTGAATAGGCTACATAATCAAATGCCTCTGGTGATGGATTTGTTACAATCGCCTGCATATCAGCGGCGGCTGGCACTACTACCTCAGCTGTTAAAGTAATGTTAGATAATTGATAGGTCGCTTGAGAACCGAGCGTCCCCGAGTCATCAGCAGCCGTACCAACGTCCCACGCAGTATTGAATGTAGCAAAAGCATCACTAGCGAGTTGTAAAACAATATGAAGTCCATTAACTAATTGTAAGTTAATAGGTGTATCATCGCCCTCAAAAATACCAGCTCTGATAGGGATTGAAAAATCAAATGGTTTATTACATAAGCGCCCAGTATTAAGATCTTTACCACACGCTCCTAGCATAATATCAGTGCCTCCAGCAAAATAATCAACTATGTCATAATCTTTAGGCTGTAATGAAGCGCATAATCTATTATAATTTTTAATCATCTCAAAAGATTGCCCATTTAAGTTAGCAATACTACAGAAATCAATACATGACTGAACACCAATACGTCCGTCAATCCTTACCTTTCTACTCGCTGAATCACCAGCGGCGAATCCATTTTTAGGTCGTAGCTGAGAAATTGAATCTCCAGCTAAAGCGCCAGCGCTAACTCCTGTTCCTAGATTGAAAGTTCCATTAATTCGTAATGTTTTTCCTAAAAGAAATTTAGGGACTCTTGGTATATCAAACTCAATTTGAGGTGCACCATTATTAAATGAATATACGCCATCCGATTGATTGGTCGGTTTAATTTGTAAAACTTCACGTCTTTCCATATTATATATAATTAATGGTTATTATTATAATTTATTGAATATTAAATTAAAAAATAATAATAACTTTCTATAATATATATGTTAGATTGGTTATATCGTTTTTTAGGCTATGAATTAGATAAAGATATTGTAAGAAAATATGTATTAAAAAAAATCGCCGAGGAGGCTATGGAGGAGCTAAATAAAAAAGAAATAGAAATAGTAAATGAATGTAATAGTTTTACGTTAACAACTATAGAAAATGAACACCCGAAACGAAATAGAAAAAAGCGCCGACGTACAAGACAACAATTAAAAAAAAAATTAGCATTAGAAAAAAAGCTATCTTACGAATTATAAATAAAACTTTTTATTTAGTTTCAAATCTACATTATTATTTTTTTTATTTATCTTCAGTGGCTTATCTGATACTAATTGAGGATAATTTTTTACCAAAGTTTCACAAGTGGTTAATTGTAATTCGTGGGAGCGAGGACCAATACCATCTGATTGATACCACCGACTATCAATTGCTAGACTACCCGCTCTAATATTTTTACCGTAGATAAAACCACGTTCATATTCCTCTTTAGCATATAATTCTAAATTTTGTCTAGGTAATTCTGTATTTATTATTACGCCAGAAAATGCTGCTAGGATATGATTATTACCTACCATATCTCTAGCTTTACCGAACCATAGAGTATTTCGGGCTATAGGATAAACGCCAAATAACGAACAATTATTTTCTAAACATAATTTAAAATATTTTTTAATCATAAAGTCTAATTGATCAAAAAGTTGTATTTTTCTAATCTCTCCCTCCCAAAAGTAAGATAGATAATTTATATCATCATCTACACAAATTACTTTATCCCCAGTTTTAAAATAATCTCTTTCTATATAGTTTCTAGCATCTGCTATATTAACTGTATTAATCCAGACGATTTTCGCACCTTTTGATACCGCATATTGAACATCTTCTCTAGCGCTATATTCCTTTTTTTGATTTTCTTCTAGAAATAAAAAAGTATTATTATATGATGCTTGTATTTTATTGAAATATCTAAGAGTTTTGAAATTTTTTGATGTAGCTCTGCCGCCTGATACTAAAGCTATTTTGTAGTTCATTTATAGTATGTGTGTAGAAAATAAATATAAGTATCCGTTTTTAATTTTTATATTTATTTTGACCAAAGATATTTTTTAGAAAGCCAGTCAGCTGAATATCGTGGATAATTAGTGGGGTGTCTATTAAAATAGGCTTTTCTTCTTTTTTTATCTAAAGTATTTTTTCTAGAATATAATTTTAAAGGCGTAGTATCCTTATATTGCCCATAATCTTTATGACCAAATTGAATAGTCCTTATTTTTTTAGAGTTCTTGCCGTGACTCCATAATTCTACGCGATATTTCTTTTTTCCAGTTCCTCGAGACCAGTTTTTTAATACCATTATATAATATATTATATGTATAATTTATTTGGTACTCATTCGTTTATAACCCATTCGTTTTTTTCTAATCGGTTTTCTAGCTGTCCGTGATATTTTTTTTTTTCTTTTAATAGATTTTGATGGTAACATTCTACGATCCCTAGATGTACGCTGCGGTAAAAATCCTTTAGCCGCATATTCTTTATTATTACCAGCTTCTGTAGTGGCGTTTGACTGAGCTACAGCCTGAGTATTCGGGATTAAAGAGGCTCTACGCATATTATTATTTGAAACTACGGTATTCATTGATTGTATGTCTGATAATGATCCAGCGCTAGCTGTTTTATTTATTAATTGCTGTGCTTTTATTCGTTGCATTCTATATTATATAAATATATTATAAAGAAAATAATTTAAAATATAATATTAAAAATAATAATTATTTATAATATAGAATGTTCCAAAACTCAAATCAACAAACTACTTTGCCGTCCTCCTCTGTCCTTGTCCCATCCGAACACCAAAAAGCTTATGGCGCAGGTGAAACTATTCGTTTTGTTATTCCTGACTACATAAAATACATAGATATGAAACAGTCCTTTTTAAATTTTAAATTAGAAGTTACATGCGCCAGACCAGTTCGTTTATCGCCAGACGCTGGCGCACATGCTTTAATAAATCGTGTGCGAGTATATGATGGCTCCCAACAGATTCAATTAGAAAATTGCGAAAATTACGCTGAGCGTGTGGCTATAACTCATCATTATTCGTCTAATCAATCTGTGTCTAATAAAAGATCATTGCTAGAAGCTGTAGAGCCTCTTGTTTCTCGTGATTTACCGAATACAATTAACAACTGGGGCAGAAGTCTTATGAGATCGTCTTTATCTAACACGTTTGATGGAGCGACAGGCGCAGACCTTACAATTACCGATGTTAACGTTAAAAACGCTAATCAATTAGAAATAGCTCTACAAATAGAAACTGGCGTGTTCTCTACGCCATCTGCGTTTCCCAACGGACATCTCGGCGGCATGATTTTAGAAATAGATTTAAATCCAGCTGTTAAAGCTTTTCAGTTAGTGGCTGTTCAGGGCATCACACAAAGTAGTGCGATCGGCGTACCACCAGCTGCAGAAGAAGCTGTACCGACTGATGCAACTAAACAATTTATAAACATTAAAGATGTTTGCATAGGAGCTGCGCAGACCCCTACTGCAGGATCAGAAAATTCAGCCGTAGCCACTGGTGTTTTACTATCATCAGCTGGTCAAGAAGTTAATGTAGATTTTGAAGGTAATATTCGTAGTTTAAATAATATGAATATCGGCGATATATTGCTAGCGCAGGGTGCTGGTAATGCGGGCGAAGATATTACTAGTTTAGGTGCTATTACTGGGTTCAGGCGCTTATTTACGCCTTTAGGCACTGGTTTATTAAACGAAGTTATTATTATGTTCGCATCTATAGATATTAGTCTTGTTCCATTAATTGCGAATGCGAAGGTTTTCGTGACTGTAGGTAATTTAGACTCTGAAAATGATATATCATATAAACTAAAAGATATACGCTTAGTCATGAAGCAGGTAGAAGTCCCAGCTCAATATGACCAAGCGATGATGAAAGCTAGTATGACTGAAGAAGGCATGGATATAGACATCTGGACATATGATACATATAGAAATAATATACAATCTGGAGAATCGGTAAGTCAAGTCTTAATTCCATCGCATAATAGTCGTGTAAAATCTGTTTTTTCAATACCCATGGGTAATGAAGGTGTATCTGATGATTTATGGTCAGATACTCTATCACCAGTTCTAGACACTATTAAAGATTATCAGTGGTATGTAAATGGTATTGGATTTCCTACACGAGCTGTAGATTTAACGACTTTGTCCGCTGCTCAAACTACAACTGCACAAATAGCACTATGGGAGCAAGAGAAAGCCTTATCCTCGTGCGGTGTTCCTGTTAGCTGTCTATCTAAGCAGCAAGATCATTTTTTCTTAGGCAGAGCGCTAGCTAGATATAATGGCGTATATAATTTACGAGAAGCTGGCGGAGTTCAATTAAAGACTACTTATAGTAACGCTGTTTTGAATAAATTACTGATTACTTATATATGTCATATTCGTAAAGTTGTAGTTTCATCACGCGGCAAATTCGTAGAATTATAAATTATAATAAATATATTAAAAGTTTTATAATATATTTATTTATCTGGTATATAGGTTGATATAGCAACATTGACTGAGTGGTTCATTTTCTCGGCGTTATCTACTAAAATAGCTTTAGCATCAACTATATGTTTTTGAGAATCAAATAATCTACGTAATTTTTGTGTGCTGATGCCTGGGAAAACATTTCTAGTAATAAAATTAGTTAAATTATGTTTAGTCATTTGGGTATTATCTCGTAGATTATATAAGAAAGGCTTCGGATGGACTATACCTGGTCTAATCTTTCGTATCCATGGTCTTAAAACTAGTTCTAAAGTCTTATCGACTTGTATTTTTTTTGTCCCATATTTTCCTGATGTCTTATAATCAGCTAATATAAAATACATGGGGCTTCTTGCCTTGGCGCCTACAATTAAATAATTAGTATTGGGGAGGATCGCCTCATCAGTTTTTAATACCTGTAAGGTAGCATATACATTCCGTCTAGGAGGGATTAAATAATATAATGAAGCTATTACATAAACCATATAATCATGTCTGTCCTCGTTTGACCAGACCTGTTTGCGTTTTAATTTTTGTTTTCTAATTTTTCGTAGGATTTGTCTGTATCTAGACTCTACTTTAGACCAATCATTAAAAGTGGATTTTGTCTTATTTCTTATATTAGGGATAATTTCTTTACCAGCCTCTCTATTTTCTATTAATTCTTCTAATATTTTCTTATATTCTTTCAATAGCTCAGGGTCATTATTAACAACCTTTAAACACGACATTATGCAGCGTGTGTTATTTATTTTTGACGAGGTAGATTTAGTTTTTAAATATTCTTTGAATACGTCTATGTTATTCATTTTACTAAGATCACCTTTAGTAAATTGCATTATCGCATTAGTATAGGTCTTTATAGTATTACTACTATATGGTTTTCCATATTTGCTCTTAGCCTTGGATAAATATAAATATAATTTATTTTCTGATTCACTCATTCTATATATATATAAGTTTATTATATTCTTAAGCTCTTATAACTCAAGAGTTATAATTAACTTAATCAAATTTATATTAATAATTTGTTTAAAATTCATAAGGTTGAAATTTTTGCTTACATAGGATTGTATATTCTTCTCCTGTTTTAATAGACCCATCATTATTAATATTATTAATAGCAATCTCCCATACATATTCATTATCAGTAGTTAGATACAAATATAAACATTCTCCACTTGCTATTCTTTCAGCACGTAAATAACTATATGCAATTTTACATTTATCCTCAGGGTGTAGTTCATTAAACTTTTTTACATAATTATCAACACTTTTTAAATACATTACACCAC
>TARA_R110002096_G_scaffold65186_7_pt1 | contig 12708 bp, 17 predicted proteins | sample TARA_R110002096 | Tara Oceans TARA_R110002096 (sample SAMEA4397295) | marine metagenome | biome: Polar Biome; feature: [DCM] deep chlorophyll maximum layer (ENVO:01000326); material: water (ENVO:00002006), including particulate matter (ENVO:01000060) such as... | depth 35 m | reverse complement strand
GAAGACGTAGTATTAACTAGGCAAAATTTATATAAAAAACTTTTTATTAAGGAGTACAAGTCATGATGAAAAAAAAACAAGTTATCAAAAAAAGAGGCGGCGGAATGATGGCTAAGATGAGCAAAGGTGGAATCACTGCTAAAAGAAAATCTCAAAAATCCTCACCAACATTAGACGCGCAAAATGCTAGGATGACTCAAAAAGGATCTAAAAAATTTAATATGGGTGGTAGAGTAACAGCTGATTCAGTTGGAAGAGCTCTTAAATCTAATTACGGTTCTGCATTACAAGCGGACGCTAGAGGCAGAGCATTAGGTGGCGCTCCAATGAATGCTAAAGGCAAAGCTATGAATAAAGGTGGAGACGTTAAAAAAAATACAAGTCGCATGAATAGACTAGAAGAACTTGGTAGAGTTGATTCAGAAAAAGCTTTTACTAGTAAAGGTAAAAAAAATCTTTCTTCTGAAAAAAGAAGAATTATTAGAGGACTTAAAAAGTAATTTATAATGGCTACTTCCGGAACAACCACGTTTATTCTCGATGTTGAAGAACTTATCGCTGAAGCATTTGAACGTAATAATAGGCAGGTGAGGACGGGTTATGATATTAAATCCGCTAAACGAAGTTTAAATTTATTACTCGCTGAATGGGGTAATCGTGGTGTTCACATTTGGAAAGTTGTAAATAATACAACTAACTTAGTAGCCGGTACTTCAACCTATCAACTCCCTAGTAATTGCTCTGATATTTTAGAAGCTGTTTTTAGAAATAGTAATATCGATACAACTATGACTCAAGTTTCTCGTTCTGAATATTTACAAATTCCTAATAAAACTTCTCAAGGTACGCCTAGTCAATATTATGTTGAACAACAAATCCATCAAGCTAATGGAGAAGCAAAAGTTAGTATTACTTTATATTTAACTCCTAATGTAACAGACACACAAATTAATTATAATTACATAGCTAGAATTGAAGACGCTGGAAATTATACTAATATTCCAGATATATATTATACTTTTTATCCTTGCTTAACTTCTGGTTTAGCTTTTTATTTATCTCAAAAATATAATCCAATTAAAACTCAAGAATTAAAACTTTATTACGAAGATGAACTCAATAGGGCACTTATTGAAGGTAGTCAATCTACTTCTGTTCATTTAACTCCATCAAACTTTTTTCCTTCGGGGTATTAATTATGGCGTTTGCGGTCGGCACTCATTCTCAAGCTATCTGCGATAGATGTGGTTTTCAATATCCTTACTTAACTTTACTAAAAGAATGGAATGGTTTATTAGTTTGTACACAATGTTATGAACCTAAACAGCCACAATTAAATCCTCCTTATAATAGACCTGATCCAGAAGCTTTACAAAACCCTAGGCCAGATGAGCCTAATTTAATGTATGTCTATGTAGGAGCACCAGGAGATAGTTCTTTTACTTCGGTAGGAATGCAACCATCAGTTCAAGAACAACCATTGATTATAGGATCAAGAATTGGTAGAGTAGTAATAGAGATAGTGAACCCATAATGAATTATTCTGAATTATTAGACAATGTTAGAAACTACACGGAAGTAGATATTAATGTATTATCTAATTCCATTATTAATGTTTTTCTTATTAACATAGAAGATCAAGTAGCAAGGGAGGTTGATTCCGATGCACAACGAAGATATGCCACCACTACCACTGTTGCTAATAATGCTTTTCTTAACGTTTCTGGCCCTGAAGGGGGATTCAGATTCGCTAGAGGATTACAAATTCTCAACTCCAACAACGAGCGTACTTGGCTTCAACAAAGAGATGCCACCTTTTTAGATGAATACTCTCCTTTAAGAAGTGAATCTACAGGTACAGGAGTCCCTAAATTTTGGGGAAATTGGGATGCTACTAATATTATTTTAGCTCCAACTCCTAGTGAAGTATATACTATTGAAATGTGGTATGATGAAACTCCTGAAAGACTTAGTAATACTAATACAACAACGTTCTTATCTACAAATGCTCAAGAAGTTTTAATTTACGGTTGTGTAGCTCAAGCATATTCCTACTTGAAAAATCCACAGGATATGCAAATATACGACCAGAAGTTTCAATCAGCGTTAACAACTTATGCTAACGAACAGATGGGACGTAAACGTAGGGACGAGTACATGGATGGCGTGTTACGAATTCCTCTAAGATCAGTAGACCCAGGAGGTACATAAGATGGCAATTAACCAAGCAGTTTGTGCTACATTTAAACAACAAGTTCTGTTAGCAGAACATAGCTTAACAGCAAATACTATTAACCTTGCGCTTTTTACAAGTTCAGCAGCTTTAGACGCAAACACAGCAGCGTATTCAGTAACTAATGAAGTCCCAAACTCAGGAACATACGCAGCTGGCGGTGGTACTTTAGCAAGTGCAACTGTAGGCTTAACAAAAACTAATGCGACAGCGTCAACAGCTTTTGTTGATTTTGCAAATTTAAGTTTTACTTCTGCAACTATTTCAGCACAAGCAGCTGTAATATACAATGCAAGTAATTCAAGTAATGTTAATGCAGCGATTGCAGTTTTAGATTTTGGTGGTGTAAAAACATCAACTAATGGAACATTCACAATTGCGTTTCCAACAAATGATGCAACAAGTGCTATATTGAGACTATCCTAGTCTAGGAAGTCTCCATGGCAGATTTACAAGGTTGGGGTAGAGAAACCTGGAGTTCAGGTTCTTTCGGTGAACAAGCACCAGTTAATGCTACAGGTGTCGAATTCAGCGCGAGCACTGGAACACTAAGTCAGATTTCTGACGTAGTAATAGTCTGCACACCCGTTACTTTATCTTTAGCTATAGGAGACTATACAGCTGAGGGTATAAATATTTTTCCGCTTACAGGCGTTCAATCAAACACATTTTTAGGCACACCTACTGTTGAAGAAGGTCACGGCATTGAAGTAACAAGCTTGGCTATGACTTTTACCGAAGGGGAAGAAGCTAGTTCGGGATCAGTGGACGCTGGTTGGGGAAGATCCACCTGGGGTTCTTTTCAATGGGGCGAGAATATAGAAATTTTTGCGAACGTCACAGGCGTTCAAATGGTTTCCTCTTTAGCAGATGTAACTGTTTCCGTAGGAACAGGAGTTATCGTTTCTGCAACAGGACTTCAAATCAATTCAACTTTAGATTCTGTTACTCTTGAAACAGATCAAATCATAGAACCTAATTCTTTAAGTATCGGCGTTGCTTTATCAGGAGCTACTGTTTCTGCTGAAGGAAGTGTAGCTGTCATTGCACCAACAGATCAAATGGATTTCCAGCTAGGCACTGTTACAGCGGAAGCTCAAAGTATTATTATTGCAAATCCTGTTGTAATAAATACAAGTCTAGGGTCAGTAGATATAGAGATTATTTCAGTTATTGAACCAACCGCTGTTACATTAACTACTACTTTAGATAATGTCACTGTTATTGAAGGAACAGGAATAGTTGTCTCTGCAACAGGAGTAGGAATGACCTTTAGTGAGGCTTCTATATCTCCTACAGGAAATGCTTTAGTTTTCCCAACTTCATTGACTATGACCTTATCCTTAGCTAATATATATTCAACTCCATGGGCGAATGTAAATACCAATTCAAACAATACTTGGACAGAGGTAGATACAGCAACAATTGCAGCGTAAAATGATAACCTCTGCTATTAATACCCATATACTTAATAATAAAAATATTATTAAAAAAGCAACTAATATTTTTGCTTTTTGTAAAGCCACAAAGCAACTAATTAAAAATTCTGTTGTTACAAAAAATGCAAATAGAACTTTAAATTTTTTAGAAATAAAACATCCCTACATAGAATCTTTAATTAAAGATTTAGAAGAAGAATTTTATAATAACCCTTATGATTATTCTCAAGGCGAAGATCTAAAGATTTTAAGAAATTTTCCCTATTCTATTTCCTATATACATATCATAGAATTTTTAGAGAAAGGTTATGAATTAATTCATAATAATGAGTTAACAGAAGATTTAACTATAGTAATGGGTTTAAATAAATGGAAGCCAGGAAATACTTTTCAACTAAGCTTTAGAAAGCAAAGTGTTAAATACCCTTTTCAATTTAAAGAAGGTTTGGCGGTTTTGTTTAATTCATCTACAGCAAGAGAAGTTTTAAAAGTAAAGGCTCCAGGAGATAAAATGCTGGTAATATCACTTGTAAAAGATTTATCTAAATTAAATATAATGGAGAAAAGGCTTAAAAAACTATCTTTAATAAGAAAAGAAGATGGAGTAAATAATGCCTTGAATAGTAAGGGAAAATTTAGTAGATTTTGGAGAGGTTTAAAAAATGGCATCAACATATTCAGATAGTTTAAAACTAGAACTCATGGCAACAGGCGCTAATGCGGCTACATGGGGAACAAATACAAATACAAATTTAGAAGTCCTTGACGCTTTTGCTCAAGGTTACGTATCAAAATCAGTAGCGGGTTCTGCTGATGTTACATTAACTACAGGTAATGCAGATCCTGACGCTGAATCAGCAAATAAAGTTATTGAACTTACAGGCGCTTTAACAGGTGCTATTTCCGTTTTAATTCCAGCTGTTACAGGTGGAAGTGAATATCTTATTTATAACAATACATCAGGAGCTTATGCTCTTACAGTCGCAGCAACCGGACACGCAGCTAATGGTGTTGTAGTTACTCAAGGAGCTTACTCAAGAGTTTATTGTGATGGCACTGCTAATTTTAATGTAGCAGTTTCTACTTCTGTTTTAGGTGCCGTCAATACAAAAGGTGCTTTTATAGCTGATAGTACAGCCGAGTTTAATTCTACTGTTACCTTAGATGCGGGAGCAACTGTCACTGCTGGTCAAAATTTAACTGCTGGTTCAGGGGCTATCAATCTTTATTCAAACGGAGTAGCAACAGCTACAACTTTTTCAGGCTCAGGAGCTAGTTTAACAAATCTTCCAGCGGCAAACTTAGCTGGAACAATTGCAAATATTTCAGGTGCAAATCTTACGACATTAAACGCATCAAATGTATCTTCAGGGACATTGGCTAGTGATAGACTACCCACTGTACCTACAACTAAAGGTGGAACAGGGCTCACAGCTCTTGGATCTGCCGGACAAGTTTTAACTGTAACTGCTCCAGGTTCTGCTGTTGCTTATGAATCTATTTCAGCGGGCGGTTCTTATACTATGACTGTATTTACTTCAAGTGGAACTTGGACTAAACCAGCGGGCTTAGCTGATGTTAAAATCAGAGTTTTAGGTGGCGGTGGTGGTGGCGGTTATTCTAATCCAGGTGGTACTGCGGGTGGTGGTTCTGCGGGTGGTTATGCAGAAGAATATTTAGATGCACCAGCTATAAGTGCTACAGAAACAGTAACTGTTGGCGGTGGTGGCGCGGGTGGAAACACTGCGGGTGGAAACGCCTTTCCCGGCACTGGTGGTGCTACATCTTCTTTCGGTTCTTTTATTTCTGCTTCAGGCGGCGGCGGCGGTGGTGGCTCTGGGGGTGGACCAACCGGTAATGGCGGTGGCAGTACTGGAGGAATAGGTTCAGGCGGACAATTTAATTATGGCGGACAAGGTAATGGCCCCCATCCCTCTGGTGGACAATTTGGTGGTGGTTCCTATATGGCATTTAGAAGAAGTTTTCCAGGCACCACAAGTGGAAATAATGCTGGAAGTAATTCTGGTGTTGGTGCAAGCAGTAAAAATGGTGGTGGTTCTTCGGGTGGTGGTTCTGATGGAATAGTTATAGTAGAGGAGTTTAGTTAGATGAAAGCTTTAATCTCAATAAATGATATAATTTTTGACTATGAAGGTAATCAAGGACAAAGAATTCTGGAAATAGTAGCAGATGATGCATCTTTTCCAGTTAATTCACAGATGACTTGGATAGATATTTCTGATATGCCTACTGATGATATTCCTGAGTATGTATATACACACTGGTATGTAAATAATGCTTTTAGTTTAATACCTCAAGATACTAATTTAGAATAATTAAGTGACCCTTCAAACCAACGCTGAAATTTTTCAAAAAAATAAATATATTTATTGTCCTAATTTAGTAACTTTAGAAGTAGCTAACGAAGTAGCACAAGGAATTCAAAAATTAATAGATGAAGGGAATTCTACACAAGATAATCAATGCCCTCTTTCTCATTCTATAGGACATGTTCCTCTTTTAGATAGTCTTTTAGAACAACTCACTCCTATTATATCTGAAGTAACAGGAAAAAAATTATATCCAACATATGCTTACGCAAGAAAATATTCTTCAGGTGATGAATTAAAAATTCATAAGGATAGACCTTCATGTGAAATTAGTGCCACTATTAATTTAGGATTTAAAGGAAATCAATGGCCTATTCATGTAGGTCATAAAGAAGATAAAAGTGAAAGCAGAAAAATAGATATGAACATAGGAGATGGTGTTATTTATAAAGGCTGTGATCTTTTTCACTGGAGAGAAAAATATACTGAAGGAGAATGGCAAACACAAGTTTTTGTTCATTATGTAGATGCAGACGGACCTAATAAAGAATGGAAATATGATAAAAGAAAAATGTTATCTCATCATAATTCTCAAGAAAATAGAAATGGGGATTATACTTATATCTCTAAAGCATTTAGTTCTGAAAGTTGTGATAAAATAATAAGAGAATGTGAAAAACAAAATTTAGAAGAAGCTTCTATAGGGAATATGGAAAAACAAAAAGTAGATAAAACAATTAGAGATACAAAAAGAATTGTATTACCTAATGACATAGGTATTGGGGCTACATTAACGGGAATAGGTTTTCAAGCTAATGCTTATAAATGGAAGTTTGATGTAACAAAAAGTAATCAATCCGAATTTTTAAAGTATGACAAAAATGGTCATTTTTCTTCACATATAGATAGTTTTCTTGATGATTTTGATAACAAAGAAACAAGAAAAATAAGTATTATTCTTATTCTTAATAATGAGTTTGAAGGAGGAAAATTTTGGATACAAATAGGGGTTAATAAAGTTTACCCTAAACAAGACAAAGGCGATATTATTATTTTTCCCTCTTTTCTATTGCATGGAGTAGAACCTATTACATCAGGAATTAGAAGATCTATGATTACTTGGCTTGTAGGACCTTATTTCAAGTAAGATTAATATTTTCATATACAGAAAATAAAGAACATAGTATATTCAGAGCCATGCCACTCGTTAATTTTACAATAAAACCAGGCGTAAATAAGGAAGTTACAGACTACACAGGCCAAGGTCAGTGGGTCGATTCTGATAATGTACGTTTTTTTAAAGGTCTTCCTCAAAAAATAGGGGGATGGACTAAGTTTGTGGCTACTTATCTAGTTGGAATAGCTAGAGCAGTTCATGGATGGATTTCTTTAGATGGAACAAGGCACTTAGCTTTTGGTACTGATAGAAAATTATATGTTTATTCAGAGGGTGTCACTTATGACATTACTCCAATTAGAGAAACAGAGACCCTAACCAATCCTTTTACAACAGCTTCGGGCAACGCAACAGTGACAGTAGCAGACACATCTCATGGAGCTCTTCTAGGAGACTTTGTTATTTATAAAGGAGCATCAACTGTTGACAGCTTAAATTTTAATCAAGAGTTTCAAATTCAAAGTATTGTTAATACCGCAGCTTACACTATTGCTTTTACAGATGGCTCTACAGCTTCTGGAACAACTGCTGGCGGTGGAGGTAGTGTCACCGCTGATTACCAAGTGAATGTGGGACCTACACTATCAGAATTTGGTTACGGTTGGGGAACAGGAACTTGGGGTGGAAGTACTTGGGGAAGTCCTCGTACAACTTCTAATACAACAATCGCAGCTAGACAATGGTCCCTTGATAATTTTGGAGAAGACTTAATTGCCACTGTTTTAAATGGTGGAACTTTTAAATGGGATTTGTCAGCGGGCGTTGGAACAAGAGCTACTATAATATCTAATGCACCTACTTTATCTAGATTTAATTTAGTTTCCACACCTGATAGACATTTACTTTTATTTGGAACACAGACGACGATTGGAGGAGTCAATCCTCAAGATGATTTACTCATTAGATTTTCTGATCAAGAGAATTTAACAACTTATGCACCGACCGCAGAAAACACTGCTGGTTCACTTAGAATTGCCGACGGCTCACGGATCATTGCCGCTACAAGATCAAGAGGTGCTATTATGGTTTGGACAGATACAGCACTACATTCTTTACAATTTATTGGTCCTCCTTTTACTTTTGGTCTAAGACAATTAGGTCAATCCTGTGGTATTGTAGGACAACACGCTGCTATAGATATTAATGGTAATTCTTATTGGATGTCTCAAAGTTCTTTTTATGCTTTCGATGGTACTGTTAAAAAACTACCTTGCACAGTGGAACAGGCTGTCTTTAGTAATATTAGTTTAACAGCTTCAGAAAATGCTTATGTAGGACATAATGATGAATTTAATGAAATTACATGGTTCTATGCTACAAGTGGATCTTCACAAATTAATGCACAGGTAACTTTTAATTATGAAGAAGGGACTTGGTGGACAGGAAGCTTAGATAGAACCACCTGGATAGATAGAGAAATTTATCAGATTCCTATTGCAACAGAGTATTCCTCTACTGCTTATGGAAATGTATCTACAATCCAAGGACTTACAGATGGAGCTAGTATTGTATATCAACATGAAGTAGGAAATGATGCGGACGGAACAGCTATTACAGCTTTCTTGAAATCAGGAGCGGTAAGTATCACTGAAGGTGAAGATTTTGCTTTTGTAAGAAGGTATATCCCTGATATTCAAAATCAAAGTGGAACACTTAATATGGATTTAAAATTTCTTACTTATCCTAATGATTCTAATGTTGTAACAAAAAGCTCAAGCTTTACTTCTTCTACAGATAAGATAGATTTAAGAGGACGTGGTAGACAATTCACAGCAAACATTGTCTCTAATACAACAGGTACAGCCTGGAGACTTGGAACTATAAGATTCGACATTCAACCTGATGGCCGTAGATAATTTATTAAAACAAATAAGCGAAATAAAAGTAGATTTAACAGAAAAAAAAGTTCTTGAAAGATTATTAGATAGGTTTAGGTGGCCAATTCAATATCCTTGGAAACAACCAACCATAGAGGCAATAAATGCCGACGGTTCTAAAGATCAAAATTTTTATGATCAAGATGGATATTTAAATTCAGAACAATGTATTCAAAGGTATGAGGAAGGGTACGCTCTAATTTTATCAGGAATCGGAGGATTTTGTAAAGATACTTGGTTAATACAAAAATTACTAAATCATACATACAACACACAAATAAATTGCAATTTTTATTTCGGCAATGGATTAAAATCTATTTCTTTTAAAAAGCATAGTCATGACTATGCTGTCCTCGTCAAAAACATATATGGATGTTCCAAGTGGATTATTGACGGAAAAGAAGTATTTTTGAAAGAGCAAGATATAATTTGGTTTGATAAAAATATCTCACATGAAGTTGTTGAAATAAGTAGTGCAAAATTATCGATGACGTGTAATATAAAATAAATCGTGAAATTCACTACTAACAAAATTACTTTTACTTCTCCTTTAGAAGGATATATTCCTCATCCGAAGCCCGCTACTCACTTTATACCGGAAGCTTTTAAAAAATTTAAAACAGGAGAATATCCAAATGATACAGTTAAAGGTTGTATGCCTTTTTTAGATACTTTTACTTCAGGTTATATTATTCCCCTTCCAGCAGCGATTAAAGCCTCGTTGATTCTAGAGGAAAAACAGAAAGTTTTTAAAATAATATTAGTTGAAAGAGTAGCCGAGTTTTCTGAAGTATCCAAACTTGTTGGAATATCAGATCATCCTATTAGACAATTTCCTGAAACTATGATGCATAACAAATCTTTTGTTCCACATATTTTTAAGTTTATGAATCCTTGGAAAATAAAAACTCCTCCTGGATATAGTTGCCTTTTTACTCAACCTTTTAACCAAAATTCCGATTGGAAAATAATAGATGGAATTGTAGATACAGATAATCATGAGTTGGAAATAAATTTCCCTTTTTTTTGGACAAAACCTTTAGAGTTAAATGAAGAATATAATGTTAATAATGGAGCACCTATGGTGCAAGTTATTCCATTTAAAAGAGAGAGTTGGAAAATGGAAACAAAAGTAGAGTATGAACCTAAGCAAAGAAGTCACAATATCAAAAGTAGAGACTTAAATTTTCTTAAATTAAACGCTACAAGGCTTAAAGATTGGTATAAATTTAAGTCTTGGAATAAAAAGAGTTTTAAGTAGTATACGTTTATGGCAAAATTAACTCTACAAAGATTCCCTGATCCACCTCAAAGTTATGATCCTCGTAACTTTTATGAATTAGTCAGACAGTTGGAACAGTTAATTCAATTATTAAATAGTTCTTATACTCAACAAACTCAAGAAGAAGCAACAAGAAGAACTTGGTTTTTAGCATGACCTTTTTAATTTGGCATTTATTAGCTATCTGTGTTGTGATAGGGTTATCTTTTATAATGGGATTTATTACAGGAAAAAAACATGGCAGACGCATTTATTAGATTTGTACAAACAGCTCCTAACACAGCGGTCAATACCCTTTTTACTGTTCCTGTGGTAGATGTTGCAGCGACTCCTCCTGTTCCAGTTACCACTTTTATTGTTAAAACAATTATACTTCACAACAGTGCGGGTTCAGGAAATGTCATTGTAAAGTTATTTCATAATGCTGGATCAGGAGACGTAGAAATTAATAATATAACCGTGGCCCACGGAACAACGCAACAACTCAATGGTCCTTATGTTTACGCTGCTGGAGATATTTTAAAATTTCAAGCTGATGCAACGACTCTTAGTTTAGATATTTCTGTTCTTGAAATTAAGAATCAGCTATAGCTTTTTCATTTTTTTCAAAGTCTTTTAATTCTTTATCATCCATTTTTTTAAACACGCTTCCTACATGACCAGCGAAAGCCATATTACCAAAGTGTACTAAAGGCGAGGCACAATCTGCCCAAATTTCTCCACCTAAGGATTGCCATAATCTAGAGAAGTAATAATCTTCTGAAAGGTATCTACCATCAGGTTCTCCTTCAAATTTTCCTACACCAAATAAATCATAACAATTTTTAGATTCGTAATTTTTTCCATTTATAATTTGATCTGTTTTATATTCTTTTTCAGGGAAAGCTTTTATCATTTTTGTAAGTACTTCTTTTTTAACTAGCATCATACCTGTCGCTGCTTCATTAACTTTACAAAAACCATCTTGCATTCTAATGCCCATGTTAGCATCAAAATTTAAATTATAACCTAAAGATTTTGCTTGTAATTCTGCTTCAGTGATATCTGGATTTTCTTTCACTGCTGCTATTGTTTGATTCCAATGAATAGCTTTACGAGGATATATTCCACAAGCAATGTCTTTATCTACTTGTATTAATCTTTCCACATTAGAGGGTTGAAAACCTATATCTGAATCAATGAATAATAAATGAGTAGGATCAAATTGCTTATCATCTAACATCATAGCCACTATAGTGTTTCTTGCTCTAGTAATTAAGGACTCATTGCCCATAGTTTGTATCTTAATTTGTACTCCTGTTTTTGCTGACCAGTATTGTAATTGCATCATACCGTGAAAAGTAGCTTCGGTAAGCATTCCTCCATACATAGGTAATCCTATATATAGCTTATAATTCTTTCCTCTAAGGTCTTCTGTCTTTATCATTTAATTATCTCCTAGTATGTTAATTTCTTTTATTCATCAAGGTTATTTGGTATCAATCTTATATTGATTTATATTGAAATCAAATATAAAACTATGTAATGGCAAAAATTATAGAAGAGGAAAAATTTCTTAGATATGATATAGTAAATGGTAAAGAAGTTCCTGTTTATAGCGCTAAAACAGAAACAATTATTACTAACACATTAACCGGTGCTGAATACGACAGTGAAGAAGAGATGGAAGCGGATATTGCTAATCCTGATACAGATACAGCAATAGATAGTATTAGAAGAGACGTTGTAATCACTGCTCCAAGACTTTTAACTGGAAGTGAAATGCCTGAGTAAAATATGTTTAAATCCATTATTAAATCAATCAAAAAAGCAGCCCCTATAATAGGAGGAGTAGTTGGAGGTTTTGTTGGTGGACCTATGGGAGCATCCATTGGTGCTGGATTAGGAACAGCAGTGCAAGGTGGCGATGCGACTCAAATTGCAACTAATGCAATGCTTGGTTATGGAATTGGAAGTTTAGGTGGAATGGCATTGAAGAGTAGTGGAATAGGTTTTGGTAAACTTGGACTTCAAACAGCCAGTCAAATGATACCATCAGGAGTAGCTGGGATAGCAAACGCTCCTGGAGGATTCAGCGGAGCTAATGCACTTAAAGCATCTAAAGCTGCAGCCTCTGCAAACAGTCCAAGTTTTTTAAGTAGTGTAGGTAACTTTGCAAAAGATAATAAATTATTAACTGGAGCCTTAGGGCTTGGAGCTTTAGGAGCTCTAGGATCTTCAATGGAAGATGAGGAAGAAAGTACTATGACTGCTCCTCCTACTCCAGGTAGCCGTGGCTCACTGAACACGGACCCCGCCCAAGTAACGTATTATGATAAAACTTTAGGAAGATATGGAGCAGCTTCTCCAACTTTAGCAGATGGTGGTGAT
>TARA_R110002096_G_scaffold52503_2_pt1 | contig 12711 bp, 10 predicted proteins | sample TARA_R110002096 | Tara Oceans TARA_R110002096 (sample SAMEA4397295) | marine metagenome | biome: Polar Biome; feature: [DCM] deep chlorophyll maximum layer (ENVO:01000326); material: water (ENVO:00002006), including particulate matter (ENVO:01000060) such as... | depth 35 m | reverse complement strand
CCCCCCCCCTCGACCGGCTCCCCCCCCAGCTGGTGCTCCCCCGACTGCGCTCTCCCTTCCTGGGGGAGTGATCGACCGACATGATTCATTCGCGCCGGACCCTGGCCTTCGCCCTCGCAGCTCTCGCCGCCCCCAGCTTCAGCTTCGCGGCGCCCGTGCAGGATGCGACTTCGCTCTTCAACGAAGCGAAGACGCTTCTCGCCCAAGGCGACAACGATGCCGCCCTCGCCAAGCTCCAGCAGGTGCTTGCGGCGGACCCCTCGCAGGAGGAGGCCTATCAACTGTGGGTCGACACCGACACCCAGGTCTGGCTCGACCTGATGGTGCAAGGTGGCGAGTACCAGGCGATCGCCAAGCGTTTGCAAGAGCGGGCCACGCTCGCTCGCCAAGCGCGTCGCAACGATCAGGACACGATCAACGCCCTGTGCGACACGATCAAGAACTCTGACGACGCTGTCGAGCGCCGTCAGGCGATCGACGCGCTGGCCGGCAACCACGGTCCCTTCGCCGTTCCGCGTCTGGCGCGTGCTCTGCGCGGCGACCAGGCCAACAACGATTGGCGCATCCGCGCGATGCACACCCTCCAAGAGATGGAGGTCGACGTCGTGCCGCCGCTCCTCGAAGCGCTGAACACCGAGGACGCCATGCAGCGTCGTCACCTGTGCATGACCCTGATGAACATCGGGGACACCCGTGCCGCCGCGACGCTCGAGGGCGTGGCCGCCACGGACTCCGACGGATCGGTCGTCCAGGCCGCCAAGCGCGCCGCCGCCGCATGCGGAAGCCAGGGCGATGCCGTCGCTCTGTTCCTGAAGGACGGGGACGACTACCACTTCCGTCGCAACACCGTGCTGCGCGCGTTCGACTACAGCAGCGTGATCTGGACCTGGGAGGGCGGTGACCTCCAGTTCCACGAAGTGCCGCGCGCCATCTACAACAACGAGATGGCCAAGAAGTCGTACTACGCCGCGATGTCCCTGGCTCCGACGTCCCTCGACGCCGCTGCCGGCATCGCCCGCGAATCCACGGACATCCAGGCCAAGCTGGCCCTCCTCGCCGACAACGGCGTGGACGTCGGCGACCTGGCCGACAAGGCCGCCATCGGTGAACTCGCCGTGGCCGCCGCCGGCGTCGCCGCCCTGGACCACGCTCTCATCTGGAGCGTCCGCCAGGACGACAACGCGACGGGCGCGCGCCTCTGCGCGGCCCTCGCACGTCAAGCCCACGCTCCGACGCCCGGCCTCGAGGCCGCGCTCGACGCCTCCGACCCGAGCATGCGCGGGGAAGCCGCCGTCGCCCTCGCGCACATCGCGCACCACGCTGGCGTCGCCGCGTCGCCGAACGTCGTCGCCGCACTCACCGAGGCCGCGGGTCGCGAAGTGGTTCGCATCGCCGCCGTCATCGACGCGGACGCGGATCGCACGTCGGCCCTGATGGGTTCGCTCGAGGCCAAAGGCGTTCTCGCCAACCACCGCGGAAGCGGAAGCCAGGGCCTCTCGATGCTCATGCGCATCCCCGGCGTCGACGTCATCCTGGTCGGGGACCGCACCGGCGGCAACACGACCACCGATGAAGTCCTGACGACCTTGGCCGACACCGCTGGACTCAACACGATCCCCGTGTATCTCGTCACCTCCGACGAAGAGCTCGGCGATGCCTACGGCGATCGCGTCGCGGGCGTCGTGTCGGACGCGGGAGACATCTCCGCGCTGGACGAGGTCTTCGGCGAGAGCCTGACCGGTGACCGCGCCGTGGCCGACGCCCTCGCAGCGCGCTGCGCCGGTGCGCTCGCGACCCTGGGTGCCGCGGGCCACACGGACGTGGCTGGTGCAGCCAACGCCCTGGCCTCGACCCTCGCCTTCCGCAACGACGGCGTGACCCTTCCGGCCATGTCCGCGCTCGAGATCATCGGGTCCACCGATCACGTCGGAAGCCTGCTGACGGTCCTGTCGAACGACGAGCGTTCGGACGAAGCCCGCATGGCCGCCGCCGACGCCATCGGCGCCATCGCGAGCCGCTCGGGAGCCATCGCTGGCCTGGCCGCCGACCTGGCCGCCGTCGTCGAGTCCGACTCCGAGCTCGGAGTCCGCGTCGCCGCCGCCCGCGCCCTGGGTCGCACCACGATGGACGCCGCCGAGCGTGCCGCGCTGCTCCAGCGCGTCCGCATCCACGTCAGCGAGTGATCGACACGTGATCGAATGGCGCACGGCGCCATCCTCGATATCAGAACAGGACGGCCCGCCTCACCGCGGGCCGTCCTGCGTTCCAGGGGCGTATCCACCGCCGATCTCCGCCGATTCCGGCCTGGACTCCCCGGTTCGACGGGACGGCTCCGGGCAGCGCGTGGGAGCCGTCCGCACAAACCTGCAGGCTCTTCCGATCCGGCACTTCACGAAGGGCGGGGGAGCCGGTAATCTCTTCGCCTCCAGGAACGGCCCGTCAGGGGCCGACACTGGAACGGTGCGCTCCTTCGAGGGTGCCATCGCCAGAGTAGCTCAGTGGTAGAGCATCGCTTTCGTAAAGCGAGGGTCGTCGGTTCAAGTCCGATCTCTGGCTCCATTCAAGCGGGCGTTCCGATTCCTCGGGACGCCCGCTTCTTCGTGTCCGTGGCGTGGCCCGGGGTCAGCCCGTACGCAGTTGATGGCGCAGGTTCGAGGCGCAGCCCGTACTCTGATCCGACCCCAAGAGGACTCCCATGAACGCACTCGCTCTCATCCTGCTCGCACCGCTCGCCGCTTCCCCGCAAGACGCGGAGGCTCCCAAGGACAAGGACGTCAAGCAGGCCGTCGACCGCGCCGTCGAGCTGCTGCTCGCCAGCCAGGAGAACTACGTGCCCGACTCGCCCGTCGGTCGCGTTCGCGAGAGCCAGTTCGACGAGTGGCAGAGCGGCGAGCGCAAGCGCCTCGACGAGCTCGCCGATCCCAAGGCCGGATCGGAATGGCCGTACGAAGGCGTCTACCGCGTGGGCCTGGACGGTCGCATTCCCCCTGGATACCGCATCGGTGGCACGTCGATCGTCTGCCTGTCGTTGTTCGACGCGCCGGGGTACGACAAGGACAAGGATCGCAAGGACGCCATCGCGCGCGCGATGGTCTTCGTGCTCGACACGCTCGAGAACGATCCCGGCATGGTCGCGGGTCCGAAGCGCGGCTACGACGTGCGCGGTTGGGGGCACGCCTATGCGCTGCGCTTCCTGCTGCGCGCCAAGGAGCTCGGCAGGATCAAGAAGGACCAGATCGAGCGCGTGGAGGCGATGATCCCGCACCTGCTCGGATGCCTCGAAGCGAACGAGAACCCGGGCGGTGGATGGAACTACGCGAACAACAATTCCTCGAGCCCGTTCATGACGCCGTCGACGTTGATCGCGCTGTACGAGGCGAAGGATCAGGGCTACGCCTTCGATCCGCAGCTCGTCGAGCGCGGTCTGGCGTCGCTCGAACGTGGGCGCACCGCCGAGACCGGTTCGTACTCGTACTCGATCGGTCGCCGCAATCGCAGCGAGCCGATGGCGGCGTCGGCCGCACGCTCGGCTGCCTCCGAACTCGTGCTGTTCCAGGCGGGACGCAGCGACTCCGAACGCCTCAAGACGGCGATCGACGGGTTCTTCGGCAACTGGGACCACCTGTTCGATCGCAAGAGCAAGCAGGGCACGCACGAGGGCGAGTTCAGCATCGCCCCGTACTACTTCTTCTACGGCCACACCTACACGGCGCTCGCGATCGAGTATCTGCCCAAGGAAGAGCGCGCGAAGTACCGCACGATGATGCGCGAGACGTTGTGGCGCACGCTCGAGGACGACGGCGGTTGGAACGATCGCATCTTCCCGCGCACGCGCTCGTTCTCGACGGCGATGAGCCTGATGGCAATTCAGGCCGAGGACATGCCGACGATCCCCGAGTGGAAGAGTGCGCCGGCCGAAGCCTCGTCCGAGAAACGGGACAAGAAGGTCAAGGGCGACGAGGACGGCGAACTCTAGGCCTGGCGATCTTGCGGCGGCTAGGGGGTCGGGTGTCCGTCGTCGCGGCGGCGGCGCATCTCGCCGATCAGGATCAGCAGCATCTCGCCAAGCTTGAGCATGAGCAGCCCGATCCCGGCCAGACCGATCAGGATCGAGGAGCCGAGGTTCACGACCCCGGCCTGGGAGAGCCCGAGAGCTACGACGAGCATCACGGCGACGATCATGCCGAGGTTCGTCCACTCGCGGGTCAGGTCCTGGAGAGAGCGGTCGTTCATGCCCCCAGCCTAACGTCGGCGGCTTCGGCAACTCCCGCGGCGATTGCCGTTAGATTGGGGCGATGCTCGCTCCGCCCCTCGATCTCAAGTCCGCTCGTCCTCAACTCGTGGGCGTCGTCCATCTCGGCGCCCTGCCCGGTGCCCCGCGCTTCGGGGGCGATCTGGACGCCGTGATCGCGCGCGCCGAGGAGGACGCCGAACGCCTGCGCGACGGTCGCCTGGACGCGCTCGTCGTCGAGAACTTCGGCGACGTGCCGTTCTTCGGCGGGCCGGTCCCCAGCGAGACCATCGCGGCGATGGCGCGCGCGATCGACGCCGTGCGACGCGTCGCGCCCAACCTCCCGCTCGGCGTCAACGTGCTGCGCAACGATGCGCGTGCGGCGTTGGGCCTTTGCGCAGCGACCGGCGCCAGTTTCCTGCGCGTCAACGTCCATTCGGGAACGATGCACACCGATCAAGGTACGCTCGTGGGGCGCGCAGCCGAGACGGTGCGCGAGCGTGCGCGCCTCGCTCCGCACGTGGTGATCTTCGCCGACATCCACGTGAAGCATGCGACGCCGCCTCCGGGTGAACGACTGATCGATGCCGCGCGCGATGCGCGCTTGCGCGGTCTGGCCGACGCGTTGGTCATCAGTGGTCGCGCGACAGGATCCGCAGCAGCGATGGAGGACCTGGTGCAGGTGCGCGAGGCGTTGCCCGACACGCCGCTGTTCATCGGCTCAGGTCTGAACCCGAGCAACGCCGCCGAACTGTTGACCGTCGCGAACGGTGCGATCGTCGCGACGTGCCTCGAGGTCGATGGCGTTCCGGGTGCGCCCGTCGATCCGCAGCGTGTGGCGGCTTTGAACACCGCGCTCGGTCGGTCCTAGGGCTCGCGCGATGAGTCTCGAACAACATCGAACCGACGGAGCCGGCGTGCGCACGTTCGCCGTGATCACGGTCAGCGACACGCGGGATGCGACGACCGATCGTGGGGGGGACTTCCTGGTCGAGGCCGTCGAGGCCGCCGGGCATCGTGCCCCGCACCGGGATCGCGTGACCGATGACGCGCCGGCGATCGAAGCTGCGGTGCGCGCCGCGTGTGCTGTCGCCGAGGTCGAGTTGGTGCTTGTCACCGGCGGGACGGGCATCGCTCCGCGGGACGTGACCGTTCCGACGCTCGAGGCGATCTTCGAGTCCCGGATCCCGGGATTCGGGGAACTCTTCCGCTCGCTCTCGTTCGAACAGATCGGCTCCGCGACCATTCTGAGCCGCGCCTGTGCCGGAATTCTGGCCGGGCGGGTCGTCTTCGCGCTCCCCGGATCGCCCAAGGCGCTGGCTCTCGCCATGGAGCGGATCATCCTGCCCGAGGCGGGGCATCTCGTCAGCCAGTTGGGTCGCTAGGATGGTCGCGGTGTCGAACGCGACACCGTTCCCCCTCCAGCTTCTGGCAGCTCCTGCCTGCTCTGCCCACGACGGTGCGATGACCGCCCCCGAAACCCCCGCTTCCGATTCTCCCACGCTCGTCGACGCCACCGCGGCGGAGGGACCCGAGCCGGTCGTCCTGCGCGGCATTCCGGTCGCCCCGGGTCTGGGGATGGGGCCGGCGCGCATCGCCAGCGAAGACCTGGCCGAGGTCACGCACCGGCGCGTGCCCCAGGAGAAGGTGCAAGGCGAGTTGGAGCGCTTCCGTCTCGGTCTCGAGGTCGTCGAAGCCGAACTGCGCGAGCTCGCCGGCAACCTCGGCGGCAAGGTCCCCGAGGACCACGTGCGCATCCTCGACACCCACGTGTCCGTGCTGCGCGATTCCGTCTTCCTGTCGGACGTCGAGAACCTGATCCTGCGCGAGCAACTCGCTCTCGAGGCAGCGATCGCCAAGGTCATCCTCGACTTCGACCGCATCTTCAAGCTGGTCGAGAACGAGGCCATTCGCGAGCGCGCCGTGGACCTGCGCGACGTCGGCATCCGCGTGCTCCGCGCACTCGAGCGTGAGTCCAAGGATGCCGCGACGCAGGCACCTGAACCCGCTGGGCCGAAGGCGGGGGGGACGCCGGTCGAAGGCAGCGTTCTCGTCGCACGCGAGTTGACCGTCGTCGACCTGATGGATCCGACCGGCGCGCGTCCCGCGGCGATCGTGACCGAGTCCGGTTCCCCGACCAGCCACGCGGCCGTCCTTGCGCGCTCCCTCGGGATCCCGACCTTGTGCGGGGTCGAGGGACTGTTGTCCCAACTGACCGAGGGCGATTTCGTGATCGTGGACGCGGCCGAGGGTGTGGCACGGATTCGTCCCGAGGCGCGCATCATCGAGCAGTTCAAGGCCGCTGGCCTGCCCGGCTCGGAACGTGCGGAGGCACCGGAGTGGATGTCCACCGCGGCGCACACGCTGGACGGAACGGTGCCAACCCTCACGGCCGCGTGCGGAAGCCTGCCCGACGTGCAAGGCATGCGCGGGCTCGGCATCCAGGGCATCGGCATGTACCGCACCGAGTTGCTCTACCTGCTCGATCGCGAGCCGCCGACGGTGGATGCTTTGATCGCACACTACCGCGCCGTTCTGACCGAGGCGGGCCCGGTGCGCGTGACGTTCCGGTTGGCCGACCTGTCTTCCGGTTTGGGCGTGCCGTGGTTGTCCCGCGAGCGCGAGCCCAACCCGGCTCTGGGCCGCGCCGGCGTGCGCCTCTTGCTGGATCGTCCCGAGCTGTTGCGCCGCCAGTTGAACGCGCTGCTGCGCGCTGCGGACGGTCATCCGGCCGACGTCGGTCTGGCCGTGCCCATGGTCGTGGACTGCGGCGAGTTCCGTCGTATCCGCGAGGCGCTCTTCGAGGAGCGCTACGCGTTGCGCCGCGAGAACGTCCCGCACGCAGCCGACCTGCTGCTGGGGGCTGTGATCGAGACGCCGGCTGCCGTGTTCGGCGCCGAGGACCTCGCAGCGGAGGCTGCGTTCCTGGCGATCGGCCTGGACTCGTTCCAGCAGTACATCTTGGCGGCCGACCGCGGCCTGCCGGCGCACGGCGTGCACTTCGAACATCTGCACCCCTACGTGCTGCGCGCGGTGGCCCAGGTCGTCGAAGCCGCTGAGGCTGCGGGCACGCCCCTGCGCGTGTTCGGGATCACGGCCGCGCGGCCCGAGAACGTCGGTTGGTTGCTGGGCGTCGGCGTGCGCGATCTCGTCGTGGGCCTCGCCGGGTTCGAGAATGCCGTGCGGGCCATTCGCGCGACCGACATTCAAGTTGCGCGCCGCAGTGCCGCAGCACGCTTGTCCGACGTGTCGAACGATGAGCGACCGCCGATGGGCGTCTGATCTGGTTGCCTGCGCCATGCCGCGCGTGACCGAGGCCTGCCGCGGCGGATCCATTGCGTAGACCCCGGCTCCAGGATCGAAGTTCAGTGCGACTTGGCCTCAGGAATCCGAGTCTCGCAGGCCGTGGCGTCGGCGCTTAGGCGCCGAGTGGTGTGACGCGCGGCGCGTCGCGCACGATGTCCAGGACGCGTGCGGTCGCCGGAGGATCCGCCGTGTGATACGCGCCTTGCATGGCCGATGCGACGTGCTCGATGCGGTCGCGGGAAGCCAGTGCGACGACTCCCGAGCCCGCGCCCGAGATCGTCGTGATCCACGCGCCAGCCGTTGCGGCGGCAGCGAACACCTGGCTGGCGCCAGGGATGAGCGGTAACCGGTAGGGTTGGTGCAAGTGCTCCGTCGCGCCCAAGCGCAACAGGTTGGGATCGGCGTTCGCCAGCCCCGCCAGGAGGAACGCGAGGCGCCGCGGTTGATCGACGGCATCCCTGAAGGGCACGGACTCGGGCAGCGCTCCGCGACTGCGTTGCGTGTCGAACGGCGTGGCGGGCCAGGCGACCGCGAGTCCAATCTCGTGACTGACGGGATGTTGCAGGACGTGCCAACCGTCCTGGCCCTCGATGGCGAGCGTGCAGCCACCGAGCAACGACGCGGTCGAGTTGTCCGGATGACCTTCGATCTCGGCGCCGGCGGTGATCAGCAGGTGCGGGTCGACGTCGCTCGTGCCGTGCGCGAACGCGTGACCCAGCAAGAGGCCGGCGGCGGTCGCAGCCCCGGTGGAGCCGAGGCCGAACCCGATCGGGATCTCGGAGACGACGCGCCACACCATCGGCTGCGGATCCTGGCCGGCGTCGCGCATGGCGCGCTCGAACGCGTCGACCAAGCAGCCTCCGTCGGCCGGCCACTCGAGGGCCGTTCCCTTACGCGTTTCGAAGTGCGAAGCGCCCGTCGCGGATTCCCCGACGAGGGTGACGTCCAGGAACAACGCGAGCGCGAGGCCGACGCAGTCGAACCCAGGACCCAGATTGGACGTGGAGGCGGGGACGCGAACGTGGAGGGGGAGAAGAGGCATCGGCTGGGATTGTGGGCCCGCGCGGGCTCTCCGGCCACCCCTATCAAGAGTGCTTGTTCTTGGTGCTCCCACCCGATAAGGTGTCGCCCATGCCCTTCGTTGCAGGTACTTCACGCTTTCGAGTTCGTTCCGCGGTGAGGCACCGTGGGAATGCGCTCGTCGGCGGGGTGCAAGGATCCGAGCAGGATCCTGCGTCCACCTGGGACCGGATGGGCACTTCAGTTCCTGAGGGGAAGAACGCGTCGCTCGCACGACGGCTCCCTGGATCGATGTTCGGCGCTGCCTCGAACCACGGAACCGCACCCGTGCTCGAAGCTCAAGGCGTTGGATTCGTCCAAGGGGAAGCCCCGCACGGGAATGCCGACACAGCATTCCTGGGCGAGGTCCGTACCCGTGTCGCGTTCTCCTGAAGCTCCAAGCAAGAGGCAATTTCATGTACGGCGATCTCGGCGCAGAGAAGGACCGCTTCTCATCTCGTCTGGCGACCATCCCCGGCTTACACCCGCTCCCGTCCATCGGTGACTGGATCCTGCTCGAGGTGATCGAGCCGGCTTCCGTTGCCCGCAAGGTGAATCGTCGCCTCGAGCCAGGCGCGGTCAGCGTGCCGCGCGGTGTCGACGGCGCGGTTCGGGTTCACGTGGGGCATCCGCGTGACAACGAAAAACTGTTCCAGACCCTTCGCGAGGTCCTCGGCAAGCGCAAGCGCGCCTGAGATGTCGCTGCGGACTCCAACGTGAGTCCAATCTCCGGTCACTTCGGTGTACCGGGCCGCCAGGGGGCGCGTACCGCGAGGTGCGCGCCCCTTGGTGCATTCCGGGGATTGCGATGCTTGTCGGGGATCCTCGCAGGGGCTGTGAGTCTTGCACTGCGCCTGGTGATCGGCCCCATGGGGCGGCCCAGGAAGCGTGCGGCACCTTTCGAATGGAACCGAGATGCGTCCAAGCCCGAGTCCAGAAGGCTGCCCCCTTCCAGATCGGCGCCGAAGGAACGCATCCGGAGCAACCAACACCTGCTTCGAACCCACGAACGACACGGCCAAAGCTATTCTGTGAACCATGAACCCCATGCTTCCGCTCTCCTTCGTGCTCCTGGCCGTCTTCGCGCCGGATTCGACCGTCTCCGATTCGAGCGCACCTCGCGATGAGGACAAGCTGCCCAAGTCGAACGTGAAGATCACGTCCAAGGAACTCAGCCATCACGTGCACTTCCTGGCCGGCGACGAGTTGCGCGGTCGCAAGGCGGGCACCGAGGACGCGCATCGCGCCGCGCGCTACCTGGTCCGCGCGCTCGAGCGGGCTGGCTTCGAACCGGGCGGGGACGACGGGACGTTCCTGCAGAGAGTCCCGCTGCGCCAGACCGTCTGGACCGCGCCGCACCAGTTGACCGTACACACCGACGTCGAATGGGATGCCGAGCACGGCGTCGACTTCTCGGTGCGGATCAACGGTCTCGCCAAGGACACGGGACGGTTGACGGTCGCCCACGTGAAAGAGGCCGGGGACGTACCGGAGGGTGCGAACGCCGAGGTCGCTCTCCTGTTCCACTCGCGATCGTCGGAGATGAAGTCGTGGCTCGAAGCCGCGGGACACGAGGACGGTGAGGGCTTCGGCCTGGTGATGCGCGTCGGTGGAACGACGCCCGGGCGCTCGCGCGGTACGATGCGCAGCGGCGGGTTGCAGTTGCCCAAAGGCGAGATCGTCGACGGCGTGGAAGAGGTCACGTTGCGCGGCAAACCGGGCACGGAGGCCGAGGCCATCCAGTGGGTCGACCTGAAGTTCCACGGCGGACCCGAGGACGTGCTCGACTACAACGTCGTCGCGAAGTTGCCGGGTGTGGGCACCGAGGAACACCCCGAGTTGAAGGACGAAGTGGTCGTCCTGTCGGCGCATTACGATCACCTGGGCGTGAGGTCGCGCAACGCGAGCGGGCCCGAGGACGGTGAGGACACGATCTACAACGGTGCCGACGACGACGCGAGTGGCGTCGCGACGGTGCTGGAGATGGCGGAAGCCCTGGGTCAGGCCAAGGAACGTCCGGCGCGCACGGTCTACGTGCTGCTCGCCGCTGCGGAGGAACACGGCATGCTCGGCACGCACTACTTCGCCGACAACTGCCCGGTCGATCTGACCAAGATCAACTGCAACCTGAACTTCGAGATGGTGGGGCGCCCGGACGAGACGGTCGGTGGTCCGGGTCAGCTCTGGTTGTCCGGATTCGAGCGCAGTTCGCTCGGGCCCCGACTCAAGGAACTGGGCATCGGCGTCGCCGAGGACATGCGCCCGGAGCAGAACTTCTTCGCGCGCTCGGACAACATCGTCTTCGTGCAAAAGGGCATCGTCGGCCAGACGTTCTCCTCCTACAACATGCACGACGACTATCACCAGGCCTCGGACGACCCCGAATCGCTCGATTACGAGCACATGGAGCAGGCCGTACGCGCCTGTTTCGACGCCGTGCGTCTGGTCGTCGACGGCGAGATCACTCCGACCTGGAACGAGGGCGAGCCGAATCTCGGGCGGCGCTAGGAACGCGATCCCAGCCAAGCTAGGATCCGCGACCGCAAGTTCGGATCCCACGATCCCGAACCCAGGATTCCGAGGGGAACACCATGTCGAGCAAGACCAAAGACAAGAAGCAGAAGAAGAGCGGCAAGAGCGCCAAGGGCAAGCACACCGGCAGCGGTGCGCCCAAGTCGGTCAAGAAGAAGGACCGCAAGCTCAACGCCAAGAACGCGGATCGGTACGACCTGTACCAGCGGTCCGTGAACTCGCCCGAGACCGACGTGGACTTCCTGACCGAAGTCTTCGAGGACCTGCGCGGCCGCCCGCTGCGTCACCTGCGCGAGGACTTCTGCGGCACGTCGCTGTTGTCCGCCGAGTTCCTGAGCCGCAGCCCCGAGAACACCGTCGAAGGCGCCGACCTGGATCCCGAGCCGATGGCCTGGGGCCAGTTGCGCAACTTCGGCAAGGTCGAGGACGGTCACAGCCGCATGAAGTTCCACCTGATGGACGTGCGCGATCGTTCGGACAAGCGTCCGGACCTGACCACGGCCCAGAACTTCAGCTACTTCGGCTTTCACGACCGCGCGACGCTGCTGTCGTACTTCAAGGCCGTACACGCGGACCTCGCCGACGACGGCGTGTTCGTGATGGACCACTACGGCGGTCCGGACTCGATGGTCGAGATGGAGGAGGAGCGCGACATCGAAGGCGCGTTCACCTACGTCTGGGACCAGAAGGAGTACTTCCCCGGAAGCGGCGAGTACAAGGCCGCGATCCACTTCGACTTCCGCGACGGAAGCCGCTGGGAGAACGCGTTCGAGTACGACTGGCGCCTGTGGTTCCTGACCGAGCTCAAGGACGTCCTGATCGAGGCCGGCTTCAAGGAAGTGCGCACGTACTTCGAAGGCACGGACCCCGACGACGAGGAAGAGGGCAACGGCGAGTTCGAGTTCGACCCCAAGGGTGAGAACGTCGATGCGTTCATCGGGTACTTGGTCTCGTTGAAGTAGCGCGATTCACGCTCCCTCACATGCAGACGGCTCCGGAGACGGGGCCGTCTTGCGTTGGTGCGGATGTGCTCCGCGAAGCATGCAGCGGAGCGACGACCGCTAGGGGCGATATCGCTGGGCAGCTGTCCAAGTCGCGGCAGTCCGAATCGCCGCTGTCCGTTGTCGGTCGGCTCGCGATCGATGGAGTAGCAACTCGATGGGTCGTGGGGGCCTTCGACGCGATGTCGCGAAGGGTGCCCCAATCAAGATGGAGGGGCCGCCCGACTCTCCGTCGTCAACGCTGTTCGCTCAACTCCACTGCGCGCCGGACCTGGCGGATCGTCCGCGTCGCATCCACGAAGAACGTGGCGGGCGCGGTGAAGCCGTAACCCCGCGGAAGGGCGATCAGTTCGAGGTGGACGTGATGCTCGGGCGCGAAGTCCCGGGCGTCGGTCTCCTCGTCGGCATCGCGCTCATCGGGAACGCGGATCAGGACCAGCGGAACACGTCCAGCGGTTCGATCGAGGCCGGCTAAGTGATGGGCGCAGACGCCGCACCCTTTGCGATAGACCACGACCTGCGCGGGGATCGGTAAGGCCTCTGCGCCGCCTTGGATCCACTGGAGCAAACCAGATTCCTCGA
>TARA_R110002096_G_scaffold268998_4_pt1 | contig 12719 bp, 18 predicted proteins | sample TARA_R110002096 | Tara Oceans TARA_R110002096 (sample SAMEA4397295) | marine metagenome | biome: Polar Biome; feature: [DCM] deep chlorophyll maximum layer (ENVO:01000326); material: water (ENVO:00002006), including particulate matter (ENVO:01000060) such as... | depth 35 m | reverse complement strand
GTACATACTTTATTTTAAACTGAAATAGATTACCAAATAAATAATTATAATCTCCACCATTAGATGTTATGTTAAATATAGGTTCTTGTCGTGGGGGTTTTACTATATTGTTAAAACTTTCCTCTGTGTGTTTACCGTATATATAACCTGATGGGCAAAACTCCCAATTACTTTGTGGGACAACAGAAGATGTTGAAGATGTTGGGTTTTGTGTTGTTGATGTTTTAGCTCTATAGTATAACTCTATCTGAGATAAAAATCCATTATCTGCTTTTATATTTATTTCTCTACTGTAAACATCATCCTTGTTTGCTGTTGTGGGGGAGACTGTATCAAAATCCCCTAGAAACTTTCTATAGGTATATAGACCAGTGTCTATAGCAGTGTCATATGTACGTATTCCCGCCTGTATGTCTATGTTCTTTGGTTCACCATAGTTATCAGTGAACAGTAAGTACTCTGTGCTTTGATCTGCCACTACATTTATAGCAGTGACTAAATAGTCTACGTTTAAGTCTAACACGTTATTAGAATCAGAAACAACAGTCTGTACTACACCTTCCTCATAGTTATAAGCAAATATTCTGTTATTTCCCCCTGTGTTGTGTACTATGTATATTACTCTGTCATGTGCTTCATCATCGTATGCACCAATAACCCTGTTACCTCCTGCGGGGAGTGTAACACTAAATTCTTGATTACCTTCAGCATTAGTTATAACACCAACAGCACCTCTCTCACTGTTACCGTTCCTAATGTTTAAAGCATAACGATACATCCCTGGAGACATTAATGACTCAGCAAGGTCTTGGTTCATTCCCTTCTCAAATGTTCGCTTTTCTAGTGGCATATTTAGTACTTAGCTGATCCGTTTAAAGTAGTTCTAGATGCATTAATCATATTACCCATTGACTCACTTGCAAATCTTACACGAGCATGATGTTTAGCATTTAAGTAATCATTACGAGACATTTGCTTTTCACCAGCAGAATAACTCCTTTTGAATTTCATCATACGATAATGTATACCATACTCAATCGCCTCTACTAAAAATGGATGCACTAAATACTCTGCACCAATCTTGTTTGGGTCACCAAGATATTCTATGATAACTTGTCCACTTACGTTTGAAGAGAACTCAACAAGACCCCTCTCCCAATCCATTCTAAAAGTGTATGCTCCACCACCCTTATTACCGTACCATCTACCAATAGATTGTCCATTACGGAATAATGATGAATCAAATGCTCCACCCATGACTGTACCCTCTGATTGATTGACCTCGTTCTGATTTGTGGGGGTATTTACAATTAAGTTGTTGTCTGAGAATATCTCAACAAATCTCCCACTTGAGTCAGAGAAACCTAACCTAATCACACGTATCACATCTTGTGGTAGTGTTGCCTTAGACGCATTCTCAACAGTTAATACCTCTACCTTTGGTGTACCCGAAACATCATAGTGCAAGTCTTTCAATGACGTAATAGCAGCACGTAATGCTCTAGGGTACTCATGCATTGCATCTTGCCCCTTGTCAATCAAATATCCCCTTACTATACTATCTATTGTGTACTGTGTCATACTCCGTCATTTTGATTATCTCGTGGGATTTGCATTTGTGTAGCAAGTAACTGTAATGCTATTTGAATAATGTTTACTTCTAAGTCTACAGGTGCAGGTAATTCATCCTCAGGTTGAAGTGATGTTGCATCCGGGATAAGTCTAACAAATATTTCAAAGTTTTCGTCAAACTCTGCACCCTGTATGTATACTCTGTCTTTCTCTGGTATATAACCTAACTTACCCTCTAATTGATATGAGTCTAAACCCTTAAACATAGAGTTAAACCCTGCATCTAATGGAATCATAAGTTCATCTATGTCTGTTGCGGGGGAGACATGATAAATACCCATATTGTTAAGTAAAGACTCTAGAGTTCTAATTGGTAGTTTAGCATACCACTTGTTTCTAAATGTGTCTTGTTTGATTGGTAAAACATACTCTCTAAAACACTGATAAGGAATTGTTTCAATACCCTGTGTCTTGTTAGCATATATTAAATCTCGCAGTATTTTATTTGTAGCTTGTGATGCAGCGAGAATTGCTTCTTGCCTTGTAATCTTACTACCAACAACTTTCTGTCCGTATAACTTCTGAACCTGTTCCCCTATTCGATATATTGTTGCCATTAAGTGTTCTGTTCTGCATTAGCTGATTGATAAAGATCCCCTTCACGAGTCTCTATACCCATATATTTACATATTCTCCAAACAAAGTCTTCAAAATCATCAATCTCAAAATCTGTGCTGTCCCCTGCTGTTACACCTGCATTTGGATTAGTGGTTACACCACCTGTAGCTGCAAATACTGGAGTACTACCACTCAAGGTGTAATTCCACCAAGGGATTATTGGTTCTTTTATGTATGTAAGTGTTATGTTGTTTATCTCTTGTGGGTAGACATCAAAGAAACCATCCATGTTCCTCATTATTGGAAACTGTCTAGATGGTTTGTTTACCTCTGAACCTAACCTTTCTGCCCACTCACTGTCCCTTACAAACTCAACAGGTGTTGTACGCCCACTGTCATTAAATATGTAATTAGCTAAAGCACTACTGTAGTAGTAATAGTCTGTTGGTTTTGTTGCTTGACCACCACTTAAAGTAATAGACTGTACCTTCTTTAGTGTAGAGAAGTTCTCTGATACCTCATAGTTAAACTCATAACCTTGTTGATTAGCGTTATAGTATGATTCATCTAATAGTTCAATCTGAGCAAACTCAGCATACCTATTAAACTCAGCGGGGGTTAATATCCCACTGACTTGATTCTTGTTCGCTAATTGTTGAACAGCTTTATATACTTTATTTAATAACATATATTATAAAAACTTCGACTGACTGTAGAAAATTACAACTTTAATTTCAGTTGGTGCACCCCAATCACTATAAGTTCCAACTGTGTCACTATTTGTGAGGTAGATACCATCTCCTACTGACAAGTGATTTGGTGGGTCTATTTCTTTTCTAAACATTTGATAAAGAGAATCTGCTCCTGCTGCCACAGCTTGTGTAGAAGTCATACCTCTTGTCTCCATAAATTCCCTAGTTGCTTCATATGCACCACTCGCTGTACTCGTCATTAAACCAAAGTTAACAACTTGTGATCCTGATGTACCTGGTACAGCAGTAATTATCACACTAGCACTATGTATCTGAATATATGACAAAGCTATTGGTGGGACAATTTCAACAGATGTACCAGTTAATGTTGGTATAGATGCCCCTGACACAGTTACCACCAACTTTTTTACTTTATCTTGAAGTTCTGTTATAACAGTTGCTCCACTAATTGCAGTATTTAAATTAACTGACTTTTGTGGGGTTACAAGCAACTGTCCTGCTGTTGCATCCTCTAATACTGTAGCAATAAATTGAGATTCTGCATTTGCACCTGGATCAGTAGCTGTCAAGTTACCACTAGTTGAAAGGTATAACCTGTCACCAATACTGTGACTAAGTGTATTAACCTCCTCAAACCATCCACTAACTAATGTTCTACCTGTTGCAGCACTAGCAATGTCTGCATAAACAAGACCTATTGCCTTAGATGTAGCAGATGAGGAATTATCAGCTATTGTGACCTCAGGTAATCCTGTTGTTGCATCATAACCACTCACATATACAGCTTTACCTTTTACAATTGCTGAACCTGTGTCGTTGTATACGTTTAAGAACAATGCTCTACCTTCAAGTGATACTGTTGCTAAGTTGTCATTGTATGTTGCCTTAACACCATAATTAATAGCATCTGTGAACATCTCCCCAACAATGTCTTGAATTGATTCACTACTACCACCGATTCCGTAAACCTTACGGGATTCTGTAGATGGGTTAGTGGTTGATGAACCTTGACAGTTAGTTATTGCTTTTATTTGTGCAATGATATCATCTAATGCTGCTGTCCTACTACAAGTCACTGCTTCTCGGAACTGAAGTGCTAGTGAACAAGTGTATGTGTAGTCACTCAATAGACTTGCGTAATTAGTCCTTCTGTTTGTTGCTGCACTGACAACTTGTTGGCGCAAGCTCTCAATACAGTCATATACATCACATAAAGCATTATCAGGACTTATGTTTTCTGTATCGTATCCTGCACCACTCTCTTGATAAGTGTATGCATCAAAACCTGTAGTGGCAGCAATAGTGTATGTTATATCATAAGCTAAAGTGGTCTGCATAGCACCTGTCCACAAGTTAGATGTAGTAATGTATAAACTACTTGTTACATCTGTTGCTGTTGATGTCAGGTTTGCTTGCTCACTACCCTTAGGGTATTGAACTGTCAATGTACGACTTGCTGCTGTAACTGTTCCGTTACCTACAATATAACCTGAGTTATCATCTGTTCGGAAGCTAGGTGCATAAACATCTGCCTCTGACGCAATGACTGGACTGACCTCATCAATCTGAAAATTGATAGTGTCTGTATCACTGCTACCTACTGATGCTACAAAGTTAAAGTAGTACTTACCTTTATTGATTTGATTGTTAGCGTCCAATGGAATAGTGATCGTAGTATTTGATGCACCACTCTCTATGTCACTAATTGATCCAGACAGATTATTGTATATGTCTGAATCGTTGTATTGTATTTGAAGTTTACCCGTATCACCACTCCCCGCTGTGACAACAAATTTGTTGAGGGAAGCTCCTGTTCCTGTACGTAGTATTTTTACTGATAATGCCATTTTATAGAGTAATTTGTAAAACAAAAGTACCCCAACCTATATGTACAAATTTGTAAAAAACTATCGCACCCTTTTAGATGTATTCCCTTTATTACTGTACTTAGGTAACCAATCAGATAGTTTATAACTAACCTCCACTGTATGTTTTGGTTTGTGGGTGGCAATCAACGCCATACCCGCTGCCATAGCACAGTCAAACGCTGTTCGTTTATTAGGGTCAAACTTCTGCCAATCAGATATTAAATTGAGGAATGGACAGTAACCATGTGTTCTAGTTTCTTGATCATAACCTATATAGTCCTCAATGTGTGCCTGGGTTATACTACTTAGTGCCTCACCCGCATCACTACCCGTCATTGGCATACCCCTGTGACCCTTTATCCTTTTCTTCAATGAGTCTGGGTCTAGTGGGTTGAATAAACAGTAACCGTCATACCCTCGTTTGTGAAAGTAATCCAATACACCATACACGTTCTTCTCACATAAAAACTCTGAGGAATAGAACACATTCTGCATAATCATGTCCTCCGCTTGCTCGTGTGGATGATTTGTCCTAGCTAAGTACTGACAGACCCATGACATCTTCATTCTAGGGAACTTATAGTGTGACTGTAGTATTGTAAACGCAGCACCCATAGACCCTTTTTCTGTTGTTTGTCTGTGTGCAAAAGGGTCAGCACCAGTCTTACAGTCATCCCTTGTTGGTTTCCAATGTCCTGCAAATTTCTCCTTTTTGTTCCTGTCCTCCTCTGGTGGCATCCATGCAACTAACCACTTACCGTCATCGTTTGGTTTGAATATTACACTACTGTCTTGTATACCATTATCCCACATAAAGTTTCCCCTCACAGGTTCTGCTATAGGTTCTAGTGTTGAAGAATACATATACTGTTCATATAACTTTCTCTTGTTGTAGTTATTGTTGTTCTGTAACACAGCAAAACAGTCATCTATCTTGCGGGGGAACTTTCGTTTCCAGTCTACTAGGTTGTCACCCTCTAATCCCTTCTCCTCTGAGTTTAACCATGATCTTGCACTGTCTAAGTCAGAGTATCCCCAATTATCAATAAACCCACCCTCAAACAGACCATACTCTGCGGGGAAGAATAAACGTACCATAGTAGATGCTGTCCTACCATTGTCGTTTAATTTACGTGGGTTAGATGACTCCCATATCTTGTGTGCTGCCTCACCACCACCCTTTTCCATCTCTTCAACAGTAGTTGCCCAAAAAGCAAAACCTACAACCTTACGACCTACTACACAACATATCTTAGATATTTGCTGTGTCTTGTGTGCGTCGGATTCTTGTCTTTTACCAAACTCATCCTGGAACTGAAATGTAGTACGTGTACCATCCATTGCTGCCTCCGTTGATGGGTAAGCATATATACGTGAGTTTAATACTTCCTTGTACTCTCGCTTCTGTGTCTTTGTAGACTTACGCTGTGGTTCAGCAAACATCATTTCCCTAGACACAGTCGTGTAACCTGTATCTATTGGTTTCCAAAAGGACGGTAGTCTCTGCCATGATCCTACAAGTTTCATCAATATAGTCTTGGAGTCTGCATCAGTCTTGGACTGTAACCCAAACAGTGCATTGTACCTTTCTGTTGTGTCCCAATAACCATGTGCTGCACCAAGCATTGTCTTACCTGAACGTCTAGTACCAAGGTACGCTAACCCGGTGTGCTGTTCGTGTTTCTTCGCCCACCATATAGAGTAAGTTATGTCTCTGTGTAAGTCAACAAACTTAGGGTTACCAAAACCACCATCTAAGTCTTCAATAGGTATTAACCAATACTGTAAGGTCATGTAGTAGTGACCTGTAACCCACTCTAATTTATCACCATTGTAGAACCATAAACCATTACGTCTACGATCCCACTCTTGGTCTAAGAATTCTTTTCTTTCTGTGTCATTACTAGATAAAGAGTCTATGTGCTTTATGTGTGAACTCTCTAAGTATGGGAAGGTTCTGTCTTCCTTAGACTTACCGTAGTTATGTATAGTCTTATAGTTTGTGGGGGGTTCGGGTAGTTCAATGTCTATGTCCCAAATACAGTTAGGGATTTCCTTTGAGAAATTCCGCACCCTATCAAAACTATCATAAGCAGCTTTACACTCTTCCTTTGCTGTCATTTCTTACGTATATATGACTCAACAGAACCATCCTCCGCTTTCACCCTACGTTCTTGCTGTTCTTGTAGTATAGACTTATCTATCTTAGCAAGTATCTGTTCTAGGTTAGATGTGATGGTTAATGACTTCTCACTCCATGTAACAAAGTTCTTGAATGGTGCAGAGTCTTCCTTGAAATCAATCTGTGCGTTCTCTATCTCTTTAGAGAGTTTCTTGATCTGTGACTTGATTGAGAAGTATACATCACAGTAAGGGGAATTGTAAAATTCCAACAATAGTTCTTTTGCCTCTTTCTCAGACAAGGCATCAATCTGTTCTACTTTCATTTATAATTAATTATTACAAATGTAGTATTAGATTATTTCTACTTTTTGTACTTTCTCCCTCTAGCTCTCTTGTCTCCTGGGGTATCATTCTTACTACCTCTGTTCTTACTTGGTGACTTTAAAGTAACACCATTCTTTGTATGAGAGACATCCTTACCCTTAGGGGCATTTAGTATTCTCCTCAACCTTTTAAGTTCAGCACGTTTCTTTAAACCTTTTTTTGATGTTGATCTCTCTACATCTTTTTTTAGTTTTTTCTTGTAAGACTTTTTACCCTTTGCAGACTTATAGTATTTCATTGTCTTACCTGCCATCAGTATCCTCCCTTCTTGGTTGGTTTTTTCTTACCTGATTTAACCTTAGTATTTTTAGTCTTTGTAGTCTTTGTAGTTTTTCCTCCGTATTTCATCTTTTTTTCTTTTTATGTAGTCCATGTTTTGAGAACTGCTTACCTTTCTTAGTAGCTTCTCTTTTCTTTCTGTTCGCTTCTGCTAGTTTCTTTCTACCTGCAGCAGTACTTTTTAGTTTGGCAATAGTTTTGGCGGGGGCGTAAACCTCACCTGTCTTAGAACTTTTCTTACCAGATGCAGTTCTCCACTTTTGTTTTGTCCAACGCTTTAAACTCTTCTGTGATTTCTTCAGTGCCATTACTGTTATTTCTTCTTTGGTGGGGTATGTGTGTACCCCTTCTTTTTCAAAGCAAGATGTTCTTTCATTGTCTTAGCAACTTTTTTAGTTCCTGTCTTGCTATACATATTATGTACCTTAAATTTCTTCATAAGTTACTTTATTTATAACCCCCACCTTTTGATTTATATAGTTTGGCGAGTAATTGTGCTTTTCTTGCAGACCACTGTCCCGCTTTACCACCTTTAGTGCCACGCTTAATCCTTTCAAAAAGTCTCTTACGCATAGTAGGTTTAGTGTAGTTACCTGCTTTATTGACTGTTGATTTTTTCTTCTTCACCATTTCACTTTATTTGCCCAGTAAGCTGCACTCATCTTACCTTTTTTAATGTTCTTACCATGACGAGCTTTGAAACTTGCACGTTTCTTTTTCATCTTATCTGATTCACCCTTCTTTGGTTTACCTGCTGTACTTGCTCCTTGCTCACCAAATCGTATGGTCTTAATCTTATCACCAACTTTAGCAACAACTACGTGTGATTTCTTTGGATGCTTGGGTGTACGTTTAGGTTTATTAAACCCAGACACTCCTGCTCTTGTTAATCTACTGTCTTTTTTTGCTGCCATTAGTTATTATGTATTTCGTCTAGGAAATCAAAATTCTTATGCATAGATTGAGACATGGAACTGAATGCTTGTTTCATTATCTCATTGTTTAGTTCTATATCTGCAACATAGTCAATAATTTCTTGATCTACTTCGTATGTAGCTTCTCTTCCATTATCTGATACTAATGTAAGATATGCCATCAACTACCACAAGTTAAACATTCATCGTCATCTAAATTACACACTTGTGGGGTTACTTCTGTGGTCTTGTCCACTTGATTCATTTTTTCCATAAGTTTTGAAAAATCTTCAGACTCTGATGTAATGTTCATGTATATAAAATTTAATAGTTAATCTTCTTCTTTTGTTTTTTTACCAAATATCGCTCCAGCTTCTGCTATACCAAATGCCCCAAGTGTCACTATAACAAATGAGTTAAATATGGCATCGCTGTGTACTAATGCATTCCCGTATATACCGGTAACAATATCCACCACTGCAAATATTGTCATTACAGCAAACGATAGAAACCCAACAATGTTCTTCTCATTGTATCTGTTTCGTGTTCTAAATATATCCCAAAATCCCATACTTCAAATTTATTGTTTATAACTAAATCAAAATTGTATTTAAATATCTTCGTCAGGTTCAAATTCGTATTTCCAATCGGTAAATGCTTGAGGCGATTCAAACATCACAACTTTATCAGATTCGATTGAAATCGTGCTTTCGATGCCAACAAAATCTGTTGTTGATTCGTCTTCGTTATATCTGACAAAATCCCAAGTAATTGCTGTGTCAGCTACCTCGTAGGTATTGTCGGTTATGTATCCGTATTTATTCATTAATGTGCTACCCATTGGTTTGGATTGTTTAAAAAGTTGACTAAATCCATATCAAAACTACCTGTGCTTGACGAATCACTCGCTACTAATCCTGTGGTTTCGTTAAACTTCCAATATGCATTAGGATTGGAAAGTATGGTTGTTGGGTCAACTCCTGCGCCACTATTATATAAATCTAAACCATCTTGTGCTGATGCACAATAACCTGATTTTACAACAAAATCATCCATCGAACCTTTAAAATGCTTGGTTGAATTATTTCTTCGACCAATGTGCGCAATTTGAAAATTGTAATTGTTGGTATTTGATTGTGTTTTGCTTTGGACTATGCCATTTACATAGAAGTTAATTTCACTTGCTGAATCGCGAGTGAGCATATAATGCGTCCAAGTTCCGTTATTTGGTGTATATGAATAACTCCATATATTATTACGCGAGCTACTACTACCATTTAGTCTGAATTGTACTGAGGTTGGATAAAAGAACCAATAGTCCTTGTTGGAAAAGTCTGTAATCCAAAATTGACCATTTTCGGTATTAGTTTGACTGTTGAGCCATAAGGAAATTGTGAACTCGGTATTAGAATTGATACCTACAATATTACTTGCATAAAATAATCCATCATTTACACCATCAAATTCAAGTGCATTGCCGAAGTCGTAACCCGCTACACCTCCACTCGAACTTGTTGCTCCAAAGTTTAATCCAAACATATATTATATTTTACCAACAATTATCCAGTTGTCCGCTGTTATTTGTTTTAATGTTACACCTCCCCATTGTGCTGTAATTGGTATTGCTGTATTAAAACCATTTAAATTAACACCTATTCCTGGGGTTACCGTTACCTGACCTAGTCCCGCTTGAATTATATCAACCTCTGTACCTACAGGAAATGCTTGGGTCGAATTTGGAAGAATATTTGCAGTTACAGCAGCTCCATTGTCAGAATATATAAAACTGCCTTCATGTGTACCTAATGTTAGATTTATAGTTTGAGTTGTATCAGTAACTATTGGTCTTTTGCCTGTTATGTCTTGATTACCAGTTATAGCACCTGACATAATACCACCTGCTAATGGTAAGAAACCTGTTATACCTCCACCAAGCGTAAGGTTACCTGATGAAGTTACTGTACCTGTAAGTGTTAATCCGTTGACCGTACCCGTTCCACCAACAGATGTTACTGTACCTGATGTTTGTGATGTAAAAGACAACTGCCCAGCACCATCTGTTTTTAGTACTTGGTCTATTGTTCCATCTGCTTGTGGATATTTAATACCATCCAATACAACATTACCAGTAGTATCTGGTGTTATATTTACGTCTAATCCACCTGCTGAAACAATACTGTTAGTGTTCACATCTAGGTTTCCACTAAGTACAGGCGTAGCGTCACCCGAAACACTAGTTAATTTGTTGTTAAATGTGTTCCAATCAGTTGAACTTAAATAACCATTTGCAGATGTTGTAGCTTGTGTTATTGATAAATCAGGTGTTGATGTACCACTTGCTACAGATAACGGAGCGTTTGTGGTAACTTCTGTGACTGTTCCACTACCACCACCCGCAGCATTGATCTCAATGTTATTACCGACAGTATTGAATGTGATGTTTGTACCATCTGAGATTGTTACGTCTCCTGTTAAAGTGTTAAATGTGTCTACACCACCTCCTCCACCACCAGTACTACCTTTCTTGACCAATAACCATTCGTTAGCATCAATCTTCTTTAATGATGCACCACCCCATTGATTTGGTACTGTTACTGCACCAGTAGCTGATGCATTTAATGTTACGTTTGTTGCAGCACTTACAGTTACAGCACCTGCACCTTTTTGTGCAATCTCTATTTCAGTACCAAGTGTAAAGTCTGCTGTTGCACTGTCTGGTATGACTACTGTTGTTGCGGCAGTTGATGTAGTGATAAGGAAATCACCACTATCGTCAGCAGATAGTGTTCTTATTGAACCGTTCTCTATAAGTATTGCTCTTCTACTGTCAGTGGCATAGTTTCCTGTAATAGCATAACCTTGTGTGTCTAATGCTGCTCCTAACTGTGGGGAGAGGTCTTGTGATATCTCAAGCTCTGTAGCTGCACCGTTCCCTCTAACATACTGTGTTGCTGTACCACCACTTGTAACAAAAGATGCTGCTGTTATGTTACCAGGTATTGATATCTGATTTGGGGTGTCATTTGTTCTACCAATTGCAGCAACATTAAATCCTTGAATTGTTGTATTTGCCCCATTAGTTCTGATACATATACCAACATTTTGTATTAAGTGTGTTACCCCTGTGGGTTTTGTTGGTGAAAGTAAATCAGACACTGTTGACCAAATCCCACCATGTGCTGTTACATAAATAACTGTGTTGTTTGTAAGTCCTGTAAAACCTGTTAAGTTTTCATTTAATATACCACTAGCTATAGCGTTACCATCTTTCGTGGAAGTAGTATTCATCTCCTCCATAGCAATACCAATCACTGGCATTTTAGCAGAATTAGATGCATCAGCTACACCAACCAATATTCTATTAGAACCACCAATCTCCCCCTTTGAGTATAGTGGTGCACCTACAGGAATAGTTGCACCTTCATCATTCCTTACATTAAAATGAACAACTGACTCAACATCTCTGTCACCTCTGTATAGGTGATTGTCTCCAGAATTAATCCAAAGGTTATCATTAGGGTTTGTTGTCTCTGGGTTTGTTGCTTGCGGGGTGAGTAAATGACCCTCTGTTGTAAGTACATCATCTGTACTGTTGTATGTGAATGTTGACTCACCACCAATAGTGTCTGAACCTATACCATACGCAACTTGATTAATACTAATACTACCACTAATAGCTCCACCACCGGTAGCTAGTTTAAGGTTAATTGCTGTTGTTACATCACTAACAGAATCAAGTACAGTTACAGCAGCAATTGTGTTTAGTCTTATTAATGTTTGATTAACTGTGTCTTGGATTGATGTTACACCGACTGCGTTTACATAAACATTTCCACCCTCACTATAGGTTAATGTAATTAACTCAGGTATAAGTCCTTGTAGTGTAGCTATAGAGTCTGTGGTGGTAATAAAAACACCCTCATAAAAAACTCTTCTTATTGTATTATCGTCTAATACGTAGGCAACTTTATCTGCTCGTATTTTTTCAGAACCTATTGTAAGTATTCGTAAGGGGGATGCCATAGCAAAGTTTTAGATTGTAAAAGTACAATCTTGACTATGCTTCAATTTGTAATTTTTAATACTTGACGTTGATGTATAAGTGATTTATCCAGGTATCTTCCTCCCAATATAAATCCCTACCCAAAGCTGCTGCTACAGAAATAAATTGACCTATTGTTTTTGGTTGTGTGAATATTGGTGTGTCCCAATAAAACAATACACCATGTGGTACACGATTACCATGT
>TARA_R110002096_G_scaffold46310_21_pt1 | contig 12721 bp, 13 predicted proteins | sample TARA_R110002096 | Tara Oceans TARA_R110002096 (sample SAMEA4397295) | marine metagenome | biome: Polar Biome; feature: [DCM] deep chlorophyll maximum layer (ENVO:01000326); material: water (ENVO:00002006), including particulate matter (ENVO:01000060) such as... | depth 35 m | reverse complement strand
GCGATCGGGTTCCGGCGCCGCGAAGTTTTTCATTGGCATCGCACCCTCACCCACCCATCGCTCATAGCGGGCTTCGTTGGTCATGCCGTATTACACGTGCCGCGGTGTCCGGCAATTCGGGTTCACGACGGGCGGCATTGCGCCGGGTCCCGCCGCCCGCGGCAACAGGCATGACACGTCCGGACCGGGTGCGTCTTTGCGATCCCGGACCTTCGTACTTCCCGGAAACGAATCCTTTCCTTCCTGTTCGTTCGTTAACCGATCGGCAGTGCGCACGAATCGGTTCTGATTACATTATCATTACGGCCGGGCAAACGTCGAGTTACGAATCGTTGCGGCGGGGTGTCCGCGCCGCGACAAGCCGGCCGCGTCAATGAATAGTCGATCAACGGCCGGATTTGATCGCCGCTTGCAGTCAAAATCCTGACGCTGCGCGAACCGCATCATCGCCAGGTATGCGACAGTCGTGGTACCCGGCTCGAACGCGGATTGCCAACGTGTGTTTTCGTGACGGGTCCCGGAACGTGCGAGTCGACGTCCCTAACCGAGGGCGGCGGGGCGGTGTTCACGCACGTCGACGTCCGCGCGTTCACAACGTGGCGGGCAACTTGTTCTGCCTGACGTCGCTTGCACAATGATGACGCAGGGGTCGGCAAGCGAAATTCATAGACCGCGCGAATACCGGACGGGCCGCGCGTGGACGTCGCGCGGGGATATCTTTTAATAACGTTAGTGTCAGAGTTGGCCCGGGCCGGTTGCGGACGTATCCGTGCGAACGGCTAACGCGACCACGCTGCGCGCAACGCGCACGAAAAGCACTGCCGGTTGGCCGGGCAGCTTCGGGCGCTGACCCGGTGGCCGGGGTGGGGGCGGTCAGGCAGGCGAAGTTTCGGCGTGCACACACGAACATGGTGCCGGGAGCGAGAATCGAACTCGCACACCCTTTCGGATACCAGATTTCGAGTCGCCGACCGGCCGGTCCGGACGGGCAGCCGCATCAGCAGAACCGGCAGCGCGGCGCCAACGTATTCAGGTGGCCGCCCCCATCGATGCGTACGCGGCGCGACGTCGCTCTGTAAGTCAATCCGGTAATTTGCGGTGTGCTGAACCCCTTTCGTACTGCCCTGACAGGAGCGCCCGGGGGCCGCGTCCGGGTTCACGCAAGGCGCCGGTAAAAACCCTGCCAGATTTTGTAAAAATTACACGCTGGCCAGCTCAGTCCGGTGATAACACTCCGTCGAGGTGACCAGCAATGTACTCGCATCGGGAATAGTAAATTCGGCACGCAAGTTGCTGGGTTTTTCCCTACATGCAAATCACAGGAGACGTTCAGTGTTTATATCACCACTGCTCATGACCGGCGTCGTCGCGCTATTGATGGCAACCGCAACTTGCGGCGATGCGATCGCCGCCGAGCAGTTGCCGGCAACGCCGCACCAGGCCGAAGCCATCGATGGCGTCGAACGCGAGCGAGTTCAGCGCCCTGACACCGCTAAACGCATGCCGGTAACCGAACATCAACAGGACGTGCTTCGCGAGTTCGAGGAAGCCGACACGAACCGGGACGGCAACCTGACCAAGGAAGAGTATGCGGCTTACATGGAGCGTCGCGCTGCTGTCATGTATAACGCTTCGCTGCAAAAGCCCGAGACTCCGGGCGTCGAAACCGCCGGCCCTCGCGACCGGCATGCGGCGGAAGGCGGTGACAAGCCCCTACCGGCGACCGATCCAACCGTTACGAATTGACGTGCAATGCGCCAGTCATCATTGCACATGGTGACAATGGCGCGACCGGCTGATTTCCCCGGGATCGCGGCGAGGGTCGACACCCCTGCCCGAGCTCGGGGCCCGATGTTTGATTCAACCGCGCTACACAATCATCGGCGTGATTCGCGCCACAGTAAACACGAGACCATCGAACAGGAGGCCAATATGACCGTCAAGCACGCAAACCAGGGTGAAGGAAATCGCGACGCAGCACAAAACTTCAACGAAGCGCAGCGCAGGTTTATCCGTGAAGGGAAAGTAAAACCGGCGGCGAACGATGCGGCCGAGATGACCGACGAAGAGCAGGCAGAGGCACGGCGCGCGGAACGTGACGGAAAATCACGCGCGAAGGAGAAGGATCCCAATGTCGTCCGCGATTACACGCAGCCCGGTGAGTAGGTGCTGTCGTCGCGCAGAACCTGCAGGGTCATGCAATTCCCCCGCAGCGGTCCGCATGCGGCCATCGTATTACGCTACGCGCCACTCGGTGTCGTACTGGCAGTGATGCCGTGGAATTTCCTCATCCTGGCAGGTATTTCGGTTTGCCGTTCCGGCTCTGCTGGCCGATAACCGCGGGGTACTCAAACACGCGGGTAACGTACCCGGCTGCGCATTGGCAGTCGAATCCGTATTTCGCAATGCCGGGCTCGACCCCGAGTTGTTCGGGCCGGTGGCAGTGATGATAACCGTAGAAGACGATGAAGAAGCCGTCGCGGTCGCGAACGACAGTGCATTCGGCCCGGGCGCCGCGGTTTTCACGCGTAATGTCGAACGTGGCGAATCCATCGCGGCAACCCGACTCAATACCGGCTCGTGTTTCATCAATACATTCGTCCGGTCCGATCCCCGTCTACCGTTCGGCGGGATTGGCGACAGCGGCGATGGGCGCGAACTTGGACCGCTCGGGATTTGAGAGTTTGTCAGCGCGAAAACCGTATACGTGGCATAGACGCGCTCCGCTCGCAATCGCGGAAAATCTCGAGGCTGCGTCAGATATTACCGCCGATTGCAATTCATACATCGCCCGGACGTGCCGTGCCCGTGCATACCCATCTCCTCCAAAACGGGTTCTCGAGTGACGTACCTGCCGCGACGGGATCCGTATCCGTTCCGGAACGAGTACTGGTCAGCAACCTGAGCGGAGTAACGGGCGCGGCATGGTTAATGCATTTAACCCGACTACACCAACACCGAACAAGGAGGCATCCGTGAGCGACCATGTCTACAAGCATCTGGAATTGACAGGCAGTTCCCCGCGGAGCATGGAAGATGCAGTGGCGCAGGCGATTTCACGTGCATCATCCAGTGTACGCAACATCCGCTGGTTCGAAGTTCTGGAGACACGCGGGCACATCGAGGACGACAAAATCGGTCACTGGCAGGTCGTCATCAAGATCGGCTTCACCGTGGAGGACTGATGATGGATTCGAACCCGCCGTGCGGGGTGTTCGCCCCATGACGAAGACGCTGAGCGACTCATCGTCCGACGAACTCTCGCGCATCGCGCACGTCCTCGCAGTACTCGATGGCCGCATCGAAAGGCTCAGCGATGATCGCGACGATCCGGACTACCTGTTGTTTCACGACGTGGTCCGGTTTCTCGTCGCGTTTCCGCGTACAGCCTACTACCCCTATCTCGACGCGCTGTGCGACGAGGTGCTTGCATCCCGCCACGATCTCGCGGACACCGTGAAGTCGCTGCGCCAAACGCGCAGAAGTCACGACGCGCTCGGTTTGAAATTGTGCGAGCTACTCGAAGCCGCACAGGCCGGACACCTGGTCCCGCGAGATCAGTTAATGGAGAAATCCGCCGCATATGCTGTGACGCTGCGCACACAGATCCTGCCGCGGTATGAGGAACTGCTCAATATTGCGATACAGGAACTGTCGAAGCCCGAAACCGAGCGCGTGCGACAGTCCTGCCATTACGCCGATGGTTCAGATACTCATGCACAAGAGAGGGAAGAATGGGATGCGCTGTACGACGAGATCTTCGATACGCTCAAAGCGCAATGACCGCAGACCATCTCCGCATTTTTGCTTATGGCGTACGCCCTTTGATCGCGTTTATCCAGCGACACGGTAATGCGAACCGTGAGGCGCGATATGCATACGTTGCCGTGGCGTGAAATCCATTCAGAGAGGGTTTGCAAGAGCGCATGCCCACAGGCCATCGACGAAAAACGCCTTCGGGTTCACGTCCGGACCAGAGAAACCGCAACTCGTCCGGAGACGCTGATAAATCGCGGAAAGGAAAAACCGACGACGGACAGGACGCCGATGAGACCCACCGGGAACATGGCGCAGTGCGTAGCATGTGCTTCGGCACCGCCACGGACGGCATCACGGCACGACCGGATGGCACTGTGACGATCTCCATGTCGACTCCGTCCTGCGGGAAGCGGCGCGCGACGAATACCCCGGCGCAATGTGCGGGTGACGCCCGGAATATCCCAACACGGACCGAAGCGTTTCCGGGAGCGCTTACGGGTTTCGTCCCGGTTCTGAAAGGAAATACTTTGATCTATCACCGCTACAGCCCAGCCCGAGGTGCCGCGTTAGCGGGGACCCGTCCACCGTGCCTGATGCGGTGACTGCCGGATAAATTTTTCCGGCGACGCGACACACGAATTGCCACTCTTCCCGGATGATTACGTTTCTCACTGCCCAGACGTTCACGATAAATGTCACCGTCTTCGCATTGTTGGCCGCCGTCGTGTGGCTGGCCGGATCGCGCATCGCCACATACGCCGACGCACTTGCCGAACGCCTCGGCATAGGCGAAGCGATCATGGGTGTGATACTGCTCGCGGGTGTGACGTCGCTGCCCGAAATCGCGACAAGTCTCACCGCCGCACACGCGGGCGACGCGCCGCTCGCCGTGAACAATCTGCTCGGCAGCATCGCGATGCAAGTGACGATTCTGGCACTCGTGGACTTCACCATCCGCCACGCGCCACTCACGTCCGTGCTCCCGGATCCCGTCGTAATGCTCCAGGGTGCACTGAATATCGCTCTGCTCGCGACCGTTGCCTGCGCCGCGATCGTCGGTGACATCTCGCTCGGCGGCGCTGGCGCCTGGTCGTGGTTGCTCGCCGTCGCAACCGTCACAAGTCTAATGATGCTCGGCGGCGCTCATAAGCGCCCGCCGGCGTGGGTGCCGGGGGAACGCGAAACGGTCAACGCCCCGGACACCGACACACAGCCCGGATCGCCGCGCCGTCTGGCGCAGCTCTCAACGAGTGCACTCATGTTGCGCACAGTTATTGCCGCCGCCGCGATACTGGTCGCAGGGTATTGCGTTGCCACGGTGGCCGGGGTTCTCGCTACGACCACCGGTATCGGATCGAACTTCATCGGCTTCACGTTCCTGGCCATCGCGACTTCGCTGCCAGAGGTGAGTACGGCGCTTGGAGCGGTGCGGCTGGGCCGGAACACGATGGCGATATCCGATATCTTCGGCACAAACCTGCTAAACGCCGGTCTCGTGTTCGTCGTCGATATCGTCGCGCCGGGCGAGGCAGTGTTCGACCGGGTCGGTACGTTCGCGGCTGTTGCTGCGCTGCTCGGGATCGTTGTCACAGCAATCTTCCTGATCGGTCTCGCCGAACGTCGCGACCGCACGATCGGCCCGCTCGGTATTGACTCCGTCGCTCTGCTCATCGCGTACACCGGCGGGCTTTGGTTGTTGTACACGCTGCGCGCGACAACGTGACTCCGCTCGTGCCGCACCTGTATTCGACTCGTCGAGCGGTACGGCAAACCGCCAGCGCAATTCTTACCCCCCCGGGATGCCCGGCCCGTCGTTCGGCCAACCGGTCGAATTCTGGTGCACATGCCGCTGGTACACGTTTTGCACTGGCAATAGCAGGTGCAGGTCCAACCCGGGAGGTTAAGCGACATGAATCTTATCGATATCATTGAGGAAGCCCGTGAACGCGGCTTCGGACACAACCTCGTTTGCGATGACGGCGGGCTGATCTGTGCCGATTCAGGCGAGCGTTTCGACGTCGATGACGGCTGGATCGCTGATTCCAGGAGTACCGACATGGGCACGGACCCGGGCGATGATTCCACGGTGTATCTGATTGAAACAGGGTCTGGCCAGCGCGGTTACGTCATCGTCCCGGCATCTTTTTATGTGGAACCGCAAAAGGCGTCCGTAATCGACGCCCTGAAATCCGGGCCTGCGCGACGCTAGCCAGTCGAATAGCAGGGCGACGTTATGTATCACAGCATCCGTGATCTACCGGTTGATCTCCGCAGACGGCTCCCGACCGAAGCCTGTGAGTTATATCTCGCAACGTACAACCGACTGTGCGAAAAAGTTGGCGCGGCCGACGGCGGCGAGGATCAGGCGGCCATCGAGCGCGCGGCGCACGACGGTGCGATGCTGGCGGTGCAGACGGAATTCGAACAGCGCACCGACGGCAGCTGGACCCGCGCGTCGATCGTTGATGACATGGAGGAATTCCAGCAGCAGGGAGATCGCTAAGCAAGCGGCTTTGCGTCGGACGTGCCGCCGCATCCGGCCGGACGCCACTGCTCACGAACGTGTGTGGCGATATAGCGATTACATTGTTTTGAAATAATTACAACGGAGTACGAATTGGCGGCGGCGCCTGCCCGCGGGGCGAGAATGCCGCCGTGGTGCGCTTCCTGTGGAAAACGCCGGGCCGCGCACATCTCGAGCATCGGCGGGGATCTGGGGTAAATCGAGTATGACACCGGCCCGAACCGAGTGTTGAGTAACGGCATAGGTAAACCCGCGCGAAACATCTCAGCGCCGAGACGTCGCTCGCTATCGGGATGAGTGCAATCACCGATGGCAATGCCTGCATCGTGCAGCGGCGCCTGACGTTGCCGGGAAACGGCCGAAGATGCCGCCGGTACGCGTTGTGAAATCGTGACGCACCTGCCGTCCACCAACATCGACGGACACAACTCGCAAACCCTTTGCCGCACGGTGCGACTACTGCGTCAGCAGGCCGCATGGTCGTGGCATGGGAGTTGCTGCGTTACCGGTATCAAACCCCCGGACACCGCAACTACCCCATCGGAAGAATTATGAAGAACACCGAGCAGCCAAAGCATCCCGCACGTCCCGTTGTCCTCATCACGGGCTCGCGGGGTTTGCTGGGTTCAGCACTCGTCGACGTTCTGGCAGAGGATTATCAGGTTGTCGGCATGGACGTCAACACGGATGCAGCGAACTCCGACGACATTCAGATCGATCTCACCGACCGCGACTCGATAGGTACCGCCTTCGATACATTCGAGGAACGCCATGGCGATACGATCGCGGCCGTAGTTCACCTTGCTGCGTATTACGATTTTAGCGGGGAAGCGCATCCGCTGTACGACGCGCTCAACGTCCGCGGCACCGCGTTGCTGCTGGATGCGCTGCAGCGATTCAACGTTGATCGTTTCATCTACGCGAGCACCATGCTCGTTCATGCGCCGGGGAAACCCGGGGTGCCAGTCCACGAATCATCACCCATCGAGCCGAAATGGGCATACCCGGAATCCAAGGCCGCTGCCGAAATCGCCGTGCGCGAGCATCGCGCCGGTATCCCCTGCACCATCCTGCGGTTCGCCGGCGCCTACTCCGACTCGGGCGGAGTACCGACGCTCACGGATCAGATCCGTCGCGGCTATGAGCGCGACTTCAAGAGTTATCTGTTCGCCGGTGAGGCCGATCACGGTCAGTCCATGGTGCACATCGACGATGTGACCGACGCGATCCGACGCGCTATCGACCGCCGCGCGGCGCTCGGTGGGTGTAGCGCGTACCTGATCGGCGAACCGCGTCCGATGAGTTACCAGGCCCAACAGAATCTCATCGCTTCAACACTGAACGGCGAGCCCGGCACGCTGGTACGAGTGCCGAAAATCATGGCAAAGGTCGGCGCCTGGACTGAGGAGAAGGCGGAGCCGGTCATTCCCGATGCAATTGACCAGGGCGAGAAACCATTCATTCGTCCGTTCATGATCGACCTGAGCAGCGATCACTACGAACTCGACATCAGCGCGGCGCAGAGCGACCTCGGATGGTCTCCCCGCCACCGTCTGCGCCGCGTCATGCCGCAGATTTGTCAGGCGCTGCAACGCGACCCACTCAAGTGGTATGCGGAGAACGGCCTCACACCGCCCAAGTGGCTGGCCCAGCTCGACGACGCAGAAGCCGGCCCGGTCAGCGAGCTGCAACACCGCCACGAACGCGACTACCGGGACGCCCATTCGCGGAATCGCTGGGCAGGATTCGTGAACATGGGACTCGCCGTGTGGCTGATGACGAGCCCCGCGACACATGGCTATACGCAGAGCGCGATCACCTGGAGTGAGCTTGGCTGCGGCGCGGTCCTGTTCATTTGCGCGCTCATGTCGCTGTCGTGGAAGCTCGGTGCGGTGCGCTGGATCGAAGCCGCAATTGGCATCTATCTCATGAGCGCGCCGTTGCTGTTCTGGGCCGCGGACCCCGTGGCCTACCTGAACTGCACACTCACGGGTGCGCTCGTGTTCGGATTCGCCGTGTGCGTACAGCCACCGCCCGGCGTCGCGCCGCTGGCGGCCGTCGACGGACCCGTGGTGCCGCCGGGATGGACGTTCTCGCCGTCGGACTGGACACAACGCGTGCCGATCATTGCGCTCGCATTCATCGGGCTCGTAATTTCGCGTTATCTCGCCGCCTATCAGCTCGAACATATAGACGCCATTTGGGACCCGTTCTTCGCCGGCACCCGCGCAACACTGAATGGTACGGAAGACATCATCACTTCGGACGTGTCGAAAGCCTGGCCGGTACCTGATGCCGGGCTCGGTGCAATGACTTATATGCTCGAAATACTCACAGGACTGATCGGCAGCTCGCGCCGCTGGCGCACGATGCCGTGGCTCGTAATGCTGTTCGGGATCATGATCGTGCCGCTCGGCGCGGTGAGCATTTTCTTCATCGTGATTCAGCCTATCCTGATCGGCACGTGGTGCACGCTTTGTCTGGTCGCGGCAGCGGCGATGTTGATCCAGATCCCGTACTCACTGGACGAACTCGTGGCCACCGCGCAGTTTCTGATACGGCGCAAGCGAGCAGGCCGCTCGCTGTTGCGCGTGTTTTTCGTCGGCGATACCGATGATGACACCGCCCGAGCGCACGAGAGCACCGACGAGTTTGATCGCGGCCCCCGGGCGATAGTTGCGGATTGCCTCGGCGGCGGCGTGAACGTGCCCTGGAATCTCGCGGTATGCATCGTCATTGGCGTGTTCCTGATGTGCACGCGCCTCGTCCTTGGCGCGGAACCGCCGATGGCGCATGCCGACCATTTAATCGGGGCACTCGTGTTGGCAATCTCTGTCACCGCGCTCGCCGAAGTGGCACGGCCCGTGCGTTTCCTGAACATGTTGCTCGGAGCATGCCTGGTCGGCGCGCCATGGCTATTCGGGGCCGGCTTCGGAGCGTCGCTGATCATCGACACGGTACTCGGTCTCGCGCTGATCCTGCTCTGCCTGCCGCGCGGCCGGATCGGAAACCGTTACGGCGATATCACGCCGGATCTCGTGTAGCACCATGGGCAAGCTCGACACTCGCGGGCGGGCGGAAGCCATCGAGTCGACCGATCTTCGTCGTGCAGGAGCACGACGCATCACAATTGCATTGCGACTTTCGCCTTGAGATCGATGAGACACTGAAATCCTGGGCGATCACGAAGGGGCCGTCGCTCAATCCCGAGGAGCGCCGAAAAATTGCCGCGCGAATTCACGGTCAATTCTCCTGAACACATCCGGGTGACGGATATCCCTTACATCCGCACTTGGGAGTGTTGACTATATCGGGCGCTAGTCCTTGACCGGTTAGCGCGCAAGGTCATTGGCTGGTCGCTGAAAAATCCACCCCGGCGAACAAACTCGTACCGCAAGTAATCCTGATGGCCGTATGGTGGCGCAAACCAAAGCCGGAAGTCATCATCCATTCCGATCAGCGAACTCGATACGGCCGTGATGGATGGCTGGGAAGTACGTACCTGACGCTGTTTTTTGCTATCACATCGCTGGTTGGCTGACTCGTCACGGCTGACGCGCCAGCCCCTGCAAAAGCTACAACCCGCTGCAAGTTCTGCAACGCAAGCACCAGTCCATTCGCTCTTGTATACCGTTCCACGTCCGCCGCCGGTTCAATGGCCCGTGATACTGGCATTACCTGAGCCACCGGGCCGCGGGCACACATCTTGCACCGATCTTATCGAGATAGGCGACTGGACGGCGAATACAAATGCGGCACCAGCGCTACGTATTCCGCGTCGGAAAACGTATCGATGCAGCAACGCGCGGATTCACGCGGCCGCTGATTGGACCAAAACGATCAGTCGTCGGATCGCTGCGCAGGAGAAAATCTACCATGAGTATGAAAGAGAGCTACGAGAAAAAGCTGCGGGCCCAGATCGATGAATGGAACGCCGAAATCGACAAGCTCAAAGCAAAAGCGGACAAGGCTGAAGCAGATATGGAAATCGAAATGCACAATCGCATCGACGAGCTGCGTTCCAGGCGGGACCGGATGAACGAGAAGCTGGCCGACCTCAAGAACGCCAGCGACGACGCATGGGAGGACATCAAGGCCGGGATCGAGAGCGCGGGTAATTCCCTGCGCAACGCTATCCGAGCGGCGTCGTCGGAATTCAAGTAGGCGTATCGCGCAGTGCAGCGGCTCCGGTGGCGGGCGAGAGGTTCTGCCGCGCCCGCTTGCCAATTTGCATGGGCACGAATGATTCGCGAAATTCAGGAGACGAAGCGTGAAATTCGGGAGACGAACAATACTATCTACGGTGGTGGTCGTACTCATAGGCATGTCCGGCCTCGCAGCACAGGTGGAGGCCGAAAGTGCCGGCGCCAAGACCACGATCTCTGACGTACGAAGCGAAACACGGGAGCTGCTTCAGGCATTGAAATCATATACCGCCGAACAGAAAGATGCGGCAATGGCGGTCACCACCTCTACGCTCGAGAAACTCGACCAACGGATTGACGCGGTTGAGTCACGCGTGGACGAAAACTGGAACAGGATGGATCAGGCGGCGCGCAAGCAAGCACGTGCGAGCCTCAAAGCACTGCGGCAGGAAAGGGTGCAGGTCGCGGAATGGTATGGCGGAATGAGATCCAGCTCCGCCGATGCCTGGGAACACATGAAGCGGGGTTTTTCGAACGCGTACCAGGCACTCAGTGACGCGTGGGAGAAGTCGGAACATGAGTTCGCAACGAACGATTAGCCGGAGTTATCCGATCCGGCCCGACGTCCACGTAACGACGGGAGATGTGACGCCGTGGGCCATCTGGTGTCTCCCGGTCGCGCGTAGACTCCTCTCGCGCAGCGCTACAAAATCATGTCTGGCATCTGATGGAGGCCGGCGTCCCGTTCAGTCATTTTTTACAATGCAGTCATAAACCAATGCATCTTTTTTATATTCTGCTCGTGCTCCTCGTCGTCACCCGCATTTGTGGCGAGCTGGCGGAACGCCTCCGCCAGCCTGCACTGGTGGGTGAGCTGATCGCCGGCGTCATCCTCGGTGTCATTGCCCATACTTACTCCGACAGGTTCCCGGTCATTGCCGGGTTGCCGGAGAACGAGATCTTCATCGGCATCACAAATCTCGCCATTTTTTTTCTGATGCTGCTGGCAGGCATCGAACTGCGCCCGCGCCAACTGGCACAGGCGTCGGGACGCGCGGTAGCCGTAGCCGCGGGTGGTATGGTGATCCCCTTGTTGTTGGGTTTCGGTCTGGGCTGGTTTTTTCTGCCCGAGTCGTCTTACAAGCTGGCGCAGTGTCTGTTTCTCGCGACGGCGCTCGCGATCACGGCCGTCCCGGTTTCCGTGAAAGTGTTGATGGATCTCGGCCGGCTCGATACCCCTCTCGGGCACACCGTGGTTTCGGCAGCCCTGTTTGACGATATCTTGAGTCTCGTTTTGCTGGCCGTGCTCACGGCCGTAATCAAGACCGGCGGTTTCCCCGATACGAGTGCCGTCGGCATCCTCGTCGGCAAGGTCGTCGTTTTCTTCGCGCTCACCGGCGCTATCGGACACTACGTGCTACCGCGTTTCGGGCGGCTACTGAAGAAGGCCCGCGCGGAGGATTTCGAATTCAGCGCGCTGCTCGCGGTCGCGCTGGGCTACGCAGTCCTGGCCGAGACGCTCGGTATGCACTTCATACTCGGGGCCTTCGTGGCCGGACTGTTTTTCGTCCGCCGCACCATCGACTCCGACGTCTACGACTCGATCCGGACGAGCGTCACGAATTTCACTACGGGGTTTTTCGCGCCGTTGTTTTTTGCCTCCATCGGCCTGCATCTCGATCTGAGTGCTGCGACGGAAATCCCCGCCTTCCTGATATTTTTGATAGCGGCCGCGTTCCTCGGCAAGCTGATCGGCGCTGGCGTGCCAGCCTACGCAACGGGCTTCACGGTTCGTGATTCGATCGGCATCGGCTCGGCCATGAGTGCGCGCGGCGCGGTCGAACTCATCGTCGCCGGCATCGCATTGGAAGCCGGTCTGTTCGCTCACCCGTCCCCGGCGCCGCCGGAAGTGGCCTACCTCTTTTCCGCGGTCGTGATCATGGCCCTCGTGACGACTATCCTGACTCCGATTACCCTGCGGCCGTTGCTCGCTTCGAAGGACAATACCCGACAGTGATCAGCGCGACCTGTGCCACCGGCGTTCCAGTAGATTGGGCATCGAATCCGGTGAACACCGAATAACCCGGTCACGCCTGTGAGGATGAGGAAAATCGCGACGATGTAATGCAGGATCCGCGGCATCACGAGGAGCACGATCCCCGCGAACAACGACAGCATGGGTGCGAAATAGAACCTCAATTGCATAACTTCCAAGCTCCCGCCCGTTCCGGTTCTAACCTTGGCCTGTTGATCGGAATCGAGCGCGGCTGGAAGGCGCGTGACACGAACGAAG
>TARA_R110002096_G_scaffold280294_1_pt1 | contig 12742 bp, 7 predicted proteins | sample TARA_R110002096 | Tara Oceans TARA_R110002096 (sample SAMEA4397295) | marine metagenome | biome: Polar Biome; feature: [DCM] deep chlorophyll maximum layer (ENVO:01000326); material: water (ENVO:00002006), including particulate matter (ENVO:01000060) such as... | depth 35 m | reverse complement strand
GGAGCGAACAAAATCAATCGGAGCCCAATCCATTTCGTTGGTAGCCTTAAGCACCTGATGTTCAGCAATCCAAGACCGCTCTTCTACTGTTAAAGATATGCCTTCTGAATTACTTTGTGCGGCTACAGTACGAGTAATTGCCGCTACTATCATTAATGCAGCAATCAGGTTCTTAAGAAGCAAGATACTTAGTTTATTAATAATATACACAGTTAGTTAGCCCCTTATTCGTTAAAGTTTGATGACATTAGAAACATAATAACCCTTACAGCCCTGCTCGGTACGAACTTATATAATTAGCTAAAATAAGTTAAAGACTAATTAAAAACGTTTAATTGCCATAGTATGTACTCTGTCAGAAATTAAACAGAATATTCTAGGAGGGGGCCGTTTCCATAGATGCTTTTGTGATTACAATAACTTCAAATTTAAGCCAGATGCTCTAGTGCAGTTCTGCTGGAAGGGAGATTTTTATCTCGGTACCAACACCAGGAGATGAGAAAAACTGGATTTTGCCTTTTAAGAGCTTTACTAGCTGCTTGACAATAATTATTCCGAGGCCTGTTCCCTCTGCCCCAGCAACAAAATGGGAATCCGCAGCTTTTTCTTCGTCCATAATCGCGTTCAGTTGCTCAAGCTCCATCCCTTTGCCATTATCTTTAATAATGATATCAACCCACTCTGATCCGTTATCTTTTACAAAAACTTCTATCAATCCACCAATTGAGGTAAATTTGTGTGCATTTGATACCAAATTAAAGATGATCTGTTTTAGTAGCCGTCTGTCGGTATTCAACATAATATTTTCAGCAGCAATATCGAGCTGAACACTTTGTTTTTTATCTATTGTTATTGAACCCAGTTCATCTATATAACTTTCAAGCGTGCTCTTTAAATTCAACTTTTCAAATTTTGCTTCAACTTCTCCAGCTTCCAACTTGCTTGAATCGAGAATATCGTTAACTATATTGAGCAAGTGTGTGCCACCAGAATGAATAAGACCTACATATTCTTTTACTTTTTCGTTTGTTTTTGGTTGGTAAGTATCATGCAATATCATTTCTGAAAAACCTAATATTGCATTCAAAGGAGTTCTGAGTTCGTGGCTCATGTGTCCAAAGAATAGCGACTTGACATCAAGGGCTTTATTAAGTTCGTCAACTTTCGCCGATAGTTTTTGCTGTGTTTCGTACACCCTTCGTCTTTGATTTTCAATCGTTACGAAAACGATTACTCCCAAAGTGGATAAAGCAAATATGCTCATTTTATAGGTTGAGACTTCAACTTCTGCCACCTGATCAATCCGCATGTAAAGATATAAATTATTTGCAATAATTAGTGTTATCAGGGTTAGGTAGTTGCTCGAAACAATCACTGCAATTGTAATTGTTCCCATTGCTAAGGCTGTCAATCCGTTGCCATTAATAATCTCAAGATAACTAATGATATGCATGAAGGAGAAGGCTGTTATTATATTCCACCAAATTGCAAATTGCTGCACCTTTGAATGATAATTGCTTGTCAGGACAAGCACCCAATTCACAAAAAATGTCACGGAAAACACTAGGGATATATTGTAGTATGTAAGGTTTTCTTCAAAATGCAGCGGAAATACAGGAATTTCATTATCAATTAGCAATAAAAGGCATATAATTGACATCACAAACGCAAAAATCATTTGCTTTCGGGCGTTTCTCCCTTGAGCATAAAGTTTGAACCCCTGTTCTTGTTTTTTAAAATCAAGCAACCAGCACCACCTTGAAAAACCGTTTCCCGAAGAGCGGGAAATCTACATATCGAATGTCATACTACGAATAATTTGTTAAACTTAAATTAACGATAGGTTGCTGTAATCTGTCAGTTTGCATGAACAAGGTACATTTCTGAGTGTCCGCCTTCGACGGTGATCTCAACTGGTCAACGCAACACTTTACTCTAATATAGAACTAGAGGGAGTGATTGATATGACTTATAGATCGCGAATAAAATATACTGCAACACAAAAAAAGAGATGTGGGATCGCTGGCAATCTGTAGCTCTCTTATGAAGAATTGTAGACTTAAGTCTATTGAGATAAGTCGATCTCAATCAATAGATAGAACTTTATTTCTTGTTCATCTTGTCGCAAGCTTGTTCAATCTAAATAAAACCATATTGACGTTGATACTAATCAATATCTCAGGATGGGAGTTAGGTATTCTCCTAAATTATCAGTTATTTTTGCGTTGAATATTTATGAAGAATCTACTTATGAAACGCATTCTTATTTTGTTTGGTTTCCTGTCGCCTACGGTACAAAACTTGTGCCGGCTCCAAAAGCCGAGGATAGATGAACCCTTCGCGGAGGCTCAGCATAATGATTTCGCCCAATACATTCATTTATAGGAGGAGTATATGATGGCACTTGCAAATACTGATCAGGCCATTAAATCCGTTCATGTCATTTCCACGGGCTCTGGTGAGCAACATAACGAGCACCGCTATGGTAGCCGACTGCCAACATTGTGGTGGGTGTTAATGTCACGAAGCTGGATTAAAATACCAATAAATGTATTTATTCTTGAACACCGCGATGGCCTTGTGCTCTTTGATGCCAGCATGGACCCGGCCATAAAAAAAGATCCGAATTATGTTGCCAATCCTATCGGTCGGTTCTTCATGCGCAAGATATTTCGTTTCCATACTGGACCGAACCAAACATTAACCAAAAAACTTGAGGAGCGGGGTTACGCTGCCTCTGACGTCAGCAAGGTGTCCGTCGTCGAATGATTTGAGAATCCATCAGCATATTTCATAAGGAGGCTTTGATCTCCATTTGTTGTTAATATTAAGCGACGAGCTTACGATGTTGCAAGCGTCTTTGTTTTATTGTTTTGTTTTTAATTCTTCTCCTTTTTTCCAGAATTGATTTATCTCTACCGAAATCAACATCGGCAGGCGTTAGGTTGTTGATGCTTTCGTGATAGCGTTCGTGATTATAATACTCAATGAACTGAGTTCTTTCATGTTCAAGCTGGCTTGGCAGGAAGTAATTATTAAGCAGAACACGGTTCTTTAATGTTTGATGCCATCTTTCTATCTTTCCCTGCGTTTGTGGATGGTAAGGGGCACCACGCACATGCCCCATACCTTTTGCTTCCAGAAAGTCTGCCAGTTCTCCTGCCACATAGGATGCGCCATTATCAGATAACAGGCGTGGTTTATGAATAACATGAGCACGATCGCAGCCAGAAGCCTCAAGAGCCAGATTAAGAGTGTCGGTAACATCGGAGGCTTTCATGGTGGTACAGAGCTTCCAGGCAATCACATAACGACTGTAATCATCCAGAATGGTCGATAGATAATACCAGCCCCAACCTATAATCTTAAAATAGGTAAAGTCCGTCTGCCATTGTTGGTTCACTCGTGTCGGTTTATCCTTGAACTCGTTTGCAGCTTTGATCACCACGAATGCTGGACTAGTGATTAAATCATGAGACTTGAGTAATCTGTAAACGCTGGCCTCAGAGACAAAGTAGTCCTGTGTATCGGTAAAGCGTACAGCCAGTTCACGTGGGGACAGTTCCGGCTCTTCAAGTGCCATATCAATAATCCTTGCTCTTATCTTATCAGGGATACGGTTCCATACCCTAGAAGGACGAGAGGATTTGTCTTCAAGTGCCTCAGGCCCACCATCCAGATATTTATCATACCAACGATAAAAGGTGGGACGTGGAATACCGATCTTGTCCAATGTTTGTCGGGCAGACAGGTGAGATCGTTCAACAGTGCGAATGATTTCTAGTTTTTCTGATGCAGGATATCTCATTCGTCGTCTACCCCATCGCCGATCATGCTTTTTTTAAGAAGGCGCAGTTCTAAGGTCTGCTCGGCAACCACTTCCTTGAGATCACGGGCTTCACGGCGAAGGTCTTTGACTTCATCTGTGGTTGCAGCACGGGCTGTATCACCAGCAAGGCGTTGCTTACCTGCCTCAAGGAACTCCTTGGACCATTTGTAATACATGCTTTGGGCAATGCCTTCTTGACGACAAAGTTCTGCAATGGTGGTTTCACCACGTAAGCCTTCAAGCACGATCCGTATCTTCTCTTCTGCAGAATAGAGTTTACGGTTTGCACGGCGAATATCTTTAACCATCTTAGTGGCTTTTGAATTAGTAGGTTTAGTTCTCATCTTCATTCCTTAGGTCATTACGATGAGATCAAAACCTCTCTTATGCAAATACTTTAAATGGTCTCATAAGCTTTGACGGGGAACAGGGTCAATGATCCCGCTGCCAACGCCCGGCCACACGCCGGGTTCTATGTCTTTGTTAGTGAGAACTTACGCGTTACCGCCGCTCTTGCTTGTGGCTGATTTAACTTATGAACTCGATTTATTGATGAATGATCATGTTCCTGGAACCGGCAACAAGTCACAACTTCTAGCATCTTTCGCCAAGGTTCGCGCCCTAAAAAAACAACTGCCGGATCTCGTCATTCTGCCCTCTCATGATCCTGCGGCAGCGGAAGCTCTAAAGGAAGCTACGCAGACAATCAATGTTGAAAAAAAGCGTGTCCACTAATGAATAATACGCTTAATCACTTGATGTTAATAGCCGGGCTTCTAGCGGCAACTTCCCTCGAAAATAAATGCGAGTATTGGTTGCATATTACTTAATATTGGTGGCGTAGGGTTAATCGGGGCTGGATACTTCCATTGCAATGAAGGCTGTAGTAACATTTTTGTCGAGCCGAATTTCGTCGGGAAATTACACACAGTCATGTCTCTTCTAGCCGGGATAGGGATCGGATTAGCACCGCTGTTCGTAGGGATGGCAATGCGTGGTAGCGAGAAATGGAAAAGCTTCGTCGCGCCAACTCTTATAGCAGTTATTCTCGCCAATTTGTCGGGGATCACATTTTGGGTTACGATTGTTACCGACTTCAGGCTGCATTCTGTAGAAGGATTAATCCAGCGCATGGGCTTTGTGGTCGTCCTGATATGGATATTTCTTGTTGCTGCGCGAATGTGGCGGTCCAAGGACATGGTAGTCGTATCGGAGAATTGACTTACCACGTCCTAGGCGGAGAGGGATTGTGAAGTGAATTGGCATACGATTATAATAAGGAATATTTATGAAAGCGTATCGTCTTTAAAAGTAGGAGATAAAGTGTGTGGATTTGATGATGACGGTTCAGGGTCTTACGCCCAATACATGACAATAAAAGAAGACAATGTCATAATAGTGCCAGACAATATCTCGTATGAGCAGGCGGCTGCTAGTTTTGAAGGGGCGCATTATGCGTATAACTTTATTAATAAAGTGGGTATTACGAAAGGGCAAAATGTTCTCGTTAATGGAGCAACAGGTGCCAGTGGTTCGGCTGCTATTCAACTGTAGGAATATACGATCTCGTGGGACTCTCCAGTTTCCGTGAGCTACGCTTAGTCTTCAAAATAATTCCAACAACCATTGAAGACGTATGACGGTTTAAGTTATTCCCGTCTCATGTTAGGAATTGATTATCAATTCCATCATCGCTTTTTTGCTTATTGAATAAGCCATAATAATGTTTTTTATACGATATCACTGAGGCCACATGCTGCTGCCGTCCTTCGTATCCCCGATTACGCTTTTTTTGAGCGGGCGGTTCTCAAGAACTTGCTCGGCAGGGGCTTCTTTAAGTTGGCGAACTTCACTGCGCCGGCCTTTTACCTCCGTCGTGTTAGTAGCATTAATAAATTATATAAAATTTTAACAAACTTCAATTTATGTAATTTTGCACAAATTTTATAACTATTTGAAAATAAGGAAAACAATGTAACTTATCTATAAAATTTTATCTTATTATTTAGATTTAGTTAACCATCTGACGAAACCTCTTCTTCATCATTTTCTGATAAAAATATACCAACGATAATCTTGAATCCACACAGATGAGTTGGAGTTTTAAATGGTTGACCATAATTCAAATAATAATCATGGAAGAAATAAATCTGAGTTTGATGATGATGTTTATCTTCATGATAAAAATGGTAACAAGAACAAAAATGAAAACGACACTCGTTTGTCAACAGATGATAACGAAGACGCTGCGGATACCCAAACAAGATCAAACATACACCTGAAATCTTATGAAAGTGATGGTAAGGGCGATAGCACATCTGAAAGCCAGGTTGGTGAGAACTTCTCAACAGATAATCACAACAATAGAGTCGATCAAGAAGAAGCAGCGCGACTGGAAGACATAGTACCGGAAGCGGGAGCCGATCAAATCGATTCAACAGATGCCGATAAAACAGAGAGATCGTCCCAAGAAGAAAGTGAATCATCTGGCCGTGCGACGGAAGAAATAAAATTTAATCGTCAATCTACGGAAAATAGTGAAATTCGTGTTAATGTTCAAGATGATACTGAAAGAGCTGTACCAGATAATGTTTTACAAAGTGAAGAAATAGGGTTGGCGTCGCAATCAGCGGAAGAAGAAACGGCATCCGGGGCAAAAGAAGAAGCTCCTCAGGAAATTCAGAAAGACGCAACATCTGAAGAAGTTGTAATAGAGGTTGAAGAGGAAACGGTTGCTGAAACGCCAGCAGAAGTTGTGGTAGAGAACAGCAGGCCGACGGCGGTAAGTGATATAGGAACTGGTGCAGAAGACAGTGTGATCTCAGGCAATGTTCTCACTAACGACAGTGATGTTGATGGTACGGTGACGGTTCAGAATGAGGGGACCTTCGATACGGACCATGGTTCGATCACTATAAATGCCGAAGGCGCATATGATTACACGCCTAACTCTGACTATAACGGCGCGGATAGCTTCGACGTAACCATCGTTGATGATGGTGGTGCCATATCCACTTCTACGCTCGATTTGACTGTTAGGGCTGAAAATGATGGTCCGGTTATTGATAATGTTGAACTTGAAGAATTTTCAAATAGTTTGTCGTTGAATGAAGACGGCGGTACTGGCAACGTGGCAGCCATATCTGGGTTGGATGATTTTCCAACAGAGGCAATTACAGTTCAAATTAAATTTACGTCTGATGCGCCGCCCCAAGCGTCTAAAACTAATGGTGTTAGCTTGGTTTCTTATGCAACGTCGGGCAGCAATAATGAATTTTTACTATTTGCAGAGCCCAGCGGAAATGTTAGTGCATATATAAATGGGCAACGCACTTCATTGGATGTTGGATCAAATGATCTATTTGATGGTGAAAGTCACGATTTGGCGGTTTCTTGGGATAGTGGGACCGGTGAAATATCAATTTATGTTGACGGAACTCTTACCGATACTGCGACGGGATCAAGTAACCCACTCGCGAGCGGCGGTACATTGGTGTTGGGCCAGGAACAAGATAACGTCGGTGGTGCATTTCAGAGCAATCAAGAGTTTTCTGGTGAATTTCATTCTATAGAAGTTTTTTCTGACGTGCGTAGCAGCGAAGAAATTGCTGCAGATATTGGACACTCACCAGAAAGTGGTGAAAGTTCACAAGTACTTGCTTTTGACTTTACGGGAGATGAACCATTAAGTAATTTGACTGACGATAATGTGCTTGAGCTAAACGGTGGCGCCTTTGTTTCTGATTTTGATGCCGGAACGTCAGCGGAAGACAGCAGTGGAATTAGTGGTAAGGTTTCAGCCACCGATGTGGACGGGGATGATCTCAGCTATAACATAAGTAGTGACCCGGCGGAAGGTAATGCATCTATCGAAGCTGACGGAACGTTTCATTTTACGCCTGGAGCTGATTTTCAAGACTTGGGTGTTGGGGAAAACCGTGAAGTAAGTTTTGAAGTCGAGGTTACAGACGGCAATGGTGGCGTTGATACACAAAGTGTCACGGTGACAGTTACCGGACAGAACGATGGCCCAACGGCTGAGGCATTGGCAGTTCAAACAGGCGAAGATGATGGTATAAATGGTCAATTGTTAGCGTCAGATATTGACGGTGACGACCTAAGTTTTAGCGTCCATGAGCAACCAACTGATGGTACCGTGACTATCAACGCTGATGGTAGCTTTAGCTTTTCACCAGAATATGATTTCCAAGATCTTGGCGCGGGTGAGAGCCGCGAGACGTCCTTTTCTTATCAAGTGAGTGATAATAACGGTGGCACGTCGGTTGAAACTGTTTCTGTTACGGTCAATGGCACAAATGATGCACCGGTCGTTGGAAATATTACCAATGTTGTTGGCAGTTTGGACGAAGGGGAATCTACCGCCGGTATGGCGATGTCTTTCAATGAAGACGGACGTTCCGGCGATGTTGCTATGGTTCAAAATATGGACGAATTTCCAACTGAAGCACTTACAGTCGAGCTGCGTTTCTCTTCTACGGAACCACCTGACGCAAGTGAAACAAACGGGGTATCGTTGTTTTCATATAACGCTTCCGGTGGTGAAAATGAATTCTTACTGTTTACTGAACCTTCAGGATCGTTAGGGGTTTATATTAACGGACAAAGAACTGCGATGGACGTCGATATGAATTCATTATTTGACGGTGATTATCATCATGTGGCTGTTTCATGGGATAGTGGTAGCGGTGAAATTTCCGTTTATGTCGATGGTACCTTGGAGGATACAGCGACAGCGCAGGCAGGTAATCCCATTCAATCCGGCGGTACCATGACACTTGGACAGGAACAAGACGGCCTCGGTGGTGGATTTGCGAGCAATCAGGAGTTTTCTGGGAAAATTGCTGATGTTCAAATTTTTAACGAGGTTAGAGATGCGGACGCAATCGAGACCGATGCGGCAACAGGCGGTACGGCCTCCAATGATGATAGTATGGTTCACGCATTCGACTTTAGACAATCTGATGACAGTCGTGTGACAGATCAAGGTACGGGCGATGATATGAGTTATGATGGCTCTGTTATAGTTGAAGATCAGGGGTTGCCCGAGCAAATGGGTGATGTCGAACTTGTAGCTGCTGAAGATGGCGGTACTATAACAGGTTCATTAAATGCAAGTGATGTAGAAGGTGATTATTTAACGTTCTCTTTAGTAGAAGGCCCGGCAGAAGGCAGTGTTACCATTGGTGATGACGGTCAGTTTGAATTTGATCCCGGTACAGACTTTCAAGAATTGAGCGAAGGAGAAACAACGGAAGTAAGCTTTACTTACCAGGTCGATGATGGAAATGGGGGCATTGAAAGTGCGACAGCTACCATAACTATTACAGGCTCCAATGACGGCCCCATCGCTGCGGACGATACAACAAGCGGTGATGAAGACACGGCGATAAGTGGTAATGTTCTCAACAATGATAGTGATGTTGATGGAACCGTTTCGGTGGAGAATGCTGGTACCTTTGAGACAGACCATGGCTCCATTACAATGAACGCCGATGGCACCTATACATACACAGCTGATGAAAATTATAACGGTTCTGACAGTTTTGAATATACGGTTATAGATGATGACGGATCGTCATCGACAGCAACACTTGAGATTGATGTAGCTAGTGTTGCTGATGCGCCTACACTGATCGTGCAAAACAGTGGCAACACCCCTCTAAATATACGTATTTCAGGGGATCATTATGATCCTAAAAATGGAGATGATGTAGGTGCAGGTTCACCGCAGTTCCAAGTTTTTGTGAATGGTGAATCAGTCGAGATTGATGGGAAAAAAACCTTTACTGTGGAAGCTGAGAGAGGGGATTGGGAGAATTTTCGAGTTGAATTACCCTCTGGAATTGAAATAAACAGCGTAGATGTAAAATTTGTTAATGACGCATGGGAAGGCAGAGGAGATAAAGACGGCGACGGTGTTTCTGGAGAAGACCGTAACTTAATTGTAGATAAACTCAATATTGGTGGTGAGGCAAATGAAGACGGCAGTTACTCAGGTGGTGTGACTATCGAGGCTGAGACTGCGTACTATGATAAACCCGATAGCGACGGATACGAAGTTATGCCTTGGTCAGGCACCTTATCATTTGACACGAGTGACGTTGAGCTTGGTCCTCTAGCAACCGGGGCAGAAGACACGGCGATTTCATTAAATATCCAATCTTCGCTTAATGACAGTTCAGAATCACTTTCCATTCAAATTTCTGATGTTCCTGAGGGGGCAGAATTGTCCGCAGGGGAAAATAATGGAGATGGGTCCTGGAGCCTTGCGCCGTCTGATTTAGACGGATTAACAATTACACCACCTGAAAATTTTTCTGGAAGTTTTGATTTAACGGTAACAGCACAATCAACTGATGGAATGGATAGTGCAGAGGTGAGTGAAACGCTAAATGTCACAGTCTCGGAAATAAACGATGATCCGACGGCTGTCAACGACGTTGCGAGTGGTGATGAAGACACGGCAATAAGTGGTAATGTTCTCGACAATGATAGTGATGTTGATGGCACGGTTACCGTAGAAAATTCTGGCACTTTTGAGACAGACCATGGCTCAATTACAATCGACGCCGATGGCTCCTATACTTACGCGGCTGATGAGAACTTTAACGGTTCAGACAGTTTTGAATATACCGTTATAGATGATGATGGGGCCACGTCTACCGCAACTCTTGATATTACCGTAAATGATGTGAATGATGGACCAAATGCTGTCAACGACACCGCAAGCGGTGATGAAGATACGGCGATAAGTGGTAATGTTCTCGACAATGATAGTGATGTTGATGGAACCGCTTCAGTTGAGAATACTGGCACTTTTGATACGGATCATGGCTCCATTACCATGAACGCCGACGGTACCTATACTTATACGGCTGATGAAAATTATAACGGTTCAGACAGCTTTGAATATACGGTTATCGATGATGATGGAGCAACATCTACGGCTACGTTAAATCTAACTGTAAACGACGTCAATGACGGACCAACAGCCGTTGATGATAAGGTCAGTGGAGAAGAAGATACGTCGTTCAGTGGCAATGTATTAAAGAACGACAGTGATGTCGATGGTACGGTTACAGTAGAAAATTCTGGCACTTTTGATACGGATCATGGCTCCATTACCATGAATGCCGACGGTACCTATACCTATACGGCCGATGAAAATTATAACGGCTCTGACAGTTTTGAATACACCGTTATCGACGACGACGGAGCAACATCCACGGCAACGCTTGAGATCACCATAAATGATGACAATGTGATTAATGTAATTGAAGGCGATGACTCGAATAATGTTCTGAGGGGAACGTCTGAAACTGACCAAATTATAGGAAACGGAGGCAATGACTATCTGAACGGTGGTGATGGCAACGACCAGTTATCCGGCGGCGACGGTGCAGACCGCCTTGTCGGCGGTGAGGGTGCAGATAGTCTTTCTGGTGGTGCTGGTAATGACACGCTTTATGTAGACGCTCAAGATACCAAGATTGATGGCGGCGAAGGCACAGATAGTGTCCGGGTTCAAGGCGAGGACGGCGTCAAAGTTGATATGACGGACGCGAGCATTGAGCGGGCTTATGGTGGTGCTGGCGATGATAGCTTTGATGCCTCGGATTCAACAGATGCGGTTTATGAATATGGCTACGGCGGTGACGACACATTGACAGGCGGTGATGGCAATGACTATCTGAACGGTGGTGATGGCAACGACCAGTTATCCGGCGGCGACGGTGCAGACCGCCTTGTCGGCGGTGAAGGTGATGATGTACTAAACGGGGGTGCTGGCAACGACGCTCTTTATGGTGGCGATGGGAGTGACCACTTAGAATTTATGGCTAATATGGGTAATGACACTGCTGATGGAGGAGCCGGTGGCGGGTGGATGGACACTTTGGAGCTTAACGGATTAGATGGTTCATCTGGCCCAGGAGATGGTTGGACACTTACTTTGGACCAGGGAAGTACTATTGAATCTAGTGAAATGGACGGTGAATTGCTGCTTTCAGGTGATGCTGGTGGAACTATAACATTTGAAGATGGTGGAACACTGGATTTTGATAATATGGAGAAAATTGTATGGTAAAATATAAGGTTATAAAAAAATGCAATTCTTAAAAGTTAGAGTGCGTCATAAAGTCTACCAGAAGTTTATGAAAATTTTGACTGTATCAAAGTAACGTTAAATGAAGTTAGTGTTCACAGCGTAGTATTCAAATATGCAGGGTTTGATAAGTCTATTAATGAAATAATAAAACCCAAGTGGTCTCTGGATGACAACGCTCGAACAAGCGCAATAATTCGCACATCAATCATAATTTACAGTTTCCCTGTTTGATATTTTTTGCCCTCATCAAAATATTATTTTCCCTGTTAATTAGATTAGGGAAATACACAATAGATGGCTGTATATCTTGAGTGAATAGGCATTAACGTTGAATAAACTGTCCGAGAACATATAAATTCCCTGTATTTTCCCATATTAACAGGGAAAACAGACAGAGAGGAGTTCGCATTTGACTGCTAACACCACCATTCATTCAACTGCGAACTCAGTCAATTTTATCTCTTTTTACTTAGTGTTTAAGTATCAAAGGCTTAGACGTATTTATTACTGCATGCGGCGGACAGAGACCGCAGAATTATAGGATTATTAGGGCAAGATATCCCATAGTCTCTGCCAGCTTCCAAAGTGTCCGCTGTTTTGTAAGTGCAACGAAAACGATTGAAGTTAGCCGGGAGTTATATAATCGATAAATTACGGCTCATTATTTAAATTCGACAAGCGGACTAATAAACCGAGTGTCGCAGCCCATAAACGATTGAATTTATATCATTTTAAATTTGATTGTGTCAAGGGCGGAGTAAAAACAGGCCACAGGGCGGCGTAAA
>TARA_R110002096_G_scaffold19157_3_pt1 | contig 12758 bp, 8 predicted proteins | sample TARA_R110002096 | Tara Oceans TARA_R110002096 (sample SAMEA4397295) | marine metagenome | biome: Polar Biome; feature: [DCM] deep chlorophyll maximum layer (ENVO:01000326); material: water (ENVO:00002006), including particulate matter (ENVO:01000060) such as... | depth 35 m | reverse complement strand
TTCTCCTTGCTTTATCATATTATTTCTTTAGGTTTAACTATCTTATTTAGTTCGTTTTGAGCAAACTTATAGAAAGGGGTTTCATCTTTAGCACCCATATCTGTCCAATATTCAAGCAGGCCAGGATTTGTACGCAATTGATTTGACCATATCTTTCCAGCTGATTCCCAGAAAATACTAACCTTATCTCTATTAACTTTAGTATCTAGTGTTGGATCCGCGCCAGCGTTTCTTAAAAACTGATGTGAAAGTTTTGTGATCTTAGATACATCCATAGATACTTCATCTTTTCCTTTACCCATAGTAAACAAATCAGGCACACCAGTATTTTTTCTAATAATCAGGGCATTTAAGTAAGGCTCTATTTCAGAAGCTCTAATATCCTCATTACCTTTACTTTCATTTATTGCTAACTGATAAGCTCTAGCAACAATAGGCCCCATTTCAGATGCCGGTAAATTACGATCAGCACCCCACTTAGCTGCCGCTCTTGCTGCCGCGGCGATCTTTATATCTGTATAGTAATTTCTTTTTATTATAGTTCCTGTCTTTGATATCTCAGTATCACCAAGATCTTCTCTCGTTTGAAATCCTTTAAGTACTTCAGTTATATCTTTTGTCGACTTCATAACCTTAGCCTCGTACTCATCTGAACCTCTTACATTAGAACCATCAGATGTCCATGTAGTATGCATCCTACTTTTGCCGCCATCAAAAGACCAGTAAGTTGAATCACCTTGCTTGTATTCTCTAGCTAGTCTTTTCTTTTTAAAATCAGGATGATAATAATACTTGTCATTTCCTGTAGCATTAATAGGAACCCCTATTAAAATAAGATCATTCATATCACCACTTTTACTATAAAGTGCAATAGATGCTGGTGTATGTTTACCTTTAGCAAGAAGTGAATCTGCAGTTTTCTTTCTACCAGCTGCTTTACTATCTATTCTTTTTAGATAATTAACTGCTGAGAAACCAAGAGCCCCGTTGTGTGAGCTACCTAATAATCTAGAACCAGTATACATCACTGCCATACGAGCTAACTCTTTCACATCAAACAAATCACCAAATAAACTTTCAAACATTGTCTCAGCTTTCTTAAGTTTATTTTTACCACCTTCTCCAGCACCGTTTAATGCTGTTTTAGTATTAGTCTCATTATGTGTTTTTGTTTCTGCTGCAGCTGCTGCTGCTGTTTTAGCAGCAATTGTTTCTAGTAAGCTTAAGCCTTTATTATTTTTAGAGGTCTTATCGTTTTCCTTATTAGAATTTACTTTACCTTTATTTGAGTATGAAGGGTCATTTGAGTATGAAGGGTCATTCTTTAAACTCTCCTCAGAATAAATCTTAAGCTCAGGGTAAGTTGCTTTAGTAACTCTACCAAAGTCTTTATCGGTATACTTGTCTTCTTTAGTAGTATAAGTAGTTTCTTTTTCTTTCGCAGTATTTTTAATTTTAAGATTAGCAATTTCATTATCTATCTTTGCTATTATAATAGGATCAGTTATATTCTTTTTATTATTTTCAAGAACTTTTATTTGAATAACATTTCCATTAATAACTTCTTGAGCATTAGTTTGTTTCTCTACTTCAGCTACTACAGCTGCTGACTCAACAAACTTACTAGCCTTAGCTTCGGCTTGAGCAAGCTGTTGAGATACTGAATTGTATCTAACAGAATCTTTAATAGGATCTAATAATGCAAGTTCTTTCTTAAGGTTATTTGCTTTATGAGTATACTCTAAAAACTTTCTAGCCTTATCTCTATCATTACCTGTAGCAAATGCATCACCCTTATCTTTATTTATATACTTAGCCATTGGATCTTGATAATTAAAAGCAGAATCTCCTTGACCAGAACCTTCTGCAAAGTTAGGACCAGTTAAATCTTCACCTTCTAATCCTTGATTCATAAAGTATTTATCTCTGTTCTCATTTTGGCGCTGACCTCTCGTAACATACTCTTCATCAGGAGAACCTGGTATAGCAGTATAATCTGTTGGAACAAAATTATCTAACTCAGGTACGTTAATGTTACTAGAGTAATCGCCATAAGGTGGACGAACAATAGTTCCATCTAACTCAGGTACATTAATACTCTCGTCCCTATAAGTATCTCCAACTCCATCTAACTCAGGTACATTTATATTCATAGGAAAATTACCATAATTATAATCAACATTAGTACTATGAGGTTGAGATTGATTAATTACATTTGGTAGTTGATTCCTTACAAGGGGTTGTGGTTGTTTAGGTGCAAACTTATTAGTAGGTTTTATACCAGTATACCAGTTTGCCCCACTTTGTGGCATGTTAGTATTACTGTTATGCTCAAAGGCATCAACTCCTGGCATAGCTACACTTGTACTGTTATGCTCGAAGGCATCAATTTCTGGTATGCTTTTATCCGGTTGAGGTATCATATCAGGTTGTAGCTGTTTAGGTTGATTGTTTGTTGTAACACCTTTAGATACAACAGGTATAGCTCTTGCACCATCCCAATTAGGCTGACCAGCTGCAGCAAATACTTTATCAGGATACTCAAAAGTTTCAGCAGTTAAACCTGCATTAGTAATAGCATCTGGTCTTCCAATATTATCTACATAATTTCTCATTCTACCAGGACCTGCATTGTAAGCTTGAAGAACTTGTGCTTGTGTAAAATCAGGATTATATTTTTGAATACCTTTTAAGTATTCATAGCTAGCTTTACGCTGAGCCTCTTCATTCGTTACATCAAAAGGTTGTACTTCATATCCAGGCTTAGCAGCTGAAGAAGGCTTCCATTGGTATTTACCAATAGCACCTGATCCTAAATTCTCTATTAAGTTACCCTTACTATCAGTATGTCTTCCACCTGATTCTGTGATAGCTAATCCATCTAATACATCTTCAGTAATCCAATCATAAGGACCTGGTATTTTCTTACCAGCTTGTGCATATTGAGGTATTTCTTTACCTTGCATAGCCTGTACTGCACGTCCTTGATTATTAATTTCTTTAATCATTGGACCATACATATCAGTAGCTTCCTTATTAACTACAAACTCACCAGGTGTTAGCCAAGCAGGAACTGTATCAGAACCTCTTGGTCCTCCTGGATGATCAGGCATAGGCACACCTTGTTGCATAGGAGGAACCCCTACTGTAGGAGTTTCAAATTCAAAAGATGCCATATTTCCATATCTATCTTTCTGTGTGTATTTCTTTAAATTCATTAATTATCTCCTGCCAAGTGGGCCTCTATTTGTTACTAGTCCGCCAGTGTTAAAGGATTCCCAACCACCGCTATCAAAGCTATCATGACCACCCCCGCTAACTGCTCCATCATCTCCTCCACTATTATAACTACTTCCATCATCGTAATTACTTGTATCTACAACAGGAGTAGCTGTACCATCTGGAAGAGAGTTACCTGTCCAGCCATCTTCAACAGTACCACTAGTCACTGGAGGAGTATAATAATCAGCTGCTGTCTTCGTAGCAGGACCTTTAGTTGTTGATCCTCCTGGGAAAATTTGGGACCCTTCTACATATACACCAGTTTTAAGAGTTTCAAAGGTTGGAGAGCCAGGCTTCATTGTATGTGGTTGTATACCTTGATCTAAACCTAGTTGATAAACTACAGCGTTCTCAGCCTCTGTATTTAATCCAGTACCAGTAGGATTTCCCAATATATCATCTGTAGTTCCACTTGCTAATCCAGCTAACTCACTACGTTGTGCTGCATACTCTAGATCAGTTAAGTAACCTTGCTCAGCTTTATCTCTATCACCTAATCCTAAATAATCCATTGAGCCATCTAAATTTCTAGTAGGCACTCCAAGTTCATCATACATATTATTGTAACCAGCTTTTGTAGTACCATATTCATCTTCATACTGACCAGTAATAGGATTTATACCTCTACTATCGGCATCAAATCTATTTCCAGTAATGCTACTATAAGTTCCTGGTGTTCCATATCCTTCTGAAGGTATAGCATCTCCTCCTATCCCACTTGCTACATTTAATCCAGTAGATAATGCAGGCATTCCTACACCTGTTGCTAAAACAGCTAACATTTTTAATGGGTCAAATGACGGTCCAATAATTTCTTTTTGTATTGGGTTACCATAAAAATCAGTTGGGTTTGCAACTGGATTAGATATGTTTGCATCAGTCATACCCTCAGATCCAAATGTACTAATAGAATCATTATAATCAGTTAGATAATCTTTTTTATTTTGATTAGCAACCTCTTGTGAGTTATCTGGATTTTCATTATTATCTGTTTCTAAAAAAGGATCTACCGAGTAATCAACAGGTACTACCTCATTATCCGGTCTAGGTACATAATTAAAATCATAATCATCTATACCTAAAAGATCAGGTATTGTACTTAAGCTTCTAAAACCTGTTTTGGTATTGATGCTTAGAGGATCTTTACTTCCTTCACTACTACTACTTCCTGCATTACCAAAGCCTACCATACTAATCTCCTATATCATATTACCTAATGGCCCAAACTTTGCAGTAGCTGAGCTATCAATATCTCCGCCTTTTTGTTTATAATTAATTTCAGACAAAGGTCCTACCATCCCACCATTATTAAAGAAACCTAAAGCTTTTCCTGCTAACATTGCTGCACCAACATATGGCATTGCTGTTCCTAAAGCTGTCATACCAGCACCCATAGCTGCGCCTGTACCTGCTGCAGTTGTACCTGCTGCTAATCCAGTTGTTCCAGCTGCTTGCGCTACTAGCGGAGCTGCTGCAGTTCCTGAACCTAGTATCGCTTGGGCTGCACCTGGAGCTAACCCTGCACCACCTGCTGTCATACTTGACATAGCTGCAGCTTGAGGTGCTGTAACTGCTGCGGTTGCTGGAGTTGATAAACTAGTTATACCTTTTACAAGCTGATTTTGTCCGTAGTTTAAACTTTTTTCCATAGCTCTTTGCTTAATCATATTACCAAACTCTTCATCCATCCCAGGTTTTCTAGGAGCTAGTGGGCCATTGATAGCATAAGGATTTTGTTGTTGTTGTTGCTGTTTAAATCTTGGATCATCTAAAGCTAACTCCATTATTTACCTCCACCTGTTGTAGTGGTTTGCTTACCAGCATTACCTGTAAGATAACCAAAGTATCTACTAGCTGCTGTATCAGGAGCATCCATTCTTTGTTGCTGATACTTCTGTAAGGTTGTACCAACATCACCAATCATACTACTTCCTTGTTCAGCATCTCTTTGGCGTTGCTGTGCAAACTCTAATGATCTCCCGGCTAATGCAGACTGCATAGCTTTCTGAGATCTTGCAGAACCAAGTGCACCAGCACCTGCAGCTGAAGACATCGAAGTGCCCATTAGATTTTTTAGATCACCTTCTTGTGCAGCTTTAGTATCATAGATACCTGTACCTGATACCGCTTGCTGGCCAAGATCTCTTTGTAAGCCTAACGCTGTAATTTGATCATCAGTCATACCTGCTACAATAGAATCTGGGCCCTTCTCAACTTGGTCTGTGTATCTATCAGTTGCAATACCTAAAGCCTTTGTTAAATCAGGTTTAAATTCAGGATCAATACCTGAGATAGTTGTTTGGCCACCACCCCCACCACCACTATTACAAATGTGGTTGTTAATTGAATTTGCTAGAGACCTAGGTAAACCCGTGACGTCTCTTCTCATGTCGTATATACCTAGATTCGGGTTTGAATCTTTATATGTATTCATTTAATTCTCCGTTATTAAGCCTCTAACTGAGACGTGTGTATCTGTATTATATCTTTTATTTAGAAATTTAGCGTAGTCTGTTCCTTCTTTTCCTGGTCTTACTGAGTCAGCTCTCCAAGTTTTACCACCATGCTTTTTAGTATGCTCAACCATATAATCAAACAATCTATAAATAACAAAAGCATTATTATAATTATGATCAGCAATGCAATCTTTAACATCCATAACATATGAATTATTATAATAGTTAATAAAGCTACATGCTGAGAGAAAGCCTCTAAGCTTCCCCTCTTTATAATCACCTATAACTAAAGCATGTGGATCCTTTTTATTTTGTCTATCAACTAATCCTAAGAAGTATGATATCCAAGCTGATTCATTTCTTTCCCAACCTATATACTTTTCCATTTTAACAGAAACGTTCATAAGATTGATTGCTTCTAAAACCATATTATCCTCAATAAGTTTTATCATTTTTTATCTATCCTTACCTGTAAATCTGCAAAGTTAGTAGCTAATCTAATATCTGTAAGTAACTTTAATTGAGCTTGTTCCAAGATATTAATTTGTCTAACCATTTCTAGTAATGTTAAATTAAGAGTACTGTTTTCAGTAATAGGTGGATTGTTAATTGCCATTATCTTTCACCACCTCTACTAATTGTCATCTGTAATCCTGATATATTCCATGCTTTATTATTATCAGCAGTGTAAGCAGTTGAAGTATCGGAAGCTGCATCATCAACTCTATAATTAATAAATCTACCTTGAGCTCTAATATCTGCTTTATAATTAGAAGCTATAATAAAATCATTAACAGTAAGTTTATTACGCTTAGCACCTGATGCTGCATTATTTTCAACAGTTGTTAAGTAAGGATTTTCACCAGGATAGTTAGTACCTCTAGCTCTTATTTGTAGAGTAGCTCTTTGAGGTTCACCACCAACTGTTTCAATAGTACCACCATCTGCCCATAGGGCTATATCTTTAATAGTTTCTGTATCAAAGTTAGGAGTAATAGACATTTGTTGTCTTTCAAAGTAAGAGATATATTTAGTACCTGCAAAGTCATAACCTAAATCACCTGCTCTAATTCTATTAAATAAAGTTGCACCATTATATCCGCTTTCTGCAAAGATAGGAAACACTTTAGTTGGGTTTATATTACCACTACTCCAAGGTCTTAGTATATCAAACGTAGTACTTATAGCAGTTCCTGTAGTACTTTGAGTTGGAGTGCTAGTTGCTACTGTAGTTCCTTCTGCTGCAGCTACTAATGCTGCTCTTGTAGGTGCTACTGAAGCGTTTACAATCTGTACAAAAGGATTAAATGATTTAACATAGTTAGCAGTTGAACTAAATTGGCTAGGACTTACTATAATACTAGTAGGGTTCGCTGCATTATCAGGTGTTACTAATAAAAGTTGATTAGCACTTAAAGAAGCTAGGGCTTGTTGCATAGCTATCTGTGTGTTTACTATTGTCCCATTAACCGCACTACTTGGGGCGTCAGGGTTGTAGTATAAAGCTCTATATGCGGTTGCACTAGCTGCACCTGTATCCCCATAAGGATTATCATCCTGTGCTGCAGTGTAGTCAGGATCATCTAATCTTCCTGGACCTTCACCATAATGCTTATCCCATAATACTTGATCACCTGCAGTTGACTGTAGTGTTATTGTAACACGAGTCATCTTAGCATAAATAGCAGTGATACCAGCTGTTACAGATATATCCCCACCCACTGAATTAGTTATCAGAGGAGATACCAGAGTACCAGTTCTAGACGTACCAGCTACGACGCTATAGGAGAAAGAACCATCTACATCCGTTCTAAGAACACTTGTAAAGGTGAGTACTGCTCCAGCTCTAGCCACTGTGAAATGAGTGGTGTCTGTCCAAGCTGCTTGAAGTTCTGTTGCTATCTCCGTAGCGGTTATTGTCTCAACGTTAGTTGGACTACTACCTGAATCAGGATCAAACGCAGTTGTACTATTAAAGTTAGCAGTTATTGGATTACCTAGAGGTGGTGTAAGTGTGATAGTATCTGTTGTACTATGCGCTGCTCTTCCTGCTCTTGTCTCTGCACCAGTGAATGTACCATTGACAAATCCGCTTGGAAGTGATCCTATACTAGTAAGAGCCACTCCAAAGTTATTAGTTTGAACACCTATTGCTCCAGCTGTTGCTGTGACAATATTTGTACCTACCACTCCTGCCCAATTACTATCTGCAGATATAAGAGTATTTATCTCTGTAGTTATATTAGCACGACTAAATGTTCCTTCTAAATACTTAAGTGAAGTATTTGTTGCTGGAAAAGTAAGAGTCATTGTAATTGGTGGTATACTGTTGTTTACACCTGTAGTTGTTACATTAACAACACTAGTCACATTACCACCAAAAGTAGTCTCTGTATAATCAATACTATCATAAGTAGTCTTGAATGTGATAGTTAGAGCACTATGATTTCCACCTAGTCTTGATACAAACTTAAGTACATTACCTACGTTTGTAACACTATAAATAGAACTAGCACCACCATTAAAAACAGTCTTTGCTTGTAACTTGGTTAAAGCATCTGCCGAAAGTAAGGCTTGACTATTCTTTCCAGTACTAAATGTTATTGTTTCATCAATAGCTGCTTGAAGACCACCTACTGCAGGAGCAGTTATACGCATACTAATAGCTGGGCTAAGAGATGCATTTATGCCGTATACCCCCACACCCGTTTGTATAGAAGCTACTACAATACTAGTTGTTGAACCACCCCCGATTGCCAAAGAACTAGTGCCGAAAGCTCTAGGTCCAGGAACATCTGAAGTTAGTGTTAAAACATTTGTAGTTGCAGTTGCTGTCCAATCCGCTAAAGCATTGTTACTGTTGATATAATCTCTAACTGCAGCTACAAGTATAGTCATTGTTATTGTAGCACCATCTGCTTGGCTAGTTCCTAGTAATGAACTTGCAGGTAGGTTTACTGTACCAATACTAGCATCTCCAGTTATAACAACACTAGCTCCACCATCAAGGTAAGTTGTCTTATCTCTATCATATGTGAATGTTGCGCTAGAAGAAAAAGTAAGTGTACTTATTGGTACAACAGTATTAGGTCCACTATCTCCTGTGAGTGTGAGGTCTATTCTTTCTAGTGTATCTGTAGTGAAAGTAGTGAATGCACCAATAGACACAGTTTTAATTGCTTTAGTACCTAGTGTTTTCTTTGGTGTACCACCATTGATAGTAACTGCTTGTATCTCTTTCTTTCCTGTATTACTATAACCAGCACTACCTGAGTTACCTGTAAGAGCTAATGTAGCGATTGGTATACCACCACCTTTAATAGGTCCAACACTACCTGCTGTCACACTATCTAAATCTCTTAATGTCCATGTATTATCTCTATAATTCCATATAAGTGCTTCATCACACTCTCCAGCTAGAGATGCTAGGGTAGGATAGCATACCCATATTTCATTTTCTCTATGATTAAGTATAGTAAATAGTTGTTGTTCATAAATAGGATTAAGATTATTATAAAAGTATTGTCTTATTCGTCCATCAGATAATGATTGTATATCCCCTGGGTTACCAGCAAAAACATATATATCACTTCCACCTATAACTAAATGTTTACCATCATATTCTATTACGCCACCAGTTGTAAGTAAACCATATTCATCAGTAACGGAACTAAATGTAACAGGAGCATTTGTATTACCTGTAAGTCTCATAACATGTATACTATCTGTACTATATATGTACATATTACTTTGCAAAGATTTCATATCTTTAATAACATTAGTCTCTGATAAGGTAAACTCATCAGCTGTGCTAACACCTGTATTAAATGGGTTCCAATTATTTGGTACAGATCCTGGAACTGCTACATCAGATGTTCTAACTACCCCAGACAATCTTCGCACTATATTACTACCGTCTTTCTCTGTGAGGTTACCTGCAACTAATAAGTCACCAAATGATTCTACAACACCTGCAGTAACTGTAACAAGATTTCTAGATTTTACATGCACTGAAATAAGGTTACCGTCTGACATACCACCAATATAAACAACAGTTGTGTTAGTATTTGTATCTGTGTAGATTTGAAACTTACTCGATGTAACTGTAGGTAATGAAGCATATGCAGGTAAAGTTCCTGGAACAAAGTTAGTGGTGTTAGTTGTACCTGTACCTGCAGGAGTTCCTGCTTCAGCTGCTTTAGCTGCAGTTGCAACTGTAACTACAACTTCATTCAAAGAGAAATCTAACTTTTGTCCTAGGTCAAATACTAAAGAATCACTTGTGTTCCAAGTATCACTAATTACATCTTGATCTACGTTGTAGCTATCCCATCCAGGAAGCTCAGCGAGAACAATATTAGCTATGTCTATATTTCCAGGAGTATCTAATATATAATGCGGTTTATCTAATCCATTATTAATAATAAAACTAAAACCACCACTAAATAATGTGTGCTGCCATCCACTTGTTGTGAATTGAAATCCATTACCACTATTTAATGATGATGGTGTAATATCTCTTTTAGTTCCCGAATGATCTTGTATATAAACTTTTTGACCTACTGTTATACTATTTACAACATAATCAACCACCCATAGATAATAAGCACCTAGTGGTTGTCTATTAGGATTTTCCCATACAGCAAAATATCTTACCTTACCAAAAGCTTGTCCAGCTCCTGCATTTAAATCACTTGTTATATTGTTAAGTAATAACTCACCTTCCATTTTTCTTATAGCGCCATCCTTAAATCTTACATTTCTTGCATCAGTAAATAAGTTAGGACCAAGAGCTATAGGAGGAGTATCAATAACAACGCCCTTAGACGCTACGTCAACAATATTAATTATTTCATCTGCCATGTATCTCCTCCATTATATTTGATAAGCTAGCTGCATTCTTTTTGACCTGTTTGAGGATCAATGAAACATGCCTCCGCTTTGATCTCCTCTGAAGTATTTTCAGATAAGCTTGTAATTTCCTTTTTCGTTTCCACGGTTTCTTCAACGGATGTATTAAGAATACCGAATCGTTTTCCTGATAATCTGAATGTGGTACATCCTTTTGCGCCACCTTTCCATGCATCAATATATACTTGTTTAAAGCTTTCATAGTCAACCTCATCTCCAACATTACATGTCTTTGAGCATGCACTGTCGATGTAGTGTTGAGCTAGTAATAAAACTGATAAGTGTTCTTGAACAGTAATAGTATTAGCATCTCTACCTTCTACACCACGTGCATAAGCATAATCTTCTACTCGTTCAACTCTAGGTCCATCAAAAGTTTGAATTGTTCTATCATAAAAATAACTAAAAACTGGTTCAATACCACTACTAATGTTATCGGCTACTAAACTAATAGTTCCTGTAGGAGCAATAGATGTAAGATGACTGTTCCTTATACCATGCTTACGTATCAATGCTTTAACATGAGATGGTAATGTTCTAACAAAGTTAGATTTTAAATACTCTTCTCTATATAAAGGGAAGGTACCTTTTTCTTTTGCTAATAAAGCAGAAGCTTTGTAAGTGTAATCTCTTAAACAAGCAAAGACTTTTTCTGACCACTTCATAAAAGCAGGATCACCATACATGTATCCTAGCATTTCACCAGCATTAGCTAATGCAGTAACACCTAATCCCATTCGCCGTTTATTTTTAGCTTCATCTGACTGCGCTTTTAAAGGATAAATAGTTCTATCAATAACATTATCCATAGCTCTTACTATATGACTAATATCATCTTTAAAAATATTAAAGTTAAACTTAAGCTTACCATCTTCTTTTACTAAATATTGAGTTAAGTTAAATGATCCTAATAAGCAAGCACCATAAGCTGGTAGTGGTTGTTCTCCACATGGGTTAGTTGCTGCAATTTCTTCACAATAGTAAAGATTATTCATTTCACTTATGCGATCAATGAACAAGACACCAGGCTCAGCCCAATCCCAAGTAGAATCCATAATTTCATTCCACAATTCTTTTGCGGATATTGTATCGTAGGTTGTGCCCTCAAAGCATAGATCAAAAGAATCCCCATCATCACTTAACAACGCCTCCATAAATTTATCTGTAATTGCTACGCTAATATTAAATCCAGTTAATTTATCTGAATTTCTTTTAGCTCTAATAAAGTCGTAGATATCTGGATGATCTACTCTTAGAACACCCATCTGTGCTCCACGCCTATGCCCTGAAGATGCAATAGTCTGACACACGGCATCAAATATACCCATGAAAGAAACAGGGCCTGAGGCTTGCGATTGGAGCGATTTAATTATATTTCCTTTAGGTCTTATAGTAGAGAAATCATAACCAATTCCGCCACCTCTTCTCATTGTTTCAGCTGCTTCTCCAGCCTTAGCCATGATATCATTCATGTTATCGTTGATCGTACCTGAAACAAAACAGTTGAAAGAAGTAACAACTCTATTAGCGCCCATTGATGCTTGCACTCTACCTGCTGGTAGAAATCTCATACTACCTAATATATCTTCTAGTTCCCACTGATGGTTAATATCATCTGACATTGATCTAGCTAATCTTTTTATTTTATCATCAAAGCTTTCACCTTTTTGTCTATACTTCATTGCATCTAGTTCTTCAGCTAATGCAGTTCGCGGCCCATCATGTGGTATACTATTTCTCATTATATTCATCCTATCTAAAAATTATTCCCTATGTTATAGGGGACATTTAACTTACTTAGTTAGGCCTTTTTGTTTCTCATATGTACGTAAACCACCTAGTCCAAGCATACCCATAAGCACTGTCATTAGGCTACCCATATCAAAGGTCGGTAGTTCTGGTATTATCACCCCAAGATAAGAGCAAACAAACAATGTTATAGGTGCAAGTACAAAATGCCAACACAATGCTATCCCACACGTCCACCCAATGAAGGGTCTCCAACCAGCTACAAAGATACTCTTGTGAGTGGCTTCTGCTTTGTTAATTTCTATCTGTCCTTTGGCAAGTTCTTGGGCATGTGATTCTGCCATTGTTGCTACTTCATGG
>TARA_R110002096_G_scaffold1077_1_pt1 | contig 12760 bp, 12 predicted proteins | sample TARA_R110002096 | Tara Oceans TARA_R110002096 (sample SAMEA4397295) | marine metagenome | biome: Polar Biome; feature: [DCM] deep chlorophyll maximum layer (ENVO:01000326); material: water (ENVO:00002006), including particulate matter (ENVO:01000060) such as... | depth 35 m | reverse complement strand
GGCTCTGTACCTCATGCAGGCTTCGGACTTGGACTAGAACGAACCGTAGCTTGGCTATGTGGATTATCTCACGTTAGAGAAACCATCCCATTCCCAAGAATGATGGGGAGATTGAGACCATGATCATCGAATATTTAACAGATCATTTTTTTGATATTGCTACAACTATCTTTGCATTTTTTATTTTTAGATTTGAATACAAAAGGTTAATAGTTGATAAAGAACAGCAGTATTTAGATGTATTTAATGATTTAAATGAATCTATTGATTCAATATATCTTCATTTAGACAAGTATGCTTCAATACAGAACAATCTTGTAAAAGATAGGGATCTAATACTAGAAGACGTTCTGAAATATGCCTCAGAAAGAAAAAGATATCTAAAAATTCTTGAGACTAATTCTTTAACTCAGATTGAAAAAGGGTTGAAAGAATTAAAAACCGCATGGGTCAACATAAAAATGCATCGAAGTACCTTAGATAACATGATGTTAAGAAGTGTTTTAGAAAAAAAGATTTAAAATTTAAATTTTAGTTCTATTCTCATTACGAACTAAGACAGGTGGGAAGATTAAGACCTTAAGGTTTAGAATTTTATTGATGAGATTAAGCTTTGGTTATGTAATGTAGCCAAAGCTTTTTTTTTGAAAAATTTTCGGACAAAAACCACTTTTCGTAAAGGAGGATTCATCCAGAGTGAGAAAAAAGGGCAGAGATAATAAACTCAATAATATCTGGAACTAGTCTCCCCATTGAGGGGAGATAATCATCCAAATCGTTCTTTTGGATGATTCGAGGGGTGTTCGTGTTAACGAGCGCAGGAATAAATGAAAAGCATTGGAAGCAGGAGCTTCTAGACGGCATTACGCAGCAGAGCTACGTAACGAGATTAAAGGTAATCCGTTGAAGAATTATGAAGTTCTTTAAGTCTCGGTCATCCCTGTAGGAGTTAGATAATTCGTTGACAGTTTTAACAAATCAATCAACGCTCACCGTCATCCAGAGGATACCTCCGAAGGATCTTCCCAGCTATTAAAAAGCAATGGTTTTGTTCGCAGGTGATAGCTGATCTTACCTTTACATTATTTCCGTGCTCGCTAATACATTCATCTCGTTGAGGGGTGTACTTTTGTTCCGCCAAAAGTACCAAAAGCTCTCGACAAGAATAATTGGCGCGAACTTCATTGCATCGACTCAATCATTCCAATGGTCTTCGTTCTTCTTTGTTCACATTCAAACTCTAGCCTGTGTGGAATGATTGCTCCTTGCGGAGACGTCGATTCCATTGCGTTCTTTCTTCGCCAATAATTCTAAACGTCGATATGGTTTGGTGGGCGTATTGACACTATGAGGGAAATCAAAAAAAAATTTGTGTCAGCGAATTACTTAGCATCTACAATCCCGAATTTATTTCGGGATCTTATGGAAAAGCTTGTTTGATGAATAGCTCGCTTAACTTCGTAGGGTTTCGGGAGAATATTAAATTATGGATTGATTTCGCTCCGCTGGAGCTGGGTTTTATAGGTGCTTTTTTACTACAAAGATGTCGCTCCTATGGAGCTGAAGAGGCTACAAATGAGGGGGAGGGAATTGAGAATTAATAATTCAAAATTAAGAATTGGGGGAGATGAATTATGAATTATGAATCGAATCTTGCCCCTAACAGCTAACAGCTAACAGCTAACAGCTAACAGCTTAATAACTTCATTTTTGAAACAGGATTCTCAGGATTAGACATAAGATCTAAGACATAGGACATAAGACGACACCGTTCCACATATTTCCCCGAGAATGCCTAAACGCCTCCAAACCAAAAACTAAAAGCTGACTGCTAACAACTCAATAACTTAATCTCTCAATAACCATTAACCATTAACCATTAACCATTAACCATTAACCATTAACCATTAACTACTAACTACTAACTACTAACTACTAACTACTCCTCCATCAACTCTAACACCTTATGGATATTCTCTTTGGAAGCTAGATTAGTACCATCGGTCATTGTTGTAGCAACACCGCAGACCACTCCCCATTTTAAAATATCCTTTGAAGAATAGCCCTTCGCAATGGCGCAAACCATACCAGCCACCATACTATCGCCAGCACCAATGGTACTTTTTACTTTTATTGAGGGCGTCGACTGGTAAAAAATACCTTGCTCTGATGCTAAAAATGCACCACGTGCTCCTAAAGATACGATAACGTATTGGGCACGCTTGCTGGTGATTAACTCCATAACGAAGGCTTCTTGTTCGGTCTTGGTTAAAAAGTCTTTGCCTGCTAATTGAGCCAATTCACTTTGATTCGGCTTCATTAGAAACACCGGTTTTTTAAGACTAGCTTTTAAGGCAGCACCAGAAGTATCTATAATAAGTTTGACGTTTTTAGCGGTTAAATTGTCTATCAATTCTACATAGAAATCGGGTGACATAGAATCTGGAATACTACCACTAATTATTAAAATAGAATCGTCTGTAACTAACTTATTAATAGTGATTTTTATATCCTTTATGGTAGTAGCACTGATACCTTTTCCTGGCATCCCGAATCGGTATTGTAAGTCGGTTTTAGTATCTACAATCGCAAGGTTTTCGCGAGTCCAGTGTTCCACAGGGATAGGCGTAATTTCTAACTTCTCATCCTCAAGTAAACCCTTTAGTGTATCTCCAGTATCGCCCCCACAGGTGAATACACAATTATTTTTCACACCCAAAGTATGAAGCACACGTGAGATATTTACGCCACCTCCACCAGCTTGAAATTGGATATCGTGGCATTTTAGCTTTTGCTCTGGGATTAGCTGATCTATCTTTGCACTTTTATCTAAAGAAGGATTGATCGTTAAGGTTACAATATTCATGAGAAAGGTAGTTTTATTTAGCCGTCGTAAATCACTTCATTATATGAATTACAAGTGACTAGTTACACCAAAAAATCTCGAATTATATTTTATTTATCCTCGTTACGAATGTCCTCATTCGTAGTGCAGATTGGAAGCTCTAGCATCCAGAGAAATGATTCTATGAACGATTAAGCTACAATCGGAGAAGGGGGAGGGGTTTATTGAGGATTACTCTTCTAAATATTTTGATTCTTCAATTAATTCATTAATAGAAAATGGAAAATTAAATTTATGGGTCTTACAGAAGAGCTCAAAAGCATATTTTATCAACATTAAGTGATTTCCACATTTAATTAACTCAATGAAGTCTTCTTTTTTAGAATTAAAAATTTTCAACTTTGCTTTTGCTTCTTTAGAATCTTCACCGTTAACAATAATTTCTGTATTATATAATTCCCAAAATAATTTAATTGTTTTAAGGTGATATTCTGTAGTCTGTCGAAAAATATATTTTCTTAAATCAGGGTTTGCCTTAAGATTTAGATTGGAGTATTGTTCAGTATTTGTGAATTTCTCAATAACATCAGTTGGTGCATTTGGGTAATACAAATATCTACCATCAGCAGAATGATAATAGATGTGTTTTACATCTATTATGGAGCATGGATTCAGAAATGGGTAATGATTTTTTTTCATGCCATTACAAGAAGGACAAGACCAAATATAATTTTCCCAATTGTAGATATTTTCAGCTTCCAAATCTAGAGATGTAGGAAAGTGATGGTCAACCTCTGCATCATTACCTATATCCGTATGTGTTCCGCAGTAACCACAATTTTTCAAAAATAAAATTCTTAATGGGTTGCGTATTTCCTTATTTAACCACCCTGACGAAGGTTTCGCTGGTAAAGGGGTTTGTTTTTTTGACCTAGCTTTATTGTAAGCAATCCAGTTATCCTGGTCTTTTTTATTTAACTCATCTAGCTTTTTGAGAGGTGGGTTATCTAGTCCTGAACGGTTTATAAAATGCATTTTACTTGTTTTTATATTCCTTTATTAACCCATCTAATTCTTTTTCTTTTAATGAAAGATTATGTTCATATAATCTTAAATTATCAGAAAGTAACTCATTAGCTATTAGCCTATCTAGCGTTTCGCGTAATTCGGCAATTAATATAGGGTCATCTTTGGCATTTTCTATTTCTAAAGCTATTTGTTCTTTGGAAATTTTTGGAATAAAATCAGCTGTATTAAATATCATTTGAAGTATTTCCTTATACGTAGTTGCCCAAGTATCGAAGCTGTTTGGAAGAACAACAATCTTATCATTCTCTTTCTGTATTTCAAGAATTTGCTCCTTATCTAATCCTGCCAACATTATCGGTGAATGTGTTGTACAGATAATTTGAGTATTTGGAAACTGGCTTCTCAAAACTCCTAATAACCTAGATTGCCAAATTGGATGAATAGAACTATCAATTTCATCAATAATTAATATTGATTTTTCCATTGAAACAGACCCAAGGGAGCTTAAAGGAAATGCTTCTAGTCTTCTCTGAATAAAATAGCCAATCCAGCCTATTACAATTTTAAATCCTTGACTTATTAAATTAAGAGGGACTCCATTTGGTGAGTCTTCAGTAGATATAATTACTATTGGAGGTGAAAAACTTTGAACTGTGATGAAAGAAATATTTTTACCTGTAAGTTCAGTGATGATATTGAAAACATATTTAATGATTGAATATTCTTTTGAGTTGTATGTATCACTATCCTTTATTGCTTCACCATATAAGTTAGCAATCCAACTTACAAATGAGTCGAGTCTAAGGTCTTCTTCATTATTTAGCAAAGGAATCAGATCGTCTATATGTGGTTGGGAATAAGAATTCTTTTTTAAATCTTCATTAGAGTTGCTTCTCCCTCTCAGTTGAGGGAATCCAATTATTAAAGATTTTAAATTGAATTCACCAGAATTAAGTTCGTAATCACCGGAAGTAGAAGTAAAAATGAGACGACCTTCATCTTTACTTGTAAGGGTAATTATATTTTTATATTGGATAGAATCAACAGAGTATCCTAAAGTAATGCTTCCAGTATCACAATAAATGATTTGACCTTCTTTATTGATTGACTTTATCCTAAGTAAGTTGGAGATTGATTTTTTTGATGATTTTTGATTATCAGGCCCAACAATTGCTAATGCCAAAGCTCTTAAGATTGAGCTTTTCCCAAATCCATTTTCACCAACAAAACAAGTTAAGTTTTGGTCAAAATTTATTTCTACATCTTCAAAATGACCGATATTTTTTAAAGCAAGAGAATTTATTTTTACCTCTGGCTTATGTTCTTTAAGAACGTTTAGAATTAAATCTTTTAGTTCACTTTGTAACTGAAACTGAATGAGTTCTAGTGAAGGGTCGTTTTCAAACCTGTCTCTTAGTTTTTTTGTTTCCGCCCCTTTTTCAAGATTAATATCTGAGATGCCATCTTCTGTATCTTTTTGATATAAAATTTTATATGGGATATTTAAATCTGAGCATTTTTTAATAATCTTGAATATAAGGTCTGAATCATTATGGACATCAAAACCAATAACAAGAAGTACCGTTGTAGTTTTCTTTGTTATACTCTTTATTCCATCAATGAAAGAGAAATCAATATTGTTTTTATCTGAAAATTCAATAAAAACAGAGTTGAATTTTTTGATTAAGTTTTGTTTGCTAAAATTGCAGAAAACAAATGCATTTTTAATGCTTAAAGAAATTGGTGGTTCTATCTGATTTATAAGTATAAAATCTATCGTTTCAGGAATGTTTTTACCAGGTCTATAATCGGGAGGAATTGGAAGATTTGTCCCTCTAATATCGAAGTAAACAAGGTTCTTTAATTTCCGAATTGAAGATGGTAAATACGAAATTGGATTGTTTGTTAAACGTAAGTGTGTCAGGTTGATTAAACTTCCAATTTGTTTATCGATAGTGTGGATTTGGTTATTCTGAAGATGAAGTTGAGTAAGGAGTTTTAGGGATTCGATTTCTGGTGGTAGAACTTCAATAATATTATTAGGAAGAATTAAAATTGATAATTTCTTAATACTAAAAATATTATTTGGAATAGATATCAGCCCATTATTTCCAATACGTAAGTCAGTAAAATTGGGTAAAGAACCTAATTTTTTTGATACTTTAGTAATTTGGTTATTTATAGCTGAAATTTTTGTGAGAAGTCGAAGAGATTGAACTGAATCAGGAATCTCAACCAAGTTGTTGTTATCAACTCTTATATCTGTAACATCATCTGGAATTGATGGCCAATCGGTTAAATTTGAATTGTTTAATAATATTCTTGACATATGTATTTAATTTATAGCGGAGATAGTAGTGTAAAGCATACTACTATCATTTTACTCTTATTATTAATTCTACTAATTGTACCTTTTAATTTCTCGCCACAAGATGATTAATACCAATTTCATTTCAAAATGGTAGTTAGTGTTATCTGTCTATGTAATAAGTTTTTACAGGAGAGGGGAGCCGTGGCGTTGTTAGCTTACCCTAATCACAATTTTGCCGTTATGGAGCCCGTCCCCAAAGCGCTGAATCGCCCAGGGTAATTGGTCAAACGTATAAGGGCCATCAATAACACAGTGTATCTTGTTGTCCGCATAAAGCTCATGGATATACTCTAAGTCCTTGTTAGTGTCTAGCATAACCAAATGCACACGCTTCTTGCTAAATAGTTTTAGTATGGGATTCATATACAACATTTGCAGCAGCTTGCCAGAATCACCACCAATTGAAATATATTTTCCTTCAGGTTTAAGGACGTTCAAAAACTTCCAGAGCGATCGATTGGTCTTGCAATCAAGGATTAGATCATACTGCTCATCACTCTTAGTGAAGTCAACTTTTTTGTAATCAAGAACGGTGTCAAAGCCTTGAGCTTTCATCGCATTTAATTTCTCGCCTGTATCCACTCCCGTAACATCAGCGTTGTACAGTTTGGCTATTTGAAGTCCAAAAGAACCAACACCTCCGCCACCACCATTAATAAGAATCTTCTGGCGATCTTTAATTTGTCCCACATCACGAAGTCCTTGTGAGGCGAGCATTGCTGCATGTGGAATACTAGCGGCTTCTTCAAAACTCAAGGCATCTGGCTTTGGCGAAAGTGCTTTCTCATCTATGCAAAGAAATTCAGCAAAACTACCAAACCCGAAGTTGGAGATGTCCCCATAAACGGCATCCCCAACCTTAAACTTGGTCGCACTATTCCCAACCTGATCCACAATTCCAGATACTTCCATCCCAGGTATAGCTAACTTTTTTCTCGGACTAAAAATCCCAAAGAACAACCTGTAGGCTAACGGTTTCCCCGTGGTAATACTCCAATCATAATCGTTGATTGTTGTTGCACAAACCTTAACCCGTACCTCGTTATCTTTAGGCTCCGGTTGCTCGGTTTCTATAAGCTTAAGAACGTTGTCAGGCGCTCCATAATTTTTAATATTATATGCTTTCATATTCACTTATATGGCAGGGCGTTGATGTGAGTAAGGGGATGCAAAGATTCCCAAATAATTCAATCAAGGCGGAAGTTGGTGCTAATTGTTCTGCTATTGCCGATTCACTATATAATTCAGCTCAGTCACTCCACTATTAAATGGCCGAGTTGACAATAGTTCTAGTTTAGTTTTGTTTTTGATGTCCTTAAAGAGAGGAATACCTTGCCCAAGGATAATAGGGTTAACAAATAGCCAGTAACCATCAATTAAATTCTGTTGCATAAGTGAATGTGTAGCGGTAGGGCTGCCAAAAAGTAAAATGTCTTCACCGTCTTGCTGTGTTAATTCTTTTATGCTGTCTGAAAGGTTGTTGCTAATAACAGTTGTGTTAGCTAAATCTTCGCCATTCATCGTTCTAGACAAAACAATTTTGTGAACCTTGCTATACCACTTTGAATGTTCAATGTCGTGCTTGGTAGCTTCGGGTTTGTCGGCGGCGGTAGGCCAGTAGCTTTCCATCATCTGATAAGTTACTCGTCCATATAATGCGGTATCACCTTCGCCAATCCGCTTTCCAACATGATCAAAGATTTCTCCATCAACGCTTATCCAATCCATTTCTCCGTTCAGCCCTGCCACAAAACCATCCAGAGATACGTGCATAAATGAAATTATTTTTCTCATACAATTCGGGGTTAGATTTTTTTCAGTGAGCTATTTAAAAGCAGGAGTTAAGATGGATAAAACAGGTTTTATTTCAAAATAGGGAGGAAGGAGAATTATGAATTTTGGATTATAGATTTTGAATTACTCAGGTTACTAGATACCAATCACCAGCAATGCCATTCCTGCGAAGGCAGAGAATTCATTTACGATTTGGGTTTGTTTAAAAATTTGAGTCTTTCTGATCCCGAAGCCTCGGGAGAAGAACCTTCACAAAGTATTGTAGGCATCTTGCTTGTGCAACGAACACCCACCGCTTTTTGGGAATACCAAAAACCACCTCCCTCAAAGGAGGACTTATCCGAAGTGAGGAATAAAGTGTAGTTAGGAATCTAGAATCTAGGCAGAACAAGTCTCCCATTGAGGGGAGATAATCATCCAAATAGTTCTTTGGATGATTCGAGGGGTGTTCGAAGTGTCGGACTCGGAAATATCGCAAAGCTTATACCACCAATGGAAGCAGGAGCTTCCAGACAGCATTAAACAGCAGAGCTACGGAACGAGGTGCAGGATAATTTCCTCGCCCCAATGCATCGTTTCTGAATGATGAATTGCAGCACCATGTTTTGGACCTGGATTATTCGTTGGTTCCACACCCTGGGTATAGACGCAATACATTGCGTCTATACGTTGCGTATTAAATTGATTTTCACCAATTCGGTTGATGGCCTGTATAAATGCAAGAACGTCCATCGGGAACACAAGAATGGCCTGAAAAAACCTCCAACCAAAATCGACGTTTAGAATTATTGGCAGATGAAGAACGCAATGGAATAATTGAGTTCTCGCCAATAATTCTTCTCGAGAGCTTTTGGTATGTGCAAAAGCCGAGATTCGGGGTCGATACAAAAGTACATACCTCAAAGAGATGAGTGTGATTACGATCACGGAAATAATGTAAAGGGCAAATCCGTAGTCTTCATCCCAAATGCTTTAAAACGCTAGATTCGGGGTCGGCACAAAAGTACAACCATTAAAGAGATAATTGCGATAACGAGCTAGGAAATAACCAAACACCCCAACTAACAATCTTTACTTCTCCAACATCCAATTTATAAAATCTTCTTTATCAACTATCGACCAGCTATGAGGATGTCTGTCTCCATTTGCTCTATAACCTTTGTTATTTGTTGGGATATATTCAACATGTTCAAAGCCTTGTTGTTGCAAGCTCTCCGATAATTTTTTGATATAGTAGGCATTCATTTCTTCGTAATCAGCCATTCGGTTCGTTTTCCACCATAGAGTGTCAGGTTCCGTATAAAGACTTATTTTAGTGCTTTTTAACTTCTGCAAGTTAGAAGTATTGTCACTTCTGTGAATATATACAGAGCTCTTTTCGTATTCTTTAAGGTGATCATTTGGATTCCCAAAAGAGTTTCCTAAAGTTTCTATTATCCAAGCGCTTTCCTGCATAGAAACTGCTGAAAAATTCCGTTCAATATTCTTTTCTGATGTTGAATAAATTGCGTCTAAATCAATAGGTGAATCTATAATGAATACGCCTTTGGGATCAATATAGAATTGTTTCATTCCTACAATATAGTTGCTAACTAATAGGCTTACATTGCCACCACTTGAAAATCCTCCGATATAAATATTATCAGTTGGTAGTTGATGGGTTTCAATAATTTCCTGTAATCTTCTCGCAAGTTGATGCTTTTCATCTTCTTCTAGCCATAGCTTCCGATTGTAATTTGAAAGTATAACGGCTACATCTTTTTCTTTAGCTATTTCAAGAATTTTGAACTCTCTTTTGACATCCTCAGCAACTTCTGGATAGCCACCAAATAGAATCAAAACAGCTTTAATTGGCTTGGTTGGCTTATAGAGTTCATAATCTTCTTTGATGACCTCGGTAAACTCTGATTTTACAGCATTGTTTGGATTCTCTTGAGACTTGTTACCCGTACAAGATGTAAGCCCAATAAGGATTAGTAATGTGATAATATTATTCATTCTTCAAATTTGTAGAACAGTAAATTATACTAAACTCAATTCACCATATCCAAGTTATTATTCATCTTATATGCATTTAAAACAGCATATAAGATGAACATTATCTTTTTTATTTCAAAATAGGGAGAGTGGAGAATTTTAGATTATAGAGTTTGAATTTCTCTGGTTACTAGCTCACAATCACCAGCAACGTCATTCCTGCGAAGGCAGGGGATTTAGTTACGGTTTGGTCAATCTATGAATATCTGCGAAGGCAGGAACCTAGGGTTTAACAAAGTATCCGAGCAAGAATGCCGGCTTATTCTCAAACGAGAAGAGTCCTCCTCTGAATTCCCACAGGCGTGAATTCTGTCACCCCCCGAGGGGAGATACAGCCTGCCTCACTCCGGAACTGTCAACCTAAATCAGGAATAGACCGTGAGGACAGTGATGGCAATGAGTTTGAAAGTTGGAAGAAATAAGGAAGAAGCAATTCCCAAAAACTAATTACCCAACTCTCGCTCTTTAGCTACAGAAACTTTTCCTGTTTCTGAATAGTATTTCCAGTCTGTAACAAATCCTTTCAAGAGCTTCTCGAAATTCTTCATTATCATCCTGCCCATCAATATCCCACCAATTCCAGTGGCGTCAGCAGTAATGTTTGTAGATACTTTGCAGGTATGTTCATCTAAAGCTTCAACTTTTAGAGCGTTCTGCAAATTCTTTAAGAACCTAGGAATTTTGTCACTTTGTGCAGACCAAGTTATTTCTCTCTTTACTTGGTCATAATGTAGAATGTGCTCTTCGGCAATCCCCATTTTTCCTAGGTCACAAAACCGTCCTCCAGCAGGTGCTCCTTCGAAAATGGTTTTTGCATCCTCATTATTCCATGAATGTTTAATGCCTCGTCCCCAATCTCCAATGTTTAAAAAATTCGGTCCAATAATTTCCCAAGCTTTTTCGGCCGATGTATTTATTTCAATGGATTCTTTTATGTCTATGAGCATCTTATATATCCTTTCTTTTTCGAGGATGAGGGAGGCCTTTTTCAACGTAGTATTTCAAATCTTCCGCTATTTCCATAGCAGATTTTCCCATCCCTTTTTTTATCAAAGGCGTCATTAATAATCCTATAAAACCTTTTGTCTCCATATTGAATTCTATAATAACAGTAGTTTTATTAGCTGCATTATTTTTCAAAGACCATACAGCGCTTGCATGATTTGCAATACTTGGCGCCCCTTTGGAGATATGATAGGCTAGTGTATGGGTTGTAGAGTCGAAAGAATCTAGCTCTTGAATGGTTTCCCCTCGATTTGTTTCCGTAATCCTTTCAGAATAATCTATTCCAGAGAATTTTGACCTTCCACTAGGTTTAGAATCTTTAAAATTGGTTGACCACAAGTGCACCTGGGCAAACTGATTTCCCATTACTTCCCAAACGTCTTCAACGTTCTTTTCTATAATCAACTGTTTTTGTACGTGTATTTTATTCATTATCACTAAGATTAAATGTTAAGACCGATGAGCCTTTTTGACCTTAGATGCAAAATGAGATAAGGTGTTACAAAACCTTAGAAACTGTTAGTCGAAATACTTGTGAAGGTCTTTATCATTGATAATTTCATTTATCACAGTATCTGCATTGAAGTCTTCTTTGGTGGGATGTTCTTGGAAAAATTCGATGTATTTTTTGTCAACCATATCAGCTACTTCGGTGGCTACTTTTTTGGCATAGGCACTGATGGTAGAAGTGTATTTGGGATCGAATAATTTTTCGTTGGTTTTCATTTTGCCAGCGGCTTCCATTGCTTTTGCTTTTTTGGAACATCTACATGGATTGTCTTTGTTTACCAACCCACATTGTTGATTCATAAAAGCATGGAACTCCTTACGCGTCCGTGAAAGTTTAACCCGATAATTCTCTTTGCTTATACTGAATATCTCGGCTCCGATATTGTGGTCAATACTAAATACATCACCCAATAGGTAGATTAATCGTTGTTCACGAGTAAGGCACATCAACATTCCCGACATGCATCGGGTGCGTGCTGTTCGGGTTCGTAATTCTTGTTCAATTTCCTCTTCAGGCGATAACTCAGGATTTGGAATCGAGTTCAACTCTGAAGAAAAGGCATCAAAACTTTCCCATCTATTTTCCATGGGTCTTCTCTTGGTTTGCAAAAACTGATTAACCACAATTCTATACACCCAGGTTTTAAAGGAGCTTTTCCCCTCAAAAGAAGATAATTTTGTAATCACTTTAATTAATACTTCTTGTGTTAAGTCTTTTGCTTCCTCTTGATCATTGGTATATTTCCAAGCCACATTGTAAATAAAAGGCTGGTGTAGCTGTATTAACCTATTCAGAGCATGTTTATCTCCCTGCAATGATTTATTTACCAATGTAGTTTCAATAGCTTCAGAATGATTATTTAACAGGGGATTTTTCATGTAGTTTTTTTAGAACTTGGATGCATAAAAAGGAAATGTGTTACAGTAAACATTACAGAGGACTTAATTCTTTTCCTAAATACTCTCACCAAATGTCAGCAGATTAGAATCTGGGTCTAGGAGAGAAAACTCCTTTTGTCCCCAAGGTTTGACTTCCAATGGCCCATTAGGGTGAATGGTGGTTTTTCTATCTAACAAAGATTGGTAGAAGTGGTCAATATTATCTGTTCTGATATAAACCTGTCCGTAGTTTTCTTTAGGCTCTAGAGCTTTAAACTCAAAGAAATGAA
>TARA_R110002096_G_scaffold241419_2_pt1 | contig 12762 bp, 8 predicted proteins | sample TARA_R110002096 | Tara Oceans TARA_R110002096 (sample SAMEA4397295) | marine metagenome | biome: Polar Biome; feature: [DCM] deep chlorophyll maximum layer (ENVO:01000326); material: water (ENVO:00002006), including particulate matter (ENVO:01000060) such as... | depth 35 m | reverse complement strand
TGCCCATACTTATTTATTAAATGCCTTTGCTACCTTAGATTTAGATGTTGATAATAATTCTGAAAGAAAGTCTCCCAAAACTGGATTCTCTTTAAAACTTCTCAGATCAACGCCAATTGCAGGCGGTACTTTTTCCAAATCTATTAGGTTGAGTAAATATTTATATGAGTCATCAGAACCGCTAACACCTTCTTCTATCATAAATTGAAAAAGCTTATACGAAAGGGGACTTTCTTGATTTCTTTGCGCCATTGCTACAGAGAACTCAAGGAACTGATTTAATTCCGATTCACTCAACAACATAACATCTTTCTTGATTATTGCCTTTGTTGCTTTAACTGGCAGCCCTTCTTGATTCAGTTTATTATATGTGGATTTTATGATAGGCGGAATTAGGCTTGCGCCAGCAATAGTAGACGAGATATTATCTCTGGAAATCCAAAAATAATCACGTAAGTCTATTTCTGATAAAGCAGGTTCTACTTTTAACCATTTAACTACTTTATCTTTATTCCAATTGCTATAATCACTTTTGCCCAAATACTCTTTGAAATCCGCTTCAGACGATTTGGAACACTCGGTTTCCAACTCTAAAATTTGATTCGGTCTACCGTCTTTGGTAGATTGCCATTCATATAACTTGACGAACAAAGGAAGTTCTGTATATTCAAGAATCATTAATTTCGCCAAAATAGATTCATCAAATCCAGATATGTTTGCGACTTTGGCCAGTCTATTCCTTAAAATAAAAGTGTTTAAAAATCTCTTAATTTGCCTTGGATTGCCATATAAACTTTGTGTTATGATTGATGATAGGGCGGGCAGTGAGCCCAGACTCTTCGATAGTTTTTCAAATTCAACTGTTCCGATTACGCCCTTAATATTTGCCAGTCCAAAAACACTATATCTATCATTTTTTCGATAAGCGTAGAATGTTTCCAGTACGGTATGAAATGTTTCGGCAGTTAGTTCTCGTTTGCAAATAAGTAAAGAAATATAAGTTTCTACCTCAGAGTCTGATAACTTGGGTAAATTATAAGGTACTTGAATTAGCTTTTCTAAATAATCACTAACAATTCTATTTCCTGTCCCTGGCTCAACATCCCTGACTTTAAACCTATGGGAAATTGCATCTCTTACTATTCTTGGGTCTGCACCTATTATGAAAGCAGTATTCTCCACATTGAGAAAAAGCTTAATTGCTTCAAGATTTTCAATAATCCTATCTGGTTGGCATCGGTCTAAGTCATCTATGATTATGACAAGCTTACTTATTTTAGATTCCTTTATTAATTCCTTAAAGTTTTCTCTAAATTCTCGAACTAACATAGACGGGTCTTCCTCTGGTAAATCTTTTACCAAAGATTTCAAAAATCCTTCCGCTTCGTCTCCTTTAAGTTTATCGATTATATCAGAACTATCAATTTTGGAAAGCTTTCCCGCTAAAAAAGGCAATATTGATACTCCTCCAGTTAAATAGGCACTTGCAACTGGTAATGCAATATTTTTAAAACCCAGACCTAAAATACGCATCCAATTAACAGACTTAATTAGCTTCTTGGCCTTTTGTTTTACTTCTGGGGCAAATCTCTTATTTTCTTCGAACTCTTTAATAATTGATTCTAAAAGCGCAGCTTTAGCATCATCATAACCCTCAAAAAGCCAACCATTAAAATAGAGTACAAATGTTCCATCTTCCTCTTCTTTTAATTGTTCGCTTAAGATTTTTAGTATACTGGATTTACCGCTACCCCAGTCTCCAAAAACACCCATTGTTATAGGCAATAAGTCAGAATCATTTATTACCTCGGCAATCAAATCTGCGTGTACTTTAAACCCTAAAAGGTCTTCAGTTGTTTCATTATCAGACCACATATATTGTTATTATTTATTTGAACGACAATATAGTAAGATTGTTAAAATTTTTAACAAAAAATCAATTTATTGTTTTAGGGTTCAATATATCTGAATTTCTGAAGAAAACAATTCGTAAGGTTAATTATTAGACTTACCTCCCAATAACCCTGTGTGCCACCGTGGCGTTTTAAAAACCCTTTGGTTTTGAGCGCATTTATATGTTTGCCCATAGGGGATTCATTGATGCCTAAAGCTTCAGCTATTTCAGTATAAGTAATAGTAGTATTGGTTGCAATGAGTTTAAGTGCTGCTTTTTGTCTTTTAGTAAGTTCATCTATAGCATCTATTGCACCACCTGTTACACCACCCATTGCACCACCTTTTTGACCATCTACTCGACCTCCTTAATTTTATCTGAAAATCGACTTTGATGTAGCGTTGGCTCTTTATTCTTCCTCATCTGACATTTCGACGTTTTCTGTTAATGAAAATCCTTTTTGTCTAAACCAATTTTCACTTATTCTATTATTATCACTTTTCGGTAACGGTTTTGCTTCGTGAACCTTAAAAGTTGTCGGAAGATTTACCGAATGACCAAAAATCAAAGCGTGTTGAGTCGGAATAGATGGCATTCTCCTCAAAATTGTTTCGGAAATATGCGGTGTAATTTGTCGAATATGTGCAAGGTCTTCTGGATTTTGTATTCTGTGGACTATAAAATTACTGCATTGAGATAATACTGTTTTAGATAATTCACTTGGTCTTTGTGATGAAACCAAAAGTAACAGTCCAAATTTTCTCCCTTCTTTAGCAATTGAGTCAAAAATCTTATTTGCTTTAAGGAATGTTCCCATTGGATTACGTGAAATATATCTATGAGCTTCTTCCAAAATTAGATTTACTGGATATGAATTTCGAGGATTTATGTCCTTAACACTTTCATAAATAATACGAGATATAACACAAGATATTACTTCCACAATTTCATCTTCTACTGCACTTATGTCAATAATAGTTATTTGACTAGTTTTTAATTTTTGAGCTTCTACTTCATTTAATCCAATCAAACTGTTTTTATACTCACTTATATTGCCATCATCTTTTTTTAGAAAATTGAAATCCGTTCTGTCCTTGATACTTTTTACCCTTGTAATTAACGAAGAACAATAATCTCTAATATGTCTATTTCCGTGTGCTTCTTCATATAATAGAGCTAAATCGAGAGCATCTTCTATAATGTCAAATGTGAATTTTTGGTACTTTTCATAAGAAGGCATTTGAAATTTTTCTTGAATAAAAAGTGATAAACCATCTCCGTTAGTTTGCTCAAGGAAATAGTGTAATTGTTCAGTACCTACAATTACTCCAAAATGAACATATAAGCAGTTTCTTAAATTAAGTCTAACGTTTTGATTCCCAACACGTACAGAATTATGCTCTGTACCATCTTGGTCTATAAAAGTGAATTCTGTTGTTAATGATATTTCAGCTGTATTGAATTTTTGAAGTATCGATAATATCCTATCGGACTTTGATGGACTGCTAGTTTCATCTCTTAAAATCTCACTTATACACGTTGCTAAAATATGATTTTTGAGTTCATTGACATTTTCTCCACTAGAAAAAACAGATGCTAAACCTAGTGCATTTCTTAATATTGGTATTTGAGTTTTTTCTGTTGCTTGAAGAAGTAAAGCCCATTCATCAATAGTCAAAAACCAATGAGGTAGTGTAAATTCTTTTACATCCTTGTCTGAACTCCCTATACAGAAATTTTGCACTTCAATATCTGTGTTTTCAGATACCTCACTAAAAGCCTGTTTGTATTCGCCATTTACATCAAACACAATGAATGTACTTCCTACAGCACTATGATTTGATAGCTTATAAATAGACTGAAGAATTGAAGAAATTGTACAGGATTTACCACTTCCTGTATTTCCTAAAACAGCAGAATGACCAGCAAAGAATTTATCTATGTCAATTTTAACTTCATAATCTGGGAATATAGTGGAAGTACCAATTGAAAGCGTTTTATATCTTCTCTTTTCACAATCACATTTTTCTTTGTGTTCGCTAGATTTTTCACAAACTATCTCAATTTGTTCCTTAACATTAAAAATGGCATCAAGCTCTTTTTCTTTTATGTAAAGAACGTCTGTATATAATGCAGGATAAACGCTAACTCCAAATTCAAATTTATAATAATCTGGATTTTCATCAACTGGTTTTAGTGTGCCAATAGGAAGTATTTCTAGATATTTACCAGTAGTGCTTTTACTTAAAATTTGTTCTTTAGGATTACTAAAAGGTACATTTAGCTCTTTTTCTCGAACTCCAGATACTTCCGATACTATAAAGTAATTTTGATAGGGTAAAACAACGTAGCTGTTAAGTTGAGCAAAATAATGGATATCATCAAATCCACTAATGTTAAAATTATCAATTCCACTTAATAGTTCAACAGTAAATCTGTCTGAATTTATTGCTACTACTTTACCAATAACTCTTTGTTTATCTTCTCTATTCATTATCTTGGAAATAGAGTTTTTATAGCATTATCGATTTTGTCATCAATTTCGTCATTACTTAAGTCCGGTAATATTTGCTCAATAAAACCTTTGAAATAATGTAGACTTTCTCCGTTTTCTAACTTACCACCTACAATCCAGATTCTTGGGTCATTTAGTGATTTTAGTTTTTTGATTTCTTCACTTTTAGCAAAATCTCCAAACACGATTAATCGGAAAGACGGTATTGTAAATGCTTGATAAATAAGATTGTTTATATGCTCATCACTAAAGCTATATCCAAGAGAAATAAGTATGTTGTTATTTCTCATTAGTCTTTTCTGAAACTCTCTAAACAAATCTGAATATGGACTTCCCATACTTGCATTTTGTTTTAGAGGTGTAGGATGTATCATTATAACATCCTTTTTTTTGAGGTTTTCTAAACTTGTTTCTTGAATTTCTCTTACTCTAAAAAGTTTTGTTTGTTCCTCGTCCTGAACCCAGTTTATAGAACCGTGTATTTTGTATAGGTAAATGAAATTATCAATAACACTCCATTTACCTTGTGATAAATCCATTTTTTCAGCTAGTGCATAATTAAAAATGGTCGGATTAAAATATTTTTTTATGCCACCTGAAAATCCATTTACGTAATGTATTCCCAAACTGTCAAGTGCGATTTCAGAGTATAAATCATAATTTGTTGTAAATATGCTTGGTTTTGGAAGATTTGCATTTCTGTACAACAGTTTGCGATAAAACATTTTATAAAGATTTACTAAATCTATGTCGTCTTCATTACTACGTTTAGTCTCATTCAGACATTGTTCTAAAAGGAAATTTCTTGCTTTATCTATAATCCCTTTGACCTTATTAAATTCGTCCGTTCCATTTTGATTGGTGGTTTCATAAAAATATATAAGACTGTGAAGCGTACCTAAAAAAGTTTCTAAATTGTTTTGAAATGTGGTTGACGTAATATCAAGTTTTACATCGTTTTTCAACCAATTTCGTTCATCTTCTATCAGAATGTTAGCATAAAAATTTGTAGCAAGAGGTGCCATTGTTGGTATACCTATTTCTTCCCATTCTTCATCTTTATTCTGAATTTGATAAGAGGAACAGCCAGAACCCAGAAGAAAGGACAGGTTTTTTCCATCAAGAACTTTATTGAAAGAATCTTGTATTTTATTTAGAAGAGCCGATTCACTTTTTTCGTCTGATTTGTCTTTTATTTTCTTTAGAACTTCTTCGTTTCCTTTGTAAAAATATAATTCAGATTCTGCCATTAATAATTTTTGTTTTAGTTTTTCAATTCAGTTAAAAAATTTTCAATTTGGCATTGGCTATTTTTTCCCTCTGTTCAATCTTCGGTTAGATAGCTTTTTCCATATACCATCCGCCAATTCAATTTCTTCATTTGTCAAGCCGTAATTTTCCTTTAATATTTTTTCATTCGTAATTTTCAATAATTCCGAAATATCTTTCTTTTCACGAATCATTTTGTCAATAATTGGCAACAATTCCGCATTCTTTTCATTGTAAGGCAAGAGTATTCTTCCCACTTCGTTCGGCATTAACTCCAATACTCCGCCACCGTGACTTCTCCCACAAATCTCAGCAAACGCAAAAGAGAGTGAATTATAATAACTAGCTGTCAAAGCTTTTATGTTCGTTTTCTCTTTTACAGTTACTCTGTGCATTGTATCTGTTGTAAAAGCCTCTGCTTCGTTGATTATGAGTTTTGGATACTTATTATTCCTCCTAATAAACAATGCATCAGATATTCTTTGTGATGGCACAATTTGCCATTCATCACGAATCCTGCATTTATAACCTTTGTGAATTTTCTTTTCTACTCCCCAAGCAATATATTCTCTAGCTCCAACAGAACCATTTAGTTCGTCCATTTTTGGAAATGATAAAAAGTGCGTTCTTGCTTCTGAATTTCTGTTTTTAATCCAGTCTTTTTCTGTGAAAATTGCACTTGGAACCTGAACGCTTCTGCCGACTATTGGTTTTGCATACTTTTCAAGATTGTAAAATTGCACAATAGAAAGCGGAACTGTGAAAAATGGATTTGAACCTGTTGTGATTCCAACTTCTACTTTTGCATATTCTTTAAGTCTTGGAATTATTTTGTCGTTTTGAAGTTTTTCTAAAAAGTCGATTTCGTTTTGTTCCAAGAAGTAAAAAGTCCATTTGTTTGATTTGAAATCAATTTTCTTTTTTGGACTTTTTAGTTTTGATACATCTAGTTTTTCTAGTTCTTCTGCATTTTTCAATTCTAAATGCTCAATCAAATGTGTTTTAGAATTGTTTTTCTCACACAACAATAGGACTACTTCTTGTTGTATGTCTGGAAATACTAACTTTTCAAAAGAAACAATATTTATTTTGTTGTAAAAATGAGCCAAGAACTCTCGTAAGGGTTGAGCATACGAAACTTGAAGTATTTCGGCAGGTAACACGAATCCAATTTTGCCTTCTTCTTTTAAAAGTAGGGAAGAGCCAACAACAAACGAAACCCAAGCATTGGTTAGTTTAGAATACTTTAGTTTGGCTTTGTCAAAAATTTGTGCAGCAAACTCTTGTTGCTCTCTGTCAAAATATTGGTAACGAATGTAAGGCGGATTTCCGACTACCAAATCAAACTTTTGTTTGGTATTAATACAGAAGTCGTGAAAATCCGAATTAATAACGTTGGTCTTGCCCAAGCCAATTTTTTCAGACTTTTCAGCTTCAACTTCATCAAATTCTATTGCAGTTACAGAATTGTATTCGTAACCTCCTTTTTGTATTTCTTCAAGGAATACACCATCTCCACAACTTGGTTCTAAAATATCAAGTTGTTTATTACCATTTAATGCCCATTTTAAAACAAATGATGCAATTGGTTCAGGTGTATAGAATCCACCCCTTAATTTTTCTTTTGATGCTTCTTTAATTAGTTGCATAAATTTCAGAAATTAAAGGGATATTGCTATCAGCTTCTCCCAAGTTATACAAATTTTTTAGTGTCTCGTCTAATTCAGTTTTTAGATTGTCGAATTGTCGTTGTAAAGGAATTAGTAACCTTTTATTTCCGTTGCTTTTATCTATTTTTCCTTGAATATCAATTAAATTTTTTTGAATTTTTGCTATTTTATCGTGAATATCTTTCTCCGATTTATTCTTAAAATCAATAAGCTTGATAGGTAGTTTTTTGAGCACTTTTGTTCCTCGTGCTATATAACCACCTCTGAAGACTTCTCCAATTAGTGCAGAAAACCACTCCAAATATTTAGAGTTCAATAAAGCTTGAATATAGTAGATTGAATAAGGAAAGTTATCAGGTAAAGTAATCATACAATAACCTGCTGTACCACCAGAAGATATTAAAGTTCCAAAGTAGTCAATTGCGTATTTGTTGCCCTGTGCTAAAACTCCAACAATAATTTTCGCAGGTACATCACATTTATCTAGACTTTGATGTCTGCCATATCTGTACCATTCGTTTTTTGTTTCAGGTTCAGGTTTAATGTCTCGTTTATCATTATCAAGTTTGTCCTTGTAATGATTTAAAAAATTATATGTTTCAGGATAGTTTGCCTTTAAGTCATCAATTTCTACAAACTCAATTCCCTTTTTGGTTTTTAGATAAGGATAAATAACAAATGAATTTGGCAAAAATGGGCGATAGGTGTACAGATTATCGTCTCCACTTGAAGTCTTAAAATATGGTCTTGTTAAAGTTTCTTCAACTTTCCATTGAATACCGTCTTTTATGAAATAAAGAAAGTCTTTATCTTTTTTTTCTATCGAATGAATATAAACGTTATTGGCACTTGTTTGAATACCATTGTATATATTTTCAGAACCAATAAGCTCCTCTAATGTATTCGATTGTGAAACAATAGATGTATAAATTGGTTTTAAAATACTTGGATAAAGGACCCAACCATCTACTTCTAAAGAATCTATATTAAATTCGTCAAAATTTTCTGAACCAATATTTCTTGTTTTCCAATTTTTGAACGAATTTACTTCAAGATATTTGACTTGTTCTAGTTTTTCTTTTTTGAGAATTAAGAGACAAGTATAAGTAGTTTTGTTTTGAAAAACTTGATTTGCCCCAAAGGATATTATTTGCTGTATTGCTTTGTTGTCAACAAGTAATTCTCTCAACTTCTTACCAGCTCCAACCTTCGCAAACTTACTTGGAACTATATAACCAAAATATCCACCTTCCTTTAAGAGTTCTAGACCTCTTTCAATAAAAAGAAAGTATTTGTCAAACTGTTTGTATGATGAATTGAATTTTGATTTGTAAATGGGTAATTCAAGAGGTGTAAACTCTTTCATATGCTCTGTAGCCAAATATGGCGGATTGCCAACAACAACATCGAAACGAGTTTTACCAAAATCAAAAGGGTTTATTTCATTTTGATTTTTTTTATTTGTTTCTGATGTCTCAATTAGGCTGTTTCCAAACTGAATATTTTGGTCAAGAGTTGGTAATGCAGGTGTTATTATTGTTGCATTGTCTTCATTTTCTAGAAGTTTTAATAGCAAACCAAATTTACAGGCTTGAACAGCATTGTAATCTTTGTCAATACCAAAAATGCAACTTTCTAACACTTTCCTTTTGATGGCAAAAGGCAATTTAAATGTATTTATTGCTGTCTGAATTAATCTTTTGTGGTCGTTTAACAAATAGAAATCGACAAGTGTATCTTGCAATAATTGATAAGTTTCCAGCAAAAATGCACCTGAACCACAAGCAATATCTGCAAATGATGAGCTTAAGATTTCTTTGTCAGTTTTGTTTTTACAATGCTCTACAACTGTTTGCCTTAGAATATCTTGAATGATAAAAGTTGGTGTAGTTACAATATCTCTGTCAACATTTTCAGGTTTCTTTTTTAAGAGAATTTGCCCGTTTTCTATAGCTAGTTGTTCTCCAAGAAATATTTCATAGATGTTTCCTAGAATGTCCGAAGCAAAAACTGAAAAGGAATAAGTACTTTCAGGGAAATATAAATCTTTGATGATTTCCCAAAATGCAGAAGAGCTATCAGAAACTACTTTTTCCGTTAACGGTTGATTAAATAAACCTGCGTTATATTTTTTGTCTGCTTCTTTGAATTTTTTGATGAGCGAAGCGAAATCATTATTTTCTGCAAAGTTTAAAAGCGTTTTATAGGTTTCTAAATTTCGGTCCTCACAAACTCTTAAAAATATGATACTATTGATATAAGATTGAACAATATCGTTTAATTCTTCAATGCTTAGTTCAGGTTTATGCGAGTAAATTTCTTTACCTAAAACGATTCGCCATTCGTTAATATGGGAAAGGAATAAATCATCTACACTTGAAAGTTTTAACTGTTCTTCAATTTCTTTCCAAGTTTCATCAAATTCTCCAGAATAAACAGCTTGGTTGCTTAGTTGTTTTTTGATTTCCTCAAAAGCTGATTCATATTCTGTATAGTGATAAAGATTGATTCTAGATTTCGTTACTGCATCATCTTTTCCAACTTTTTGTGAGCAATCATAGATTGCCAAATATTCAAAATTTGATAGAACTGAAATTTTAAGTTTTGCGGTAAAACCATATCTACGTATTTGCTTTGCAGGTTCGTTATCGTTTTCAATTTTTACATTCGGTTTTTTGGCTTCTAAAAAGAATTTTCGCTCTGAAAATAGTCGAAAAGTATAATCAGGCTTTTTTGTGTTAGAACTAGCATCTGCTTTTAGTCCTTCTTCAACTAAGACTTCACGTTCGTTAGTTGGCTTTCCAGTCGAGTTTTTAATATCCCAACCAAGCATTTCAAATAATGGGTCAAGAAAATCAGTCCTAAGCTGAGTTTCGTTGTAGTCCGCTTTTAGGTATGCGTCTCTATTCGAATGATATTTTTTAATAAGGTCTTTAATGTTCATATTTATTTCAAGTCCAATGAACCTTGTTTAAGATTCTTATTTTTTAAATATTTAATTTTTTCTTCTGCCACTTTCAGGATTTCGTTGGTATTTTCTTCTTCAATAATCTGATAAGCTACTTTGTCGCTAAAAAGAATAAGTCCAAGAGTTTTTTCCTCAATTCCGAACAATTCCGCCAAAACTGGAAGCATTTCTTTATTAGCACTTCTTTCTCCACGTTCAATTTTCCCCAATGTTGATGGGTCAATGTCAAGTTTTGATGCAACTTTTCTTATCGGAAGATTTTGGTCTTCCCTCAATTTCCGCAAGTACTCTCCAAACGATTGTTTCGTATTCATTTCCTTATATTTTTCCTGAAAATATATTCAGGACAATAATTGTCCAAATGTAGTTATTTTTTTTGGGTTCCAATGAGAAGAGCGGTGGGAAACTTAAGCTCTAATGCTTTTTTGAGCGTTGGATTTAGCGTTGGCTAAAAACAAATGTGCTTGAATATGCGGTTGGCTTTTCAGCTTGCAGGTATAGTTATATCGCAACTAAATATACATATATCACGTAAATTTTTAGGGATAAAGAAGCTTATTAAGATATTCCGCTTTGAAAATTTATACTTCTCCATCACTTAAAAATCGACTTCGCCTCATCATAAACCCTCTCAAAATTAATCGCTAACTCTGCCTGAGAAAACTGCTTTGATTCCTGTGGTAGTTCCCTTTTAATGTCGGCTAATTTAAATTGTATTTTTTTATCCTTTCCATCAGCATAGGTAATAAATTCGCCTTGTTTTAACCTAAAGAAAACATCTGCCCTAATCTTGGGGATTTCCTTTTCCCCTGTGGTAATGCGAGTATCAAAATCCAAGTTATGCCCACGACTGATACTCTTGGTTGGGTCTTTGATAATTTCAAAAAAGCGTTCGTAATATTTGGCGGTGTCCGGGTCATTTACTTTTCCGAAAAACTGGTAGGAAAGATTGCTTAAAATAGCTTTGCTCGCTTTATCGCCATACATCATATCATTTTGAATTTTATCCTGCATCACATAAATTGTAGAAATATTATAGCTTCTCAATGTAGCTGGAATGCGATGCATATTCAATAAACGAATGGTGGGTGCTTCTTCCATCAGCAGAAAAGAAGGTTTGGAACTTCGCACACTCATTTGCTTTGTAATGGTGTGTATAATTGTAGCTATTACTGGCGAATAAGAAGTTTCAAATTTTGGGTTGTTGACTATCGAAATTACCGCTGGATTTTCTTCGCTATTTATATCGAGTGGCACTTCATCTGCCGACAATGCCATAAAAATACGCTGTGTACTAATTCGTTTCAGCGCATTTGCCAAGGTACTTTTTACACCAGCAGTCTGTCTATCCGAATCCTTACCACTAATAAAAGCATCTGCCATCGCTCTCGATGTGGTGTTGGTTTCCAAAAACTGGATAAGGCTATCCGTATCAAGCATTTGATAAATGGCTATCAAATGTGGCAGCGTACAGTATTTGGGATAATCGGTTTTCAATTTCCAAATCAATCCACCAGTCAAACCTTCCGCAGCATCGTTGAAGAATTTTGTCGTGCCAGTAGTTCCGCTTTCCCTTTGCTCTAAAAGGTTTTCGATTAATACCCGTGAAACCTCATTTACGCTTTCCTCGTTCTCTAAATAACGTGGTGCAATAGGATTTACTCTGTGGATGATTTTATCGAAGGAAATGACCTTAAAAGGAATATCGCTATCCTTAAAAAGTGGAAATGCCATTTCGGTAAGTTCAAAATCTTTGTAGTCGTGAATGATTCCGCAGAAACCTTCTTTTTTAAAATGCTTTAAAAATCCATACACCACACTTTCGGTCTTTCCACTTCCCGCAGAACCAATGATGGATGCACCCCTTTTGATGTTATCCAATTTGAAATTTCCCTTGGTAATAGCAAAATTGACTTGATATTTTGTATCGCTATTTTGCAAGCTTTCTGTTTTATGCAGAAAGACATACAGTCCTATATTAATTAGCATTAAAGGACACACCAGATAAAGCAGTATCGATACTAATTCGTTCCGTTCAGTTAAATAGAAAACGAAGACCGATAGGATTATGACATTCAATAGGAACGCATACTTACTTACCCGAAACGTTGCATAGAAAGCCATACTGGCCAGACCAATAGTTGAAAGTGTCGTTAAGAGATTGTCCATTTCCATACGCTAAATTCCTATTGAACTTGATTTGATGGCCACTTCTGAACCACGTCTTAACCTTTTGAAAATCCGAAGTGCGATTTGTGTTTGACTAACTGGAATACTTGGCACTATTGGCAGACCTGTTTTTGTAATCATTTTAAATGCCAATGCTTTTTCATTTGCTGGCAGTTTCATCAAGGCAGAAAAATACAGATTGGGGTTTTTTATAAAATCTTTTCTCGCTTTGTAGGTCTCGGCAAAGTTTCGTTTGTACCCAAAAGTCTTGTCGAAG
>TARA_R110002096_G_scaffold183757_5_pt1 | contig 12775 bp, 10 predicted proteins | sample TARA_R110002096 | Tara Oceans TARA_R110002096 (sample SAMEA4397295) | marine metagenome | biome: Polar Biome; feature: [DCM] deep chlorophyll maximum layer (ENVO:01000326); material: water (ENVO:00002006), including particulate matter (ENVO:01000060) such as... | depth 35 m | reverse complement strand
TACGGGGGTATTTGGCAATTCCTGGAGAACCTAATTATGCACAATTATGGAAATTTACCGGGGAGGAATGGTTTAAGCTGTACGATAATCAGGATACTACTGGGATATATCTGCATCTAGGAGAAGCATTGAATCCATTACAAAGCGGAGTTTCGGATATAGCCCCTTATCGTTGTCCTGTTACCGACTCTCTTCAATTATACTTGATTGCGAATGAGTCTTTTTTGATTAGCTCAGAAGGACAATCACTGAATTATGAAGCACAGAATTTAACCGAATTGGGCCTTCCATTACGCCAAAACCAAAGAACTGGCTTAGGGATTGATTTATTTACGCCCAACGACGTATGGATTTATGGAACTCGATTCAATTTCTACCATTGGAACGGTATCAATTTCCAAAAAATGACCATTCCGGAACTTCCCAATGACGACACTCAGTTTGGGTACCAGCGTAAAATGGTAAAAACAAAGAGTGGAAAAGTCTTTTTCCCAACCGAAATTAGTTCACAAGTGTATGTAGTAGCGCAAGGGGTGCCAAAATAGAATACATTGGAGAGTAATTATGAATCAAGAGATTGCTTTGTTGTATATTCCTTATTGAAAAATAGAAGAATAGTTCTACCCATTTTCACCTTTGTAACTTGTAAGGAATAAGGTCATATCCCCTAAACAACCTTAGATAGTTTATTAAATCGGTAGTTGTGTAATACGGCGGCAACGGAAAGTCCAGATATTAAGCCAATCCATAAACCTTGAGGTCCGTAGCCTAATTGTATACCGAGTATATATCCCGCTGGAAAGCCGATGACCCAGTAGGCGATGAAGTTTGCAATCATAGGTACTCGCGTATCTTTGAGGCCACGTAAGGCGCCAAACCCGCTAACTTGGAAGCCATCTGATATCTGAAACAACCCTGCCATAAATAAAAGAGAGACGGCCATGTCTTTAACAGCAGGATCACTTGTATAAATGCGCACAATGGATTCAGGTATAGTAAAAAGGAAAATAGCGGTAACAGTCATTATCAATCCACAAATTCCAATTCCAACAAAGCCACGAAAACGAGCTTTAGCCATGGAGCCTTGCCCAAAAGAAAAACCAACGCGTTGTGAAATCGCCATCGAAAGCCCAAAAGGAATCATAAACATCGTTGAAGCAACATTAAGTGCAACTTGATGAGAAGCCGCCGCACTAACACTAAGAGTGCCCATCAATAAACTAACACTCGCAAAAAGCAAAACTTCCATAGCTGAACTTACGCCGTTTGGTAAACCTATTCGTAGAAATTCTTTGATGAGTGTAATGTCGGGCCGTTTTATCCTGGCAAAGATGTTGAACCTCATAAAAGGCTTAAATCTCATCGTGAAAGAAATAAAAACAATGGCAGAGAAAAGGTTTAGAAGTGAAGTGGCATATCCAGCGCCAACGCCACCCATCGCAGGGAAACCAAGTTTTCCATACATCAATACATAATTTGCGCCCACATTCAGCACTAAACTTACAGCAGCGATATACATTGCTGGGCGAGTTACGGACAATCCCTCACTAAAATAGCGTACACCTGCATAGGCAAAGAGCGGTAAAATTCCCCAAGAAATTCCTTTCAAATAACCCTGTGCTATCGGTATAATTTCGGGAGTAACTCCAATCAGCCTCATTATGATATCAAGGTTTCTGATAATGATAATGCATGGAATAGTGAGGAATAGAATGACCCAAAACATTTGGCGAGCACTTCTCCCTATCTCTTCAAATTTGCGTGCTCCCAAGAGTTGAGATACAATTGGGTTTATAGCTACTAGTGTGGCCATGCAAAAAATGGCAATGGGCATATAAATTGCATTTCCAATAGCTACACCTGCAAGGTCTAAAGCAGAAAGATTCCCAGCCATTACTGTATCAGTAAAGTTTAGGCCCGTTCTCAACAACTGCGTAGCAATGATAGGCCCGCCTAGTTTTAAAAGAAGTGAACTCTCTTTTTGTATGCTTTTTCTTAGTTCTGACATTATGCTTTTTTGGAGCCAGCAATGGTACGAAATGTTGGTGTGAAAGGTAACTTAAAATACCTCTCGCTTTATATATACTCTCTATGAATCTAATATCATTTTACAGAGAGTGGCAAAGTAATTACAAATGTAGTTCCTTTGCCTTTGGAGGAAGTGAAGGATATTTCCCCATGATGTGCTTCAATAATTTTTTTGGTGATTGCTAAGCCCAATCCCGTCCCACTTGTTTTGGTACTAAAATTTGGAATGAAAATAACAGATTTGTTCTTTTCAGAAATACCTTCTCCAGTATCGCTGATACTAATTTCAACATGTTGTGCAGTTATGTTTGTAGCAAGTGTAATAGTACCATCTGCCTCCATAGCTTCAATACCATTCTTAATAAGGTTGATGAAAGCTCTTCTAAGCTCGTCTTTTACACCATCTACATAAATGTGTTTTGTAGGAATTAAGGAAGTAATGGCAACCTTTTTTTCATGGGCATATAGATCTAACACGGAAAGTAGCAACTCTGTGATATCAAACCTGCGGAGAGGTTGGTCTATAGGTTTTGCAAATTTTGAAAAATCCGAAGCAATCCTACTTAAAGAATCAATTTGCTCTATCAAGTTGGTGTTTACTTTACTGAATTGGGTTTTTAGCTCCTCAGTGGTAATGTCAGGGCTCTTAAGTTTCCGCTCTAGATGCTGAAGGTTTAATTTCATTGGGGTAAGAGGGTTTTTAATTTCATGAGCAACTTGTTGAGCCATTTCTTTCCAAGCGGCTTCCCGCTCTGCTTCAACCAAGTTTTTTTGAAGCTCTTGTAATCGATAAACCATGATGTTGTAGGCATTGGTTAAAGCACCAATTTCGTCCTGACTTTTTACAGGTAATGTTGTCTCCAGATTACCATCCGAAATAGTTTTAATCCCCTCGCTTAGCTCTTCAAGAGGCGATGTGAGCTGGTTAGCAATAAAAGTAGCTCCAAGTATGAATAACCCAAAAATTAGAACAAATAGCCCAAGTAGGTAACTAGTGGTAGAAAGAACTTGCTCGTTAAATCGAGGCGCACGCAGAAAAGTAGGGATCCCTGCAATATTTATAATTTTATTATTTTTAATAATTGGCTTAAAACCAATCAACATCTCTTGAGAGCCTAAAGTAAAGAAGCGGATTTCTTGCTCACTACCCTTAAAGTAGATTTCATTATAAACATCCCAAGGAATTTGGGTTGGGAGTAAATTTTGTGAGAAAATTTGCGGTGCAGTTGAGCCAATTTCGGTATTGTCTTTATAGAGAATGGCATCGGCATCTATGATTGATGTTGCGTTGTAAAGAAGCTTTCGAGTATCAGATACCGAATCTTGAATTATGCCATCTATGAGGTTTTCAAGCTTCATGCTAATTTCATCAGTAACAGACTCATTACTTTGGGAGATTATTGCAGCATAAGAAGCAGCTACTAATGCTAGGAAACAAGCTAAAGAAGCTAATATGAATCTATCGAGAAGGCGGTCTTTAAATTTTTTATTATGACCGATGAGCTTAAGACTAGGGCTCCAAAAAAAGAATATTGAAATAAGAATGAGCACAATTAAGAGGGTAAAAAAGAACCGAAGGAGTGAGTAAATATGGTTTGTCGCCGTAATTCTGAGCGAGGCCACCCTAGTAATGGAGTGCGCATCGTTGGCGATGAACATTTCTCGAAGTTTAGATCTCGATATCTCTGTGTTTCTTATTAGAATACTATCCTTTTGAATTTGAACAATCAAATCTTTATTTAGACGAGAATAACTTGGGAGATCAAGAGGAATACCAACAATCGAGGTTCTATTAAGTAAACCGTCTTCAAATTCATTTAAATGAATGGTTGTGTTAAGCCCCTGAGATTGAGCGTATGAAACTACCGCTCTTAAGGCTTTACGGTATTGCGGTTTTTCTTTATACACAGAGCAAATAATCCAGCCAAGGCGCTTTCCATCATCTGAAGAAGTATAGAAGGGAATCCAACCTTGGCGATAAGAGGAATAACTGGTAGATGGTTGTTCGAGTGCTTTTTCTCGTATAATGGGGCGTAATCGATCTCTTTTAATACGTTCTTCTTCGAAAGGAACTTCTAGACTTAATACGTCAAAAATTTTGGTCCAACCAGGTGCATTTAAATCGGTAGTATATTCTGAAATGGACTCTCCACCTTGATCAACTAATTGAACTGAAAAGGAGTAATCCTCCCACTGTGGAAGAATTAAATTGGGAACTTCACGATCGAAAAAAGCTTGCAAGCTTGGTTTTTGAGTATCAACATTGGAATACTGTTGTGCTGAAAGTATGAACTCAAGACTAGTAAGCAAGGTTATTGTTATTTCCTCAGCCTTATCTCCTTCTTGAAGGTTAAATGACTCCGCCACATTTATCATTTGCTCATTCTGTTCTTGAACTTCACCAAAGTAAGAAGGCACATAACCGAGTATTGAGGCGATGAAACAAACAAGAATAAGTAAACGCACTCTAGACTTTCCCTGAAATCGAAACTTTTGCATTCGAATTTGTATGCTAATAAAAGCCAGAGCTAGAAAAAGAAAAGTAGCTTGAATGAGCTGCCATATTTCAGGCTTATGGAAACGGAAAGTAAAGGCCAACAAAAGACCAATTGAGAATCCTGTAAAAGTAAATAAAAGGATCAAGAACTCCCTTTTTTGGAAGTAGATAAAGAGGGTCAATAAAAGGTTAACCGTAAGCCACGACAATGAAATCCATAAAAAACCTGTCGCTAGAAAAAATAAAACAGTGGATAGTGCAGGAATGGGTTTAATGGCAAATATACTCAACTGTGTATTTGCTACAATTTCAAAAATGTTGGAGGTAGTATTTAAAAATACTTGGGCGAATATTAATCCTAGTATAGTGCTAATAAGCAGGCCTAGTAATACAGAAATATTCGAATTTATAGAAGCATTTTTTAGGTAGAATCGAGTTCCAATAATAGCTAAGAGCAGTAGTGTAAGGGTGTCTAAGAAAAGATTGGCAATCCCAATGATAGCGGGATCGTCCCCGAGTAGATTATTAAATCCGAAACTGGGAAGGCTCAGTCCGAGAAAAACCCAACAAAGAATAACTAATGCAAAGGTAATTAGAAGATTAGTAACCTTATGGAGGTAAAAAGTACTTTTGGAGGCTAAAAATGAGACTGTTATTAGTATTAAGAACAAGCAGAGGAAACGCCATTTGTAGAACGAAGACTTTCTGTGCTCATTAAAAAAATCGAAGTCGCTATACTTTGCATAAGCCACACCAACGGTATCGTAACCGTTTACGACAAGGCTTTGTTTAAAATCGAAGCTTTGAGGGAGAGATTGGAAAAAACTAAAATAAACTGGATAATTTAAACTAATATCGAGTGCTTGAGGTACAGTAACCTCTAAATTCTTACCAATATTTAGTAAATTTTGCTGTTGAAGCCGCTGAAGTGTAGCAAGATGAAATTTTAATGTATCGTTGCCATTAATGGAAGTAAAAGACTTTTCACCTTGAATGTAAACTACATTTCCTTCTGTAAGTACTTCCATTGAAAACGGAAGGTCTGTTTCGAAAACGGAAGGTTTGAACTCTCCTTTTGAGAAGCCAGACCAAACCACTAGACTGTCGTTAAAGTATAAAGCAGTTCCCCAAAATTGGAACTTAGTTGATAATAATTCTTGAATACTCTCTAATGAAGCATTTTGTTTATGAGCATTAAGAATAGCCTCAGACAGCTCTATGGTTTCTTTACGAAATGTTTGTTGGAAATCCTGAAAAGCTGAAGTTGATTTCAAGACATCTTCTTTTGCAATTTGCTGGATTCGTAAATTTGAGGGTTCTAACCCCAAAAATAGAACCTCAATTGCTAAATAAACCACTATTAGGGCAGTAAAAAACAGCCATGGCAGAGGGGCTCTATGCAGAGTGAAGCGCATCAAATAAAAGACAAGTTGTTAAGGAACTGAATATGAGTTGATATCAGGAGTGAATCAAGTTTGGTATCAAATGGGCTGGTTTATTATTCAAAACGGAAATAATTGCATTCGCTGCGAGCATACCAATTTGTTCTCTCGTTTCAAATGTTGCACTAGCAATGTGTGGTAACAAGGTGCAATTTGGTGCTGATAATAAGTCTGGATGAACTTTTGGCTCCTCTTCAAAAACATCTATACCCGCTCCCGCAATTTGATGGTCTTGTAGCGCTTTAGCTAGAGCTTTTTCATTTACTACCGGTCCACGTGAAATATTTATAAGAATGGAATGCTTTGGCATGAGTTCGAAAATAGGAGCGTCAATCAAGTGATGTGTTTCTGGCGTAAGCGGACAATTTAGACTTAGAACGTCAGAAATTGCAGCGAGTTCCTCAAGAGAAGAAATATACAGGGCATCAACTTTTTGGGCAGTGTCGTCAGAAATTTTTCTTCGGTTGTGATACGCTATTTTCATACCAAAGGCTTGTGCTCTTTCTGCAAATGCTAGTCCAATTCGGCCCATACCTACTATTCCAAGAGTTTTTCCCCGAAGCTCCATTCCTAAAAAACCGAGAGGTTCCCATCCTTTAAATTTTCCGGCGCGCAGATAACTTTCAGCAACATTGAACTGCCGTGTAACCGCCATTAAAAGAGCCATCGCAAAATCGCCGCACGCCTCAGTAAGAACGTCGGGTGTGTTTGCAATTTTTAAACCAATCTTATGAGCGGCCTTAACATCTATATTGTTATACCCAACTGCAAAATTGGCAACTATTTTTAAATCAGTTGCTACAGATAGAACATTCTCGGTAACTGGTGTAGATAACATACATAGCAAAGCATCAAAATTTCCGATGTCTTGCTTTAGATGTTTTTCGATGCTGTAATAACCTTTTTCGCCAACTGTTACATTCGTGTGCTGCTCTAAAAAATTTATAACCTTCTCTGGGATAGGTTCAGTTATAAGTAGCGAGGGTAAACTAGCAACCATCTCTAAATGTTAGGCTTCGTCTTTAATGTGGGTAATTTTAGCGTCATTCCACATTCTTTCAATGCTATAATAGTCACGTTTTTCTTTTGTCATTATGTGTACTACAATGTTTACATAATCCAAAATCATCCACGATCGAGCATTAATCCCTTCTTTTTTCCAGGCTTTTTCTGATGTCTTTTCACGCACATCGTCCTCAACAATATCTGCGAGTGCTTTAATTTGGGTATCAGAATTACCGTGACAAATAACAAAATATTCTGCAAGCGTAGTAAGTTCAGAAACGTCTAAAACAGTTATATCATTTGCTTTTTTACTAAGAAGAGACTCAACAATAACCTCAAGAACTTCCGTAGTTTTTAAGTCATCCTCGGAATATGCATTGGAAAATTGTTTGTTATTGGGTTCTTTAATTTCAGACATTTAATTTGTGTTAAGCTTGTGATAATCTTTGCCCAAAATTACGGTTACATCTAAATAGAAGTCGGGCGATTCTTCTCTGATGACATTTTCTTCTGATACTCCAAGAGCAGCAGCAACTCGCTTTGCATTGTCTATTGAAACTGTTCTTGAAATAACAATTGTCTTTTCGACATCAAAGCGCTCAAAATTCCCAGTTTCTACTACATCAAAACCATTATCTCTAAGGATGCCTGTAAAGTTATTAGCAATTCCAGGTTCTCCACAGCCATTTAAAACTTCAAGCTGAATAATTGTTCCGATAAGCTCGTTTGAGGTATCCGATCGTTGGTTTAAAATTCTGGGATATAATACGCGAGTAAAAAGCGCCGCCAAAAGTGCAATTAATAAAACGCTTAAAAAGCCGATGGCTGCGTTTAAATATAAGCTATTTTGGGATGAAAGTTGTTCTTCTTGTTTTTCCGACATCTATAAGTTAGCGATACCAAGGATTATTGAAGCGATCGTAACCATAACCATATCCATAAGAAGCAGGAAGTTGTTGGAACTTGACCTGTATCAGCGCATTATCACTAATTTTGTAATTCAGCTCAGCGTTACTAAGTATTATGCGGGGATTGTTCATATTAGCCCCGTATAAATTAGAGCCGCCGAAAGGAGAATGTAAGAATGAGAGGTCAACCCGAGCGTCTAAACGATCCGTCAAGTTAACTTGCATCGTATTTGTGTAAGCATTTAAGGATTGGTAGGAACCAGCAAATGAGGAAACAGACATTGAGTATGAATGTGACATATTAATTTTGCTAAAAAGCTGACCTAATTTACTTTGAATAGTAGCGGATTGGCTATTTATTACAGAGCCTTGGTAATCAAAAGGGGTAGAAACATCGCCCCTAAGTTGAGCAAATGAGCTAACACTAGCGATTATAAATATACAGAGTAAAGAGAGTAATGCTTTTTTCATGATAGTTCCTTATTTGGGCTTGGTGAACGAAACACCAAACATTTAAGTATAACGAATTGCGACTTAATTATAAATAGCTAGCTTTAGAGCTAGAAAATGATATTCGTTGAATAAGGATTATAAAAAGACTATCTTATTCGACTTTTCAAAAAGCAAATTCTACAAACTCCCATTCAACCCCAGGAGAGATGAAACTCACTGATTTTAGATTCGAAATTGAAGGCCTTAACGTTCCAGAAGAACCTCTTGAGCAACGTGACGCAGCCCGCTTGATGGTTTTAAACCGAGATGAGCAAACCATTGAACATACCAAATTTTCTGAGATTCATAACTATTTCAATGAAGGTGATGTTGTTGTTTTCAACAATACCAAGGTTTTTCCAGCGCGTTTAAATGGAAAAAAAGAAAAAACCGAAGCTGATATTGAAGTTTTTTTACTGAGAGAACTACAGCCTGAGAATATGCTTTGGGATGTGTTGGTTGAGCCAGCGCGTAAAATTCGTATTGGTAACAAACTTTATTTTGGTGATGAAGACGACGAACTAATGGCAGAGGTAGTAGATAACACTACTTCAAGAGGTCGTACTATCCGTTTCTTGTTTGAAGGTACGAACGACGAACTGTATGAGCGTTTAGATGCGCTAGGTAAAATGCCACTTCCTCCATACATAGAAAGAGAGCCTGTTGACGAAGATAAAGACCGATACCAAACAGTGTATGCTACCGAGCGTGGTGCTGTTGCTGCTCCAACTGCGGGTATGCATTTTACTCGTGAGCTCATAAAGAAGATTGAAGATAAAGGGGTGATTATGGTTCCCGTAACTCTTCATATTGGCTGGGGTACTTTCCGTAATGTTGAAGTTGAAGATTTGACTAAGCACAGAATGGATTCTGAAAATTATTTTATTTCAAAAGACACTTCTGATAAAATCAATATTGCTTTAAAATCTAAAAAGAAAAAAGTAGTAGCAATCGGGACAAGCGCTGTTCGAGTTATTGAAACGAGTGTGATGGCTAGTGGTATGTCTAAAATGGGAACAGGTTGGACCGATAAATTTATCTACCCTCCTTACAACTTCAAAATTACTGAAGCGATTGTGACAAACTTCCACCGTCCAGAATCTACACTATTAATGTTGGCAGCAGCATTTGGTGAGTATGACTTCATGATGAAAGCATATGAAGAGGCAAAAAAAGAAAACTATCGCCTATTCTCCTTTGGCGATGCAATGTTGATTATATAATTGGAAAAATTGGCGGTCATAATTCCGGCTGCCGGCTCGGGAACCCGTTTGGGTTCTCGGCTTCCTAAGCCATTTATAGAAATTGGTGGTAAGTCAATTCTTGAGCGAACAATTTCACGTTTTCTTAAGATTGACTGCTTACGCCAAGTTATAGTGGCAACTTCTCCTGAGTATGTTCCTGTCCTAGAACAAATGTTCTCTTCCTTTTCTAACTCTACAATAGAGTTTACTGTTGTAGAAGGTGGTAGCGAGCGGCAACATTCAATTTTCAACGCTCTCAAAATGGTGCGGCGTGAAATCGAGTTAGTAGCTGTACATGATGCTGTAAGACCTTTTGTATCTGTTGAAAATATTCTTCAATGTATATCCGTCGCAGAACAAGTGGGTGGTGCCGTGCTAGGTGTGCCTGCAAAGGACACTATTAAGAAGGTTAATTCAGAGGGCGTTATTGTAGAAACACCAAAACGAGCACAGTTGTGGCAAGCTCAAACTCCCCAGATTTTTCAAAAAGCTCTACTTGGTAAGGCATACGATATTGCTATTAAAGAAGGGTTTTTTGGAACGGATGATTCTTCTTTAGTAGAGCATATCGGAGGTAAAGTGAAAATGGTTGAGGGAGATCGCTCAAATTTGAAGATCACGTACCCTATAGATTTAAAAATCGCTGAACTATTAATTCAAGAAGAGCAATGAAAAGTATTCGCATTGGGTATGGTTACGATGTACATAAATTTGAGGAAGGACGAAAGCTTATTCTGGGTGGATTAGAAATTCCACACTCAAGGGGTCTTTTGGGACATTCAGATGCAGATGTTTTGCTACATGCGATTACTGACGCACTGCTAGGAGCTTTAGCACTAGGTGATATAGGTAAGCATTTTCCAGATACGGACCCTAAATATAAAGGGGGAGATAGTAGAGTATTATTGAGAGACGCTTACGCCTTATTACTTGAGAAGGGTTACGAGTTAGGTAATTTGGACGCAACAGTAATTGCGCAAGAGCCTAAGCTATCTCCTTATATAAATAGTATGAGAGAGATAATAGCTCAAGATCTTAATGTTAGTGTAGAAGATGTCTCTGTAAAAGCAACGACTTCTGAGTGGTTAGGTTTTGTTGGAAGGAAAGAAGGTATTGCCGCTTCTGCAACTGTGTTAATAGTTAGAAAAGAAGGCTAATGGTCGATCACGTTGTGCAAAGCATAGTAGATTGGATTTCAGTGGCTCCGATATTAGGTGTTTATCTGATATTTTTTGGCATTGCCTATTTGGAAAACATGCTTCCTCCTGCTCCAGGAGATGTAATAGTAGCTTTTGGAGGTTATCTCGCCGCTGAAGGAGTAGTGTCTTTACCATTACTTTGGGTGATTACGGTTGCAGCTTCAGTTTTCGGATTCATGAACATGTATTGGCTGGGGCGTAAATGGGGCGCATCAATTGAAAGTAACAAGAGTAGTCACTTTGTTTTGAAATTCATCGACTATAAGTATTTCGCAAAAGGTAAGGTTTGGATGGAGAAGTGGGGACAGTGGATTGTTTTTGGAAATAGATTTTTGGCGGGAACGCGCTCAGTAATCTCTCTCACCGCTGGAATTAGTAACCTAAATATCGGGCTTACCGCTCTGAATTCTCTTATAAGTTCCATGTTATGGAACGCGTTTTTGCTAGGAATGGGCTGGTATGTGAGAGATAATTGGAAAATAATTGGAAAATATCTTTCTGGCTATGGCGAATTAGTACTAATTATCCTTATTATTGCCCTCCTTTTGAGGTTTGGGTATAAATTCATGACCTCTCGAGAAAAAGAATTAAAAAAATGAGTAAATAATTTAATTTTTACTCTTCTATTTATTGACTATAAAATATACGTTCGCTATTTTTAAAGTCTTTCGCAAAAGCCAGTGTAGCTCAGTTGGTAGAGCAGCGGTTTTGTAAACCGCCGGTCATCGGTTCGAATCCGGTCACTGGCTCATATGTGAAAAATGGGGAGATACCAAAGCGGCCAACTGGGGCAGACTGTAAATCTGTTGTCGTAAGACTTCGTAGGTTCGAATCCTGCTCTCCCCACATTAAGCGAGCGTAACTCAATTGGTAGAGTGTCAGCCTTCCAAGCTGAATGTTGCCGGTTCGATCCCGGTCGCTCGCTCAAAAAGCCGATATAGCTCAGTGGTAGAGCACTTCCATGGTAAGGAAGGGGTCGTCGGTTCAAGTCCGACTATCGGCTCAGGTCGATAATCGTTTTTCTTATAAATCAATAAAATTAAGTTTTTAAATCATGGCAAAAGAGACCTTTCAGCGGACGAAACCGCACGTAAACGTAGGTACAATTGGACACGTAGATCACGGTAAAACTACCTTGACAGCGGCTATTACCACAGTAATGGCAAAGACGTATGGCGGTGTAGCGCACGCGTTTGATCAAATTGACAACGCTCCAGAAGAGCGCGAGCGTGGTATTACTATTGCTACCTCACACGTAGAGTATGAGACAAACAACCGTCACTACGCACACGTAGATTGTCCAGGTCACGCTGATTATGTGAAGAACATGGTTACCGGTGCGGCTCAAATGGATGGCGCGATTGTAGTAGTAGCAGCGACTGATGGTCCTATGCCGCAAACTCGTGAGCATATCTTGTTAGCTCGTCAGGTTGGCGTGCCTCAGATTGTAGTGTTCATGAACAAGGTTGACCTTGTAGACGACGAAGAATTATTAGAGCTTGTAGAGCTAGAAGTAAGAGAATTGCTATCTACGTATGAGTTTGATGGTGATAACATTCCTGTTATCCAAGGTTCTGCGCTAGGTGCTTTAAACGGCGAGGAGCAGTGGGAGCAAAGAATTATTGACCTAATGCAAGCGGTTGATGACACTATTCCAACGCCAGTAAGAGATGTAGACAAAGCATTCTTGATGCCAGTGGAAGATGTATTCTCTATCACAGGTCGTGGAACGGTAGCAACAGGTCGTATCGAGCGTGGTATTCTTAAAATCAACGACGAGATCGAGATTGTAGGAATTATCGAAGCTCCGTTGAAGAGTGTAGTTACTGGTATTGAAATGTTTCGTCGCTTGTTAGATCAAGGTCAAGCAGGTGATAATGCAGGTATCTTGTTACGTGGTATTGCAAAAGAGCAACTCCAGCGTGGAATGGTATTATGTAAGCCAGGTACTATTAAGCCA
>TARA_R110002096_G_scaffold416951_5_pt1 | contig 12776 bp, 8 predicted proteins | sample TARA_R110002096 | Tara Oceans TARA_R110002096 (sample SAMEA4397295) | marine metagenome | biome: Polar Biome; feature: [DCM] deep chlorophyll maximum layer (ENVO:01000326); material: water (ENVO:00002006), including particulate matter (ENVO:01000060) such as... | depth 35 m | reverse complement strand
ATAAAACGAAGAACTAAATGTGACAACCAAATTCAGGATTAATCAAAAAGAAAAGACTCCTTTTTCTAAATTCTAAAGTTTGATTTCTAAACACGTAAAAAAATCAAACCTTATCCGCCATCACTTTGTAAGTCGGATCTTCGATGATGTTCACATCGATGATTTTGTCGGCATTTTTAAGCAATTTCCTGCAGTCGGCACTTAGGTGTTTGAGGTGAATTTTTTTGCCAACTTTTAAGTAGCGCTCGGTGATTTTATTCAGCGCTTCAATCGCCGACATATCCACTACACGACTTTCTTCAAAATCAATGACTACTTCATTGGGATCGTTGAGTACATCAAACTTTTCGTTGAAAGCAGCTACAGAACCGAAAAAGAGTGGACCATAAATTTCATAGTGTTTCACTCCATCTTCATCAATTCTTTTTCTTGCACGAATGCGTTTTGCATTGTCCCAAGCAAAAACCAAGGCAGCAATGATCACTCCGACAATTACTGCTAAAGCAAGGTTGTGGAGAATCACAGTAACAAGGGTGACCAATACCATTACAATAATATCGGATTGCGGCATTCTGTTAATGGTTTTGATACTTGCCCACTCGAAAGTGCCAATAGCAACCATGATCATCAAACCTGTCAGTGCAGCCATGGGAAGTTTTTCAATAACTCCTGCACCAAACATGATGAAAACTAACAACATGACAGCTGCGACAATTCCCGATAATCTTGCCCTTGCACCATTTGAAATATTGATTAAGCTTTGTCCCAACATGGCGCAACCTCCCATTCCTGAGAAAAAACCTGATAAGATATTGGCAGTTCCTTGAGCAATCGCTTCTTTGTTTCCACGACCTCTCGTTTCAGTAATTTCATCAATGATATTTAAGGTCAACAAACTTTCAATCAATCCAACGCCTGCCACGATTGCTGCATAGGGAAAAATGATGCTTAAGGTTTCAAAACTAAAAGGAACCATAGGAATGTGAAAAGGAGGGAAGCCCCCTTGAATGGAGGCAATGTCACCAACCGTTTTTGTGTCGATTTCTAAAAATGTAACGATGCCAAATACCACTAAAATTGCTGCAAGTGAAGCAGGAAAGGCCTTCGTGATTTTTGGTAAGCCCCAAATAATGAGCATGGTTAAAAATACTAATCCCAAAATGATGTACAAGGATTCACCTGTTAACCATTCACCTGTTGGTGTTTTGAATTGATCTAATTGTGACATGAAAATAATGATTGCCAAACCATTGACAAATCCAAAAATTACCGGATGAGGTACCAAACGCATCAATTTTCCCAATTTGAGAAAACCTGCAAGCATTTGGATCAGCCCTGCTAAAATAACAGTGGCAAAAACATACTCTACACCATGAGAAATTGCCAAAGCAACAATAACAACTGCAACAGCACCTGTCGCTCCTGAAATCATGCCCGGGCGACCACCTAAAATCGAAGTAACCAAGCCCATGACAAAAGCCGCATACAATCCCGTTAATGGAGATAAGCCTGCTATCATTGCAAATGCAACAGCTTCAGGAACTAAAGCCAAAGCAACCGTTAATCCTGAAAGTACTTCCGTTTTGTAATTGACTTTTTGGGAAAAATCAAAGAGGTTGAGGTATTTTTTCATGAGTAGATCTGCCTTAAATGATTTTTTTATAGATCAAAGACTATAAATAGAGACTTGGAGCCGTGATTTTTGAGCGGGCAAAAGTAGATTTTTTAATTCGTTTCGAACTGCTTTTTTGTGTTTTATTAGTGTTATCAACAGCAGCTTTCTTCAGCACATTAATGATTGAGAATATTTAATGACACTTATCAACAGCGCCAAATTTGAGAAGTGCTTTTAGCTAATTTTATGCTGTAAAAATATAGCTCTATGCCCTCATTTTCTCACCTTCACGTTCATTCACAATATTCTTTACTAGATGGAGCTGCACCCATTGCTGCCATGATGGAAAAGGCGAAGAATGACAACATGCGGGCAGTGGCTTTAACCGATCATGGAAACATGTTTGGTGCTTTTCAATTTGTGGCCGAAGCGGCAAAGCGTGGAATTACTCCTGTGGTTGGCTGCGAATTTTACTTGGTGGAAGATCGACACAAAAAAGAATTTACGGTAGGAAATCGCGACAAGCGATACCATCAATTGCTATTAGCAAAGAACCAAAAAGGCTATGAAAACCTTTCAAAGCTTTGTTCTTTGGGCTATATAGAAGGCTTGTATTCCAAGTATCCTAGAATTGACATGGAATTGCTCAAGAAATACAAAGAAGGCTTAATTGCAACCACTTGTTGCATTGCCTCTGTAATTCAGCAAGCCATTTTATTTAAATCGGAAGAGGATGCGGAAAAAACCTTTGTTGAATGGTTTGAATTGTTTGGCGATGATTATTACATTGAATTGCAGCGCCACGGATTGGGAGAAATTGATGGAACCGGAAAGACGCAGGAAGATGTCAATCAGATTCTAATCAAATGGTCGAAAAAGTACGGTGTTCCTTTAATTGCAACCAATGATTCACATTATGTAGATGAAGAAGATTGGACTGCGCATGATATTTTGCTTTGCATCAATACAGGAGATAAAATCAGTACCCCAAAAGGAGATGGAAAGGGTTTTCGCTTTGGGTTTCCAAACAGCAATTTCTACTTTAAGACCCAAGCTGAAATGGAGGCTTTGTTTGCCGATATTCCAGAAGCTTTGGATAATACCAATTTGGTCATTGACAAAATCACTCCTCCGGAACTGAAGCGGGATATTTTACTTCCAAATTACACCTTGCCGAAGGAGTTTAAAGATCAAAATGAATATTTAAAGTACCTCACGTTTGAAGGCGCCAAAAAGCGCTACGGAGTGATTACTGCTGAAATTGAAGAGCGTTTAAATTTTGAATTGAAGATTATCAAAGACATGGGCTTTCCAGGTTATTTCTTGATTGTTCAGGATTTTACCACGGTTGCCCGACAAATTGGTGTTTCTGTAGGACCGGGAAGGGGTTCCGCAGCGGGTTCTGCTGTGGCTTATTGTGTGGGAATCACCAACATCGACCCGATTAAATACAAATTGCTGTTTGAGCGTTTCTTAAATCCTGAAAGGGTTTCCATGCCCGATATCGATATTGATTTTGACGATGAAGGTCGCTCAAAAATCATCGATTACGTGGTGGAGAAATATGGAAAAAACCAAGTCGCTCAAATCATTACCTATGGTTCCATGGCGGCAAAATCTTCCATTCGAGATGTTGGAAGGGTATTGGATGTTCCGCCTTCTGAAGTCGATCGAGTTGCTAAATTGGTACCGGGAATTAGTCTTTCCGACCTTTTTGGAAAGGATGAGAAAACACTCAAAGGAAGTTTAAATTCCGATGATTATGATCATGCTCAGCAGTTGAGAAAACTCATTGAAATAGATGATTTAACAGGACAAACCTTGACTCAGGCAAGAGTTTTAGAAGGTTCAGTGAGAAATACTGGCGTACATGCCTGCGGAATTATTATCTCTCCGGATGATATCACCAATTATATTCCTGTTTGCACTTCCAAAGAATCAGATCTATTGTTGACCCAGTTCGACAATAAAGTGGTGGAAGATGCTGGTTTGTTGAAAATGGACTTTTTGGGTTTAAAAACCTTGACCATTATAAAGGATGCCATTGCATTGATCAAAGAGAATTACGATGTGGAAATTGATCCAGATGAAATTCCTTTGGATGATGAAAAAACCTATCAATTGTATCAAAGAGGGGAGACCAACGGAACTTTTCAATTTGAGTCGGCGGGAATGCAAAAGCACCTCAAGAATTTAAAACCCAACAATATTGAGGATTTAATTGCCATGAATGCCCTTTACCGTCCAGGTCCCATGCAATTTATTGATTTGTTTGTCGCTCGAAAGCGCGGGGATGAGAAAGTGGAATATCCTCATGATTTATTGAAGGAAATCTTGGAAAACACTTATGGAATCATGGTGTACCAAGAGCAAATTATGCAAGCTGCGCAAATCATGGCTGGTTATTCACTTGGAGAAGCGGACATTCTTCGCCGTGCCATGGGAAAGAAGAAGATGGATGAGATGAAAAAGCAGGCGCAAAAATTCATCGATGGTGCCAAAGAAAAGCACGATGTAGCGCCCGAAGATTCTAAGAAGGTATTCGACATCATGCTGAAATTTGCCGAGTACGGATTTAACCGCTCGCATTCTGCAGCCTATTCTGTTGTTGCTTTCCAAACGGCTTACCTCAAAGCCAACTATCCTGAAGAATACATGGCTGCCGTTCTCACCAACAACATGAACGACATCAAAAAGGTGACTTTTTTCATGGAAGAATGCAGAAGAATGGGCACTAAAGTATTGGGACCAGATGTGAATGAAAGTGCATTTAAATTCATTGTAAATAAAAACAAGGAAATCCGCTTTGGCTTGGGCGCTTTGAAGGGAATGGGCGAAGGAGCGGTAGAAGCCATTGTGTATGAGCGAAAAACCAATGGTAAGTTCAACTCTATTTTTGATTTAACCAAGCGAGTGAATTTAAAAGCAGTGAATAAAAAATCCATTGAGAGTTTAGCGCTTGCCGGCGGATTTGATTCGTTTACTGACGTTCATCGGGCGCAGTATTTTCATAGCGAGAACGGAGAACCCATCTTTTTAGAAAAAGCCATTAAATACGGTAACTCGTATCAATTGCAAGAGAGTTCAGCTCAGGTTTCACTTTTTGGTGGAGAAGCCGCTGTTGAAATTCCCGAGCCTCAAGTACCTTCTTGCTCAGAGTGGGGCAGACTGATGAAATTGAATAAAGAGAAAGAAGTGGTGGGAATTTACCTTTCTGGGCATCCTTTGGACGACTACAAGTTTGAGATTCGGCATTTTTGCAACTCTAAAATCAAAGAGCTTGCCGACTTGGAAACACTTTCCAAAAAGCAGGGTGAAATAAGGGTTGCGGGAATTGTAACCGAAGCGCAGCACCGTGTTTCCAAAACAGGAAAGCCTTTTGGAATTTTAACCATTGAAGGTTATGAAGAAAGTCATCGATTGATGCTTTTTTCGGATGATTACATCAAATTTAAATCCTATTTAACGGAAGGTTGGTTTTTATTTGTCCGCGGAAAAGTACATCAACCACAGTGGAGAAATGAGCCAGAATTCAAGGTAACTAACATAGAATTGCTGAGTGAACTGAAAGAAAAATTAATTGAGGGAATTAATTTGCAAATCGATTTTAAAGCAATCGACGAAAGTTTTATTAAATGGGTGAAAGATATTGCCAAAGAGAAGAAGGCAAATTGCAAATTAGGATTAACTTTGGTTGACCATCAAAATCGAAACAGCATAAAATTGCAATCTCGAACTTTAAAGGTAAACCTGACTAATGAGCTGATCAATAGAATTGAAAGTCAGCCGGAGATAAGTTTTAAAATCATTAATAATGACAAATTGTCGGCAAATTGATTTGGTAGGCTTATTGAATACTTAAATTTGAAATAAATTAATTGATAATAAAAAAAAGAAAATTATGGCAATTGAATTAACAGACGCAAATTTTGAAGAAACAGTATTAAAAGCCGATAAACCAGTATTGGTTGATTTTTGGGCTGAATGGTGTGGACCATGTAGAATGGTTGGACCAATCGTCGATGAATTATACAAGGAATATGATGGTAAAGCCATTGTTGGAAAAGTAAATGTGGATAATAACCCAGGAATTTCTGCTCAGTTTGGCATAAGAAACATTCCTACCGTTTTAATCTTTAAAAATGGTGAAATCGTTGACAAGCAAGTAGGTGCAGCACCAAAAAGTGCGTATGCAGGCAAGTTGGATGCACAAATGGCTTAAGTAATAATCGAAATTTTAAAAAGTCCTTTAGGTGAATTATCTAAGGGACTTTTTTATTGGCTAATTTTAGACCATGTCATCCTTAGAAAGAAATCAGATTGCTAGCTATAGCAAATTAGAATTATTGGCTCGTCAGGTAGTAGAGGGATTTATTACTGGATTGCACAAAAGTCCTTTTCATGGGTTTTCCGTTGAGTTTGCCGAACACCGACTTTACAATACCGGAGAATCTACTCGCCACATCGATTGGAAATTGTATGCACGAACCGACAAGTTGTTTGTGAAACGCTATGAAGAAGAAACTAACCTTCGATGCAGAATTTTAGTTGATATTTCCTCTTCAATGTATTTCCCTGAAAAGGCTGAAGAAGGGAAATTCAATAAATTGCAATTTTCTGTTCATGCTGCTGCTGCATTGGTGGAGTTGCTTCGCCGACAAAGAGATGCGTATGGACTTTCTTATTTTAGTGATAAGATTGAATTTCATTCCGATGTAAAATCCAATGCCACGCATCGACGCTTAATTTTTCATGAGTTAGAGCAACTGCTCGACCAAGCAACAAGCAGAAAAACGACTGCTGCTAGTGAGGTACTTCACCAGATTTCTGAAATGATTCACAAACGCTCTTTGGTGGTTATTTTTAGTGACATGTTGGATGATTCGGATGAAGAAGAGAAATTATTTTCAGCTTTACAGCACTTGAAACACAACAAGCACGAGGTGATTTTATTTCACGTGGTGGATCACAAAGCGGAATTGAATTTTGAATTTGAAAACAGGCCTTATCGTTTTGTGGACATGGAAAGTGGGGAGGAGGTGAAACTCAATCCAAATGAGGTAAAGGATTTTTATGTGGAACATGCCCAAAAAAGACAAAAAGCATTGGAGTTGAAATGCGGACAATATGGCATCGACTATGTTTCCACTGATGTTGGAAAAACCCTTAACCAGGTGTTGTTGCCATTTCTAGTAAAGCGCTCTAAGCTTTATTGAGGGGATTTATCTGATAGATTTTTTTAATTTCTCTTTCCCTTCAAAATCAAATACTTATTTTTTGTATGTTTGTTTGCTACAGTTTTGATAAAGCACACTGCTGTGCTTTATTGACTTGTTGTGCGTCAGTGTAAAAAGCCAACGCACGGTCAAGCACATTTGGTTTTTGCCGACACACAAAGCCAACGCTTGAAAAACCAAAAGAGCTTGCCCTTCCCCACCGCTGAAAAAGATGTGATTTCATAAAATGTTTATATATTTGCACCTGATGCCGATTAATATGAATAGAAAAGCAATTAACAGACTAAAAGTTGTTTTAGTTGAACAAGGTAAGACCAATAAATGGCTTGCCGAAAAACTCGACAAAAACGAAACAACTGTTTCAAGATGGTGCACTAATGAAGTTCAACCATCTTTAGATACTTTGGTAATTATTGCCGATTTGTTAGCAGTGGATGTAAAAGATTTAATAAACACAACACTTTAATAAAAATGAAAATCGAAATACAACAAAACGGAAATCAGATTTTTGCTCCATTAAAGGACAAGTGGCTAGTTCAAACTCCAGAGGAATTTGTTAGGCAAGAATATATAAAAAGACTTGCAAATGATTACGGTTTTTCACTTGACCAAATGGCTCAAGAAGTTCAAGTAAACAATTCTCAAAGAGGTCAAGGAAGGGCAAGTGCTGATATTGTTATTTGGAAAAACAAAAAGGAAAGACAAGATTCTGTTAGTCCAATAATTGTAGTCGAATGTAAAGCGGAACATATTACCGTAAGAGAAGAGGATTATTTTCAAGGCTACAACTATGCATCTTGGGCAGGTGCGGATTTTTTTGTAACCACAAATTTAAAAGAAACAAGAATCTTTAAAGTTGTAAAAGGAAATATTCCAAAAAAACTTGAAGAAATTATTGACATTCCAGATGCAGCGAGTGTTCAAAGCGAAAAAAAAATTGACGAACTTTTAAAACAAACTAAAGCATTTACTAGAGACGAGTTTTCAAAACTTCTTTTCAATTGTCACAACATCATACGTAACAATGACAAACTATCTCCAGAAGCGGCATTTGACGAAATATCAAAAATTCTTTTTATAAAAATTCGATATGAAAGGTCAAATACAGGAAGTCAGATTTTCTCTAAAAAGCAATTCTTATCAGATAAAGAAGCATATGATAGACATAAGTCAAAAGATAGCCGACCATTCTATCAGCAATTATTTGAAAGTACTAAGGAAGATTTTAAAAATCAAGACCTATTTGCTGAAAACGAAACTATTAGAATTAGAGAAAATAGCTTTGAAGCCATTGTAGAAAAACTTGAAAAATATAACCTTTCAACAACTTCAGATGATGTAAAAGGTATCGCATTTGAACAATTTTTGGGAAGAACTTTTAGAGGAGAACTCGGTCAATTTTTCACTCCAAGAACTGTTGTAGATTTTATGGTTGAAGTTCTCGACCCGCAAGAAGGAGAAATTGTTTGTGACCCTTGTTGCGGTTCAGGTGGTTTCTTGATTAAAGCTTTTGAATATGTTAGAGCCAAAATTGAAGTTGAAATTCAAGAACAAAAGGAGAAAATAAAAGTAAAATACTTCAACGAAGATTTTGAAAAACTTTCTGACACTAAAAAAGCCGAAGTTGAAGAACACGTAAACGACCTTTTCAATTACTTAAATCAAGAGTTAAATATAAATAACGATAAAAGTCGTTTAAGAGAGCTTTCATATGATTGCATTTTTGGTACAGATGCAAACCCTAGGATGAGCCGAACAGCAAAAATGAATATGATTATGCACGGAGATGGTCACGGTGGTGTTCATCACAATGACGGACTACTAAACGTTAATGGAATCTTTGAAAATCGGTTTGATGTTATTCTGACCAATCCACCTTTTGGTGCAAGAATCGAAAAAAGTGCAAAAATTACAGAGTCCGACAAATACACAGACGAAGAACGAATTAAAGAATATAAAAGGAGATACGGAAAAGCTTATGAAGATGCCTTGAAGCAAATTAATGACAATATTGGTGAGCCTCTTTTAAGCCTATATAAGACAGGAAAAATGAGTGCCTTAACCGAAGTGCTATTCATTGAGAGATGCTTAAACCTATTGAAACCAGGAGGGAGAATGGGGATAGTTTTGCCGGAAGGGGTTTTAAACAATAGCAATCTTCAAAAAATTCGTGAATTTGTTGAGAGCAAGGCAAAAATCATATTGATAACATCAATTCCACAGGACGTTTTTATTGCTAGTGGTGCTACTGTAAAACCAAGCCTTTTGTTCTTCAAAAAGTTTACAGAAGAAGAAACGAAACAATGGAAAATAATCACAACAAAGGTGAAAAAAGAAATAGAAGCAAAATATGCTCCTGAAATAAAACCAATAAAAGCGAAATTATTACTTCAAGGCAAAGAAGCTCCAAGCGCAACAGAAAAAAAAGAGTTAAGGGCAGAATTAAAGAATTTAGAGAATCAAATGGAAGCGGAGATAAAAGGAAAAATCAAAGCAGAGTTTGATTATAAAATTCCAATTGCAGAAGTAGAAAAAGCAGGCATTAGTACAACAGGAGCTCAAATTGAAAATGAATTAGAGCCATTGGCACAGGAGTTTACAGAATACAGAAAGAAAAACACATTATGGGAAAAGAAATTCGACTACATAGAATATGAAATAACCGAAGACAATACTTTTTACCGCATTCCATTTGCGGGTAATCCTGCATTAGCTCAAGAACCTGAAATTTTTTATGGAAAATAACTTAACAATGATTCATACTGTTGCTTTTTCTGAGCTAAACGTTTGGGATGTTAAGACGTTTTTTCATCTTACAGATATTTTCAACAAAAAATATCCTGTTGTTTTATTTGGTGAGTTTTTAAAAAAACCTCAAATAGACAAAGTACAAATTAAGGATTGTGAAGAGTATAAAATATTAGGAGCAAGAGCTTACGGAAAAGGAGCTTTTGTCAATCGAATTGTTAAGGGTAAAACCCTTAAAATGAGAACTTATCAGCAAGCAAAAGTTAATCATCTGTTTTGGTGTAAAGTAGATACAAAGAATGGAGCTTTTGGAATCATAACCGAAGATTTAGCAGATGGTGTAGGTTCTTCCAATATGACTTTTGCAAAAATTGATACAACTAAAGCAAACCCAGAATTTGTTCAACTACTTTTTGGAAGCAAAAAGATAAATGAATATATGGATGGCTATGTATCAGGCACAACAAATAGGAAATACATAAAACCTGACCAATTAAGAGATGAAATAAAGATTGTTTTACCCCCAATATCCGAACAGAATCGACTTGTAGATAATTACAACAAAAAAATCAAACTAGCAGAAGAACAAGAAGCAAGAGCAACTAAGCTCAAAAATGAAATTCAAGATTACATAGAAGGTTCTTTAAAAATTAAGGAGACGAACAAAGAAAAAAGAAATCAAGGGTTACAGTTTATTCAGTTTAAAGACACGAGTAGATGGGATTCTCTATTTCTTATAGGCAACATACCAGCGATAGATTCAAAATATCCCATTGTAACATTTGAGTCTGTAATTTCTTCTTTTAATAAAGGTGCTAATGGCAAATCCATTAGAATTAATTCTAAAGATTTCCCAAAGGAAGATTTTCGATTTATTGGAATGGAACATATTGAAAAAGAAACAGGTAGATTAATTGAGTTTAATAAAGTTAAGGGCAAGGAAATAAAAAGCCAAACATTAAGAGTACCAAAGAATTTTCTAATGTTTGGTAAACTAAGGTCTTATCTAAATAAATATTGGTTGAATAATACAGATTATGACAATATAATATGTTCTTCGGAATTTTTTGTTTTTGACGTAATTGACTCGATAGACAAAATGTTCTTTAAGTATGTTTTGTCTTCGAATTTTATCCAATCACAGATTGCTGACAAAACAAGCGGTGCAAGAATGCCTAGAATTAACGAAACTATATTTTTTAATTTAAAATTTCCTTTACCACCATTAGAAGAACAGATTTATATATCAAATCAAATTTCATCTTGGAAAATGGAAATGTTAGAATTAACACAAAAGGCAGAACAAAATAGAACGACCGCTATCAACGATTTTGAACAAGAAATATTTAAAAACTAATGCAATTATTAGACTTACAGATAGCAAGCTATAAGAATCTTAATGAATTTCATTGGGAGATTACAGAAGAGTTCGCCTCTCCTGCTCTGTTGTTGATGGGTAAAAATGCGTCAGGTAAAACCAATGTGTTAGAAGCATTAATAAATATTTTTGATTTTTTAATACACAGCAAAAACAAAAAAGCTCCTTTTACATTTTCCATCACCTACAAAATCGAAGTTGTAAAAATCAACATTTCTTGCACTAAAAATGAAATGTTGGAAGGCGTTAGTATAGATGAAAAGTTTGTTCCTGTTTCTGAAATAAGAAGAATAAATAATACGTGGAAAGTACCACACTATACAGACTTAGATAATATCATTCCAGAGAATGTAATTCTTTATTATTCAGGTTTTTCTCAAAGATTTTCAAATATTTCTAATCGTTTTAAACAAGAGTATTCAAAAATATTCAGAAAGCAAAAAGCAGTTGCTTTACCTCCTGTTATTGCATTAGAACCGATTCATTATCAAATGATTTTATTGGCTCTTTTTTCATACAGTGAAGATGCTCCAATTTATAACGACTTTTTCGAAAAGTATTTTGATATAGAAAGTATTGATTCATTTGAAATTCACATCAAGAAACACACAGGATGGATTAAAGACCATTCGTTTGAAAAGTACTTTGATACTGTTGGTATTGTTAGAAATTTTATAGAACAAATTCACGAAATACAAAAGTTAGAAGAAAATCCTGAATTCCCAAAATTGGTTAGGTCGCCAAAAGATAAGGAGCGGATTAACAAAGTGATTTATAAATTTAAAGGAAACAGTGCACTTTTCAAACTAAAGGAAATATTTGGGTATGAAGATGATATTTTTAAGCTTTTAAACATTCTTTACACCACAAAAAACCTTGCAAGAATTGACATCAAAGTCAAAAAAGCCAACATTGAACAGCCGATTCATTTTGATTGGTTAAGTGAAGGCGAACAACAATTTTTAGCAATTAAAGGAATGGTTTATTTGCTTCTTGGCAAAAACTCGCTATTCCTTTGGGACGAGCCTGATACGTTTTTAAATCCTGCGTGGCAATGGGATTTAATTCCTAACCTAGAAAAAGGAAATGGTTATGTAGAAGATGATTATGTAGAAGAAGGATATTTTGAAAAACCTTTCCAAAGAGACCAGTTTATACTTACAACACACTCCCCAGTTTTATTAAGTACCGTAAAAAAGCAAGCTTATTTTATTGAAAAGGGTCAAATTACACCGCTAAGAAACACCTTTGGTTTAACGGTTGATGAGTCTTTAGAGAAACAAAGTATAAATACAAGGATAAAGTCATTAGCCGAAAAACTAAAAACATATTTTGAGTTAATTGAACAAGGCAAATCAAAGGAAGAAGAAGCATTGAGCCTTCGTGAGGAATTAGCAAATAAACTTGGCGAAAATCACGAAGAACTTCAAAGAGCAGACGTTTTAATAAGTTTTTACGAATGAGGTTTATTGAAAAGACATCAAGCCCAGCAAGTATAGAAACTTGGAAGACAACGCGTAAAAATGTTGGTCAAAGTTGCACTTATGGGGATTTGTCAGGTCAACCACAAAATGATTTGAAAGCTCAACTACTTGCAGAACAAAAAAATCTATGTTGTTATTGCCAGCAAAAAATAAGCAAGGCCAGCTCAACAATTGAACATTTTTTACCACAATCTCAATTTAAGTTACACGAAGTTGATTATTTAAATTTACACTTGGCTTGCAATTGTTCGAGAGGCTTAAAAGGAGAACACAGATATTGTGATGTAAGTAAAGGAAACCAACTTGTTATAAAC
>TARA_R110002096_G_scaffold187547_1_pt1 | contig 12783 bp, 10 predicted proteins | sample TARA_R110002096 | Tara Oceans TARA_R110002096 (sample SAMEA4397295) | marine metagenome | biome: Polar Biome; feature: [DCM] deep chlorophyll maximum layer (ENVO:01000326); material: water (ENVO:00002006), including particulate matter (ENVO:01000060) such as... | depth 35 m | reverse complement strand
CTGCAGGTGTTTTCCCGTTACGTGCTGGTCAACCCGATTGGCTGGACACTGGAATTGTGCCTGACCCTTTGGGTCTGGATCGTGTTCTGGGGCAATGCATTTGTCGTGCGTGACAAGGATCATGTGGCGTTTGACATTCTCTATCTGTCAGTGCCACCCGGTCCGCGCCGGGTTCTGGCTCTGATCTCGGCCGCCGCCATCGCTGTCGGGCTTGCCGTTTCACTGCTCCCGACCTGGGACTATATCGATTTTCTGAAAATCAAGAAAAGCCCGCTTTTAAAAATTCCGCTGCGCACGGTGTTCAGCATTTATGCGGTGTTTCTGATTGCCGTGATTGTCGCCTACAGCGTCAGATTTGTGACTATTTTCCGCCATGGCGCGCCTGAAGACCGCGATGAGCGTGGGGCCACAGAGCAATGAGTCTGGAATTTGCGCTGTGTCTGATGACCCTGTTCCTGCTGGCGTCAATCGGCACGCCGATCGGTTTTTCCATCCTTGTCGCCGCGATTGTCTATCTGGCGGCTGCCGGGCAGGACATTGGTCTGGCCGGTGAACAGATCCTGCAGGGGCTCTATGAAAGTTTTGTCCTGCTGGCGGTGCCGCTGTTCATAGTGGCCGCCAATATCATGAATGCCGGAACCATTTCCGAGCGCTTGCTGAATTTTTGTGTCGCCGCCGTTGGCCGGTTCCGTGGCGGCCTTGGTCATGTCAATGTGGTGGCATCCCTGATTTTTTCCGGCATGTCCGGATCGGCAGTCGCTGACGCCGCCGGCATCGGCAAGATCATCGTGGAAATGATGACGCGGGACAACCGCTATCCGCCGGGCTACGCCGCCGCCATCACCGCCGCCTCGGCCACCATCGGACCGATCATTCCCCCCTCCATTCCGATGGTGCTCTACGCGCTGGTCTCGAATACTTCGATTGGCTTTCTGTTTCTCGGTGGCATCATGCCGGGCCTTGTCATCGGTGCCATACTGATGGCGCTGAATTATTATCTGTCGGTGAAGCGCGGCTTTGCCCTGGAAGACCCGGTGCCGCTGAGAGAATTACCGCGTCACACCGCCAACGCCTTTCCGGCGCTGCTGATGCCCGCCATTCTTCTTTACGGCATCTATGGCGGCGTGACGACACCGACGGAGGCAGCGGCTGTCGCTGCCGCATATGCATTGCTGTTGTCAGCCCTGTTCTACCGCGCCCTCAGCTTCCGTGCCCTCTACCAGATTCTGGTCAGTTCGGCGCGCTCATCTGCCGCTGTCGGCCTGTTGATCGGGGGCGCGCTGATCCTCAATTATGTCGTTGTTTCGGAGAATATTCCCAATGTGCTGGCCAAGAGCCTGGTCGGTCTTGATGTCCACCCGCTGGTGTTTCTGTTATCGGTCAATCTGCTGTTGCTGGTGCTTGGATGTGTGCTGGACGCGACGACGATCATACTGGTCATTCTGCCGCTGTTCCTGCCGGCCAGCCGCGAATTGGGGCTTGATCTGGTCCATTTCGGCGTGGTCGCGGTGGTCAACACCATGATCGGTCTGGTCACGCCGCCCTACGGCATATTGCTGTTTGTCATCAACGCTGTGACAGGAATTTCATTGCGCGAGATCATTGGCGAGATATGGCCGTTTCTTGGCGTTCTGGTGTTTGCCCTGCTGCTGTTGATCCTGTTTCCTGATATCGTTTTGTGGTTACCACGGGTCTTTGGCTATGCCGGATAGCAGCACCTTCGCAAGATATCTCAGGCTCGGCCTCATCGGCGATAACATCGCCGCTTCGCAGGCCCCGGGTTTTCATTGTCTGGCGGGCGTTCAGAGCGGAATTGACGTCACCTACGACCGCCTGGTTCCAAGCCGGATGGAGATGGATTTCGACACTCTGTTTGCGCATTGCGCAAGCTCCGGCCTTCACGGCATCAATGTGACCTATCCTTATAAAGAGCGCGTCGTGCGCCATGTCGACATTCCCGAGCCAATTGTGGCTTCGATCGGCGCGGTGAATACGGTTCTGTTCGGGCCGGGCAGGCCGCGTGGCTACAATACCGACCATTCCGGTTTCATCGCCACCTATCGCTCGATCAGACAAAGTCGCAGGCCCGGCAAGGTTATCCTTGTCGGCACCGGCGGTGTCGGCCGTGCGGTGAGCTTTGGCTTGCTCAGCCTCGGCGCTGAAGAAATATGTCTGCTCGATCAGGATGTCGGAAAGGCAACGCATCTGGCCGCCGATCTTCAGTCAGCCGCCACAGATTGCCGCATTACGGTGTCACAGGATGCGGCCGTCAGCGCGCGAGGGGCCGATGGATTTATCAATTGCACTCCTGTCGGCATGGTCGGCTATGAGGGAACCCCGCTGCCGGCCAGCCTGTTGCGTGGCGGGTCCTGGGCATTCGATGCTGTCTATACACCGGTCGAGACGCGGTTTCTGAGCGATGCCGCTGCGGCCGGGCTGGAAATCATTTCCGGCTATGAGTTGTTTTTCAATCAGGCCGTCGATGCCTGGAAATTATTTGCCGGAGCGCCGCTCGACAGCGCAAGGATGCGGCAGGAACTGGCGGCAGGTGCCGCCAACAGCGATCAGATCGGACGGCCAACATGAAAACCGCCATTGCGACTGTCTCAATCTCCGGCGATCTGACCGAAAAACTGGCGGCCATTGCCTCAGCCGGTTTTGATGGCATTGAGATTTTCGAAAATGATTTTCTGGCATTTGACGGCTCGCCGCGCGATGTCGGGCGGATGGTCCGCGATCACGGCTTGGAAATTTCCCTGTTTCAGCCATTTCGCGATTTTGAGGGCATGCCGGAACCGCAGCGCAGCCGCGCCTTTGAACGCGCCGAACGCAAATTTGACCTGATGCAGGAACTGGGGACGGATCTGGTGCTGATCTGTTCGAACGTGTCGCCCGAGGCGCTGGGCGGCATCGATCGGGCCGCCGATGATCTGCGCCAGTTGGGCGAGCGGGCGGCCAGGCGCGGGCTGCGCATAGGCTATGAGGCTCTGGCATGGGGCAGGCATGTCAGTGATCACCGCGATGCCTGGGAAATCGTGCGCAGGGCCGATCATCCCAATGTCGGGATCATTCTGGATTCGTTCCATACTCTGTCGCGCAAAATTGATCCCAATTCGATCCGCTCGATCCCCGGTGACAAGATATTTTTCGTTCAACTGGCGGATGCGCCGCTGATAGAAATGGATCTGTTGTACTGGTCGCGGCATTTCCGCAACATGCCGGGCGAGGGCGATCTTGATGTCACAGGTTTCATGCGTGCGGTTGCCGCGACGGGCTATAAGGGCGTGCTATCGTTGGAAATTTTCAATGATCAGTTTCGCGGCGGCTCGCCGAGATCAATTTCTGTCGATGGCTACCGCTCGCTGGTCTATCTGTCAGACCAAGTGCGGCGGCTGGAGCCTGATATCGGTTTGTCGCCCCCGGACATGCCGCCGCGCGTCCCGGTGTCGGGCATTGAATTCGTTGAATTTGCTGCAAATGAAACTGAAGGACATGAACTCGGCGGCATATTGAAATCCATGGGGTTTTCGTTGGCCGGGAAGCATGTGGCAAAAACCGTCGAATTGTGGCGTCAGGGCGACATCCATATTGTCATCAATACCGATCGCGAAGGCTTCGCCCATTCCTCCTATATTGTTCACGGCACTGGTGTCTGTGATTTCGGATTGAAGGTGGATGATGCCAATGCGACTGTTTCACGGGCGCGGGCCCTGGGCGCTACGCTATTTTCGCAACCGGTTGGGCCGGGCGAGTTGGAGATTCCTGCCATTCGTGGTGTCGGCGGCGGCGTCATTCATTTTATCGATGACAAGAGCGAGCTGACAAATGTCTGGCAGATCGAGTTTGGTGCGCCCTCTGGCCGAACCGGTGAGGGCGCAACGGCTGGGGCTGGACTGACCCGGATTGATCACCTCGCCCAGACCATGGCCTATGAGGAAATGCTGACCTGGCTGCTGTTCTACACCTCGATCTTCGCAACCAAAAAAACACCGTTGGTAGATGTTGTCGACCCTTCCGGACTGGTGCGCAGTCAGGCCATCGAGAATGATGACGGAACTTTGCGCATTACCCTCAATGGCGCGGAAAACCGCCGCACGCTGGCCGGACATTTTCTGGCAGAGCAATTCGGATCTGCAGTGCAGCATCTGGCCTTTGCCTGCGATGATATTTTTTCGACCGCCAAATTGCTGCGGTCGTTCGGGTTCCAGCCACTACAGATTTCACCCAATTACTATGATGATCTGGCCGCCAGATTTGCCCTTGATGGCGCGATGCTGCAGGCCTTGCGGGCACAGAATATCCTGTATGACCGGGATGACGCAGGCGAATATTTCCAGCTGTACAGTCCCAATTACCGCGCAGGGTTCTTCTTTGAAATCGTCGAACGCAGAGGCGCCTATAAGGGCTATGGCGCCGCCAACGCCCAGTTCAGAATAGCCGCACAAAAACGCACTCTGCCGGGCAGGGGCATGCCGGGAACACCGCAAAGCTGACGACGGGCAGTTTCCGGGGCATCAGCTTTTTGGCGTGAACGTTGCAACCAACCGGTGCTGATCGCCCGGATAGGACAGTCTGGCCCAGGTCACATAGCCTTTTTCGTTCTGGGTCGTTCTTTCCATCACAAGGCAGGCATCGCCTTCAGTGATGCGCAGCGCATTGGCCATGTCCCGTGACGCAGAGCAGGCGGTAATCTGATGCTCAGCGGTATTCCAGGGCACTTTTTGCAGCAGCCAGTTGCCGGGCGGGTGTTGTTCAAAACTGACTTGTTGAATTTCCGGGACAGCATTCAGGTTGATGATCCGCTCTTCAAAGCAGAACGGCACCGCATCAGCGAAATGCAGGCATGTTATCTCACGGATTTGTCTGACCGGACCGGACCCAAGCCGGTTATGGTCCTCGGCTTTCCGATTTCTGACGGCGTCGTGCAGGAGCTGATAGGAATAGTGTTTGCTGGCATCCTCGACTTCGGTTCGAATATTGGTGATCTGCAACGCCGCCGACAGGGATTGCGGCGCTTTGACGAAGGTGCCTGATTTTCTGTTTCTGACCAGCAGGCCTGATTTGGTAAGTTGAGTCAGAACCTTGTTCACGGTCATCCGCGAACAGCCATATTCCAGGGCCATATCTGTCTCAAAGGGAATGCGAAAACCTGGCGGCCACTTGCCCGAAACGATGTTTTCCTGAACCTCGTTCAGGATACGCAGGTGCAGTGAGGGGGTCTTTGAACGAGTTGTATCCGGTTTGCTCTTGATGTCTGATTTCATTTTATAAGTATATACATGTTACTGGTGTGGTGAAACCACCATTCTCCATGGGCAACAGCACCATGGATAAATCACAGGTTCCATTTGAAGGCCTTCCAAACCGGCAAATCGGCAATCCCCGATGGTCGTACTGCATCTCAGGCATTGACGGCGTTCGTCAGATCCCGGATCGCGTGGCGGTAATTCGCTGTGATCCTGTCTCTGTGAATATGTCTCCCACCTTTGACCATATGGCGCCCGGCTGACCAGACATCGGAAACAACGCGATCATCCGCCGCAAAACACAAGCCGTCAAACAACTGATCGCGGTGCAACGCGCATAATAGCGGATGTGAGCTGTCGATTGCGGCCAGATCGCCAAGACAACCGATCTCGATTTTTCCAGCCTTGCGGTTGAGGGCCTGCGCGCCGCCGGCAGCTGCGCCCAGATACAGTGTCTTGCCGACAGAGCCCGCGCTTTTGACCATGACATTGCGGCTGAGATCCCGCATCCGCTGGGAATATTCCATGGACCGCAGTTCCTCTGTCAGCGATATGCGGACGTTGGAATCCGATCCCAAGCCAAACGCACCGCCGGCTTCCAGATAGGCCGGTCCGTTAAACGGACCATCCCCCAGATTGGCCTCGGTGATCGGGCAGAGGCAGACGACAGCGCCGGATTCTGCCAGACCGACGGTTTCCGTCTGCGTCATATGGGTTGCATGAATGAGGCACCAGTTCTGCCTGACATCATGGTGTTTCAACAGCCATTCCACCGGCCTTTCGCCGAGCCAGTCCGCAATCTCGCTGACTTCTCTGGGCTGTTCTGCAATATGCATATGGATCGGTCCGGTGCCGTACCGGGCAACGATTTCTGCCAATTCATCCGGCGCGGTGGCGCGCAGAGAGTGGGGGGCAATACCCAGTCTTGTATCGCCCGGCATGGCTGTCATTTCTGCTTCAACTGCACCCAGAAGTTCAGAAAACTCCTCGACAGAATTGCCGAACCGGCGCTGCCCACCGCTCAGCTCAGCCTTGTTGGGGCCGCCATATGTATACAGCACAGGCAGGTGCGTGAGGCCGATGCCGGTCTGTGCCGCTGCTGCAAGAATGCGCGTTGAAAGCTCAGCACGGTTGGCATAGGGCCGGCCACCCTGCTGGTGGTGGACATAGTGAAACTCACCAACCGAGGCATATCCGGCCTCCTGCATTTCCATAAAGACGAGCGCTGCAATGGCCTCCATATGCTCGGGCGTCAGATGATCGAGAAACCGGTACATCAGCGTCCGCCAGGTCCAGAAACTGTCCCGTCCCTCTGCGCGGAACTCGGTCATTCCAGCCATCGCGCGCTGAAAACTGTGGCTGTGCACATTGGCCAGCGCCGGAAGCAAAGTGTCGACCCGAATGTCAGCCGTACCGGCAGTTGCGTTGTCTTCAATCCCGGCCACCACACCCTGGTCGAGTGTGACGCGCACATTCTCTTGCCAACCGGAGGGTAGCCAGGCGCGATTTGAAAAAATCTTCATCGGCATTCCTCTATGTATAGACATAATACTCTTAAGCGATTAGGCTTGCATCTGGCAATAGAAATTTGAGCAGATATGGCCAGGCAACCTTACATTCTGACATGCCGTAATGTGGCAACGATGGACCCGGAAAATCCTGCACCTTATGGGGCGCTGGCGGACGCCTCGATTGTCGTTGAAAACGGCCTCATTGGCTGGGTCGGCAAAACCGCAGACCTGCCGCCCGAGTATAATGGTCTGCAGCCTCGTGATCTTGGCAAACGCCTTGTCACGCCGGCGCTGATTGATTGCCACACTCATTTGGTTTTTGGCGGCAACCGGGCGCAGGAATTTGAAATGCGGCTGCAGGGCGCCTCTTATGAGGCTATTGCCAAAGCCGGAGGCGGAATTGTCTCAACCGTCAAGGCGACGAGAGCCGCCAGCGATGACCAGATCCTTACCAGTGCCCTGCGCCATGTCGATGCGCTGATTGCCGAAGGTGTCAGCCTGATCGAAGTCAAATCCGGCTATGGTCTTGACCAGCAGACGGAACTGAAAATGCTGCGCGCCGCGCGGCGCATTGCCGAGATCCGGCCGGTCCGGGTCAAAACCTCGTTTCTGGGCGCCCATGCTGTTCCGCCGGAATACGGCGGCAGGGCCGACGCCTATATCGACACGGCCTGCATCCCAGCCCTGCGGGCGGCCCATGCGGAAGGCCTGGTCGATGCGGTTGACGGGTTTTGCGAGAAAATTGCGTTCCTGCCGGACCAGATCGCCCGTGTGTTTGATGTCGCTGTGGAACTCGGCCTGCCGGTCAAGCTGCATGCCGAGCAATTGTCAAATCTGGGCGGTGCCGAATTGGCGGCGTCTTACGGGGCCCTTTCCGCTGATCACCTTGAACATCTTGATGAGGCAGGAACCATCGCGCTTGCTGCGTCCGGATCGGTGGCGGTGATTCTGCCGGGCGCCTATTACACACTTCGCGAAACCCGCATGCCGCCAATTGCCCTGTTGCGAGATCACGGCGTTCCGATGGCGGTGGCGACAGACTGCAATCCCGGTTCATCGCCGCTTTCATCGCTCTTGCTGGCGATGAACATGGCCTGCACTTTGTTCCGGCTGACGCCGGAAGAGGCACTGGCCGGCACCACCCGCAATGCTGCACTGGCACTCGGCGTTACCGACAGTGGTGTGATCGCGCCCGGCAAACGCGCTGATCTTGCCATCTGGAACGTGCAGCACCCGGCGGAACTGTCCTACCGCATCGGATTCAACCCACTGGAAAAACGTATATTCGGAGGCGAATCTTGGCACACATGACTTTGCGGCCGGGCTCGGTTTCACTGGCACAATTAAGCGAGATTTACTGGACTTCGGCCAATGTAAAACTGGATCGCAACTGCCGCGATGCTGTAGTTGAGGCATCCCAGCGCATTGCAGTGGCCGCCAGCGGAGACGCGCCGGTTTATGGCGTCAATACCGGATTCGGCAAGCTTGCCAGCATAAAGATCGCGCCAAAGGATGCAGCCACTCTGCAGCGCAACCTGATCCTCAGCCATTGCTGTGGCGTCGGCGAGCCGATTGTGCGGCATATGGTCCGTCTGATGATGTCGCTCAAACTGCTCTCCTTCGGGCGCGGCGCGTCCGGCGTCAGATGGGAGCTTGTTGAACTGCTTGAAAACATGCTGGCGAGCGGCGTGACTCCCATCATTCCGGCACAGGGTTCGGTCGGCGCATCGGGTGATCTGGCACCTTTGGCGCATATGACCGCTGTCATCATCGGCGAGGGCGAAGCGGAATTTGGCGGCGAAACGCTTCCTGGCGCAGAAGCGATGCGCCGCGCCGGTCTGGCTCCGATCATTCTGGGGCCCAAAGAAGGCCTTGCCTTCATCAACGGCACGCAGTTTTCCACCGCTTTTGCACTGGCCGGACTGTTTGAAACCTGGCGCGCTGCGCAAAATGCTCTCGTCACATCGGCCATGTCCACCGACGCCATTATGGGGTCGACCGCGCCGACCCAACCTGAAATTCACACCCTGCGCGGCCATCGCGGACAGATCGAGGCGGCAGCAGCGATCAGAACTTTGCTCGATGGCTCGATCATCCGGCAAAGTCATATAGAAGGCGATTCCCGGGTTCAGGATCCCTATTGCATTCGCTGCCAGCCCCAGGTCACCGGTGCGGCTATGGATGTGTTGCGTCAGGCAGGCACTACGCTGCAGATTGAAGCCAACGCCGCCACGGATAATCCGCTGGTGCTGACCGAGGCCAACATCATTGTCTCAGGCGGCAATTTTCATGCCGAGCCGGTCGGCTTCGCTGCCGATATGATTGCTTTGGCGATCGCGGAAATCGGCGCCATTGCCCAGCGCCGCATAGCGTTGATGGTGGACCCGGCTCTCAATCACGACCTGCCGCCGTTTCTGACACCGGATCCGGGCTTGAACTCAGGCCTGATGATTGCCGAAGTGACAACCGCAGCTCTGATGAGTGAAAACAAGCATCAGGCCAATCCCTGTGTCACCGACAGCACGCCAACCAGTGCCAATCAGGAAGATCATGTCTCGATGGCCGCCCATGGCGCCCGCCGCCTGCTGCGTATGACGGTGAACCTGAATTATATTCTCGGAGTGGAATTGCTGTGTGCCGCTCAGGGCATCGAGTTCCGCGCACCGCTGCAAACCAGCCGGCCGCTGCAGTCCGTTCTGCGCTGTCTGCGCAACAAAATTGCCACCATCGGAGCCGACCGTTATCTGGCACCGGATCTGGAAGCAGCCCGCAATCTAGTGTCCTCAAGCGACATCATTAATGCATCAGGCATCGACCTGCCGGAGCTGGCAACATGAGCCCGGTCACGGTGCAGAGCGGCGACAGTCCGGTCATACTGGGTCTGCCCCATGGCGGGACATTTGTGCCGGAGGAAATGTTCGCGCGCCTCAATCAGCGTGGCAAGGGACTGGACGATACGGATTGGCATATCAGCCAACTCTATGAGGGCCTGTTGCCGGATGTGACCACCGTCACCGCGACGTTTCATCGTTATGTGATTGATGCCAATCGCGATCCCGAAGGGGTGTCGCTCTATCCCGGCCAGAACACAACCGGCCTCTGCCCGCTGACCGATTTTGACGGCAATCCGATCTGGCGCGAGGGCCAGCAGCCCTCCGCCGATGAGATCGGGCAGCGCCAGCTTCAGTTCCACAAGCCTTATCACGATGCCCTGGCAGCAGAAATCGAGCGCGTCAGGGCAGTGCATGGCCATGCCATTCTCTATGATTGTCATTCCATCCGCTCGAAAATTCCGTATCTGTTTGAAGGGCTGCTTCCGGTCTTCAATATCGGCACCAATAATGCAACGACCTGCGCGGCAGAAATCGAACAGGCGGTGCTCGCAATCTGCCGCGAGGCGACGGGCTTCGATCATGTTCTGAATGGCCGCTTCAAGGGCGGCTGGACAACCCGGCATTATGGTAGGCCGGAGCAGAATGTTCACGCCATCCAGATGGAAATCGCCCAGCGCGCTTATATGAATGAACAGGCACCCTGGACCTACCGGGACGATCTTGCCGCTCAACTCCGTCCTCACCTGTCACAAATTCTGCGCGCTCTTGCCGCCTGTCAGATCACGTAGATACCAAGGAGCACGTGTCATGAACGATCCCCGCAAAAATTCACGCGATATTTATCCACCGACCGGCACCAAACTGAACGCAAAAAGCTGGCTGACGGAAGCACCGCTGCGGATGCTGATGAACAATCTGCATCCCGACGTTGCGGAAAACCCGCACGAGCTGGTCGTCTATGGCGGCATCGGACGCGCAGCGCGCACATGGGATGATTTTGACAAGATTGTCGCCAGCCTCAAACAGCTTGAAGACGATGAAACGCTGCTGGTTCAATCCGGCAAACCGGTCGGCGTGTTTCGCACTCACAAGGATGCACCGCGGGTGCTGATCGCAAATTCCAATCTGGTGCCGCATTGGGCCACCTGGGACCACTTCAACGAGTTGGATAAGAAAGGTCTCGCCATGTATGGCCAGATGACCGCCGGCTCATGGATTTACATCGGCACCCAGGGCATCGTTCAGGGCACTTATGAAACCTTTGTCGAAGCGGGCCGCCAGCATTATGACGGCGAACTGAAGGGCAGATGGATTTTGACTGCCGGTCTTGGCGGTATGGGAGGCGCGCAGCCGCTGGCCGCCGTTATGGCAGGGGCCTGTTGTCTTGCGGTGGAATGTGACGAGAGCAGAGCCGATTTCCGCATGCGCACCCGCTATGTCGATGAGAAAACCAGTTCTCTTGATGAAGCGCTGCAGATGATCGACACCTGGACCACGGCAGGCGAGGCCAGATCAGTTGCCCTGATCGGCAATGCTGCCGATGTTTTTCCCGAACTGGTTCGCCGTGGCGTCCGGCCCGATATGGTGACCGATCAAACCAGTGCCCACGACCCGATCCATGGCTACCTGCCGCAAGGCTGGAGCGTTGCACAATGGCGCGAAAAACAGGAATCTGATCCGGCCGCTGTTGAAAAGGCTGCGCGCGCCTCAATGAAAACCCAGGTGGCAGCGATGGTGGATTTCTGGAATGCCGGCGTGCCGACACTTGATTACGGCAATAATATCCGCCAGGTCGCACTGGACGAAGGTCTGGAGAATGCCTTTGCGTTTCCCGGCTTTGTGCCGGCCTATATCCGGCCGCTGTTCTGCCGTGGCATCGGCCCGTTCCGCTGGTGTGCGCTGTCCGGTGATCCGGAAGACATTTACCGCACCGACGCCAAGGTCAAGGAGCTCATTGACGACGAGAATCTGCACAATTGGCTGGATATGGCGCGCGAGCGCATTGCCTTTCAGGGATTGCCCGCCCGGATCTGCTGGGTTGGTCTCGGTCAGCGCCACAGGCTCGGCCTGGCGTTCAATGAAATGGTGAGAACTGGCGAATTGTCGGCCCCCATTGTCATCGGGCGCGATCATCTCGATTCCGGGTCCGTTGCCTCTCCCAACCGCGAGACCGAAGCCATGAAAGACGGATCGGACGCGGTGTCCGACTGGCCGCTGCTCAACGCGCTACTCAATACGGCAAGCGGGGCGACATGGGTCTCAATACATCATGGCGGCGGCGTCGGCATGGGGTTTTCCCAGCATGCTGGAATGGTGATTTGCTGCGATGGATCGCATGACGCTGACCGCCGTCTGGAACGCGTACTCTGGAACGACCCGGCCAGCGGCGTCATGCGCCATGCCGATGCCGGCTATGACATCGCGCTGGAATGCGCTCGAGCGAACAATCTGCATTTGCCCGCAATTCTGGGAAATTAGGATCAGGACCAGTAAATTAAGATATTTTCATAATTGAGCAAATCAGATTCAATGTGGCAAACGATGGCATGTCTAGAAATCCGACTAAATCGGAGCCAATATCACCTACCCTAAACTACCCGATGCCAAAGTCATGATTGCTGCAAAAGCTTTTCGACAGCGACGAATACGTCGCCGCGCTCACGGCTAAGGGCATCGCCCCGTGAATACCGCCCCGCTACAGGCGCAAGGTCATTCACACTTTCTCTAAAACCTAGTATAAACAACGTCCTACGGTCGAAACATGTTGGCAGGCTCAAAGACTGGCAGCGTATCGCAACACGTTATATCAGAGGCGCTGATCTCTCCATGGCTGCTATTGCAATCGCTGCAACCATCATATGGTGGATTTAACAAGTCCCGAGCCTAGTAAATAAATACAATTTATGATAGCAATGTATGAATACAATTTGGGATGCGAATTGAAATGCCAAGATATCTTAAGCCAGAGTTTCTTGCAGTTTATGTTTCACTTGTAGCAGTGCTACTTTCCCAATTTCCGCCAATTTATCAACTGTTTTCTAAAGCAGAGCCAAGCATAGTTCTCGACCGGTTTGTAACAATTGGACACAACCTTGGACGTAAAATTTTATACGTCCCGATTACCATCTCGAATACGGGAGACAAATCGCTAGTGGTGTCCGCCTAACATAAGAGTCCGAATTGGGATTCCCT
>TARA_R110002096_G_scaffold186385_6_pt1 | contig 12784 bp, 18 predicted proteins | sample TARA_R110002096 | Tara Oceans TARA_R110002096 (sample SAMEA4397295) | marine metagenome | biome: Polar Biome; feature: [DCM] deep chlorophyll maximum layer (ENVO:01000326); material: water (ENVO:00002006), including particulate matter (ENVO:01000060) such as... | depth 35 m | reverse complement strand
CCCGATGCCATCTCGTCTCTCTCCGGCGAAGCCGGTGCCGGAGATGATATGCTGGTTTCGGCCTTTCTGCTGAATATCGCTCTGATCCTGTTCGGTTGGCGCCGCTACAAGGATCTTTCCAACGAAGTCGACGAACGAGCCGCCGCGGAACAACGCGCGCATTCGCTCGCGATTACCGATCCGTTGACCGGACTGCTCAATCGCCGGACGATCGGGGAAAAGACTTCGGACCTGACCGACGAGGCGCAGCGGAAACACAAGAGCGTCGCTTTCCTGATGCTCGATCTCGACAATTTCAAGAATATCAATGATGTCCACGGACATAGCGCCGGTGACGTTGTCCTCAAACAGGTCGCAACCCGGATCGCAGGCCTGTTGCCGGCAAAGAATCTGCTCGCGCGCCTTGGTGGCGACGAATTTGCCTGCGCCTTTGTGTTTGACCCCGAACAGCCGGAGATGGTCGAGAGAATTGCCGACGATCTGATCGATTCCATTGCCGCGCCAATCCTCGAGAATGGCACACATCTGGTTGTCACCACGTCGATCGGAATGTCGCGCTACGAACCCGAAACAGCCGATGTCGAAGCATTGATGCGTCATGCGGATATTGCCATGTACAGCGCAAAAAAGCAGGGACGTAACCGTCATTGCTGGTTTGACGAGATCATGGAAAAGGAACTGCAGACCCGCAATTCGCTCGAGACAGAAATGCGCGCCGGCATCCCCAAGGGCGAATTTGTACCCTATTATGAACAGCAGATAGATCTCGCGACCGGCAAGCTTACCGGCTTCGAGATGCTCTGCCGCTGGGAATCCCGGACGCAGGGACTGATATCTCCCGAAATATTCATCCCGATTGCCGAAGAGACGGGCATGATCGGCGACCTGTCGCTGAGCGTCCTGCGCCAGTCCTTTGAAAATGCCAGACATTGGGACCCGAGCCTGACTATTTCGGTGAATATTTCCCCGATCCAGTTACTCGATCCGTGGCTCGCCCAGAAAATCGTCAAGTTGCTGGTCGAAACCGGATTTCCGCCAAATCGCCTCGAGATCGAGATCACCGAGAGTTCATTGTTCGAAAATCTGAGCCTCGCCCAGTCGATCATCGGTAGCTTGAAGAACCAGGGCATCAAGATCGCTCTCGACGACTTTGGTACCGGCTACAGCTCGCTCGCCCACTTGCGCGCCCTGCCCTTCGACCGGATCAAGATCGACCGCAGTTTCGTGACCTCGATCCTGCTGAACCCGGAAAGCAAGGCGATCGTCAAGGCGATCACCGGCCTCGGCGAAAGCCTGGGCATGGCGATCACCGCAGAAGGTATCGAGGACAAGGAAACCGAGAGCGAATTGCGGACCATCGGCTGTGCCAAGGGCCAGGGCTGGTATTACGGACGACCGCTCTCGATCGAACAGACCCGCGCAGTACTGGCCGAGCGCAATCTGCTGCCGGCCAAGCAGGTCGACGTCATCACGGTTCCGCAAACCGAAGCACCTGTTCCGATCAGCGTCGAGGATCGTCAGCAAAAAGCCGGCTAGTCCCGTTGCCGACCGTCGTGTCGAGCCGAAACACTGGACACTGGTGAACTGCATCCCTAAATCGCCTGTCATGATGACCGGACGGTTTCACAAAATGCACGGGTTGGGCAATGATTTTGTCATCGTCGATGCGCGCGAGCAGGAGATGGAATTATCTGCTGCGAAGGCAACTGCCATCGCTGACCGGCACAGCGGGATCGGCTGTGATCAGCTGATCATATTGCGCCCCTCCGACATTGCCGATGTCAGGATGCAGATATTCAATGCCGACGGCAGCGAAGTGGAAGCCTGCGGCAACGCATCGCGCTGCGTCGCGAAACTGATCGGCGAGGAAACCCGCATCGAAACCAAGGGCGGCGTCATAACCGGTCACGCGACCGCAGATGGCGCGATTGTCGACATGGGTACTCCGCGGTTCGATTGGCAGGCGATCCCGCTCGGCTATGCGATGGATGTGCTCAACATGCCGGTTGGCTGGGAGGATTTGCAGAACCCCGCCGCCGTCAATGTCGGCAATCCTCATGTGATTTTCTTTGTCGAGGACAGCGCGGCTGTTGAACTCGATCGGCTTGGCCCGATGATCGAGGTCGATCCGTTGTTTCCGGAAAAGGTAAACGTCAATGTCGCCCACATCGCGGACGGCGTGATCCATTTGCGCGTGTGGGAACGGGGCGTTGGCCTGACCCAGGCCTGCGGAACCGGAGCCTGCGCGACAGCCGTTGCCGCGGTCAAGCGCGGTCTGGTCACCAGCCCGGTACGGGTCGATTTGCCGGGCGGGTCTCTCACAATCAGCTGGACGGCCGGAGAGACCATTCAGATGCAAGGCCCGACCACCTATGTTTTTTCCGGCGAAGCCGAATGGAGCCAGTTCGGATGAGCGCTCCTGAAATGATCAGCATGGGATGCCGTCTCAATATCGCGGAAAGCGAGACCTTGAGACAGAATTTGCTCGCCAGCAATATGGATGGTGACAATCTGATCATCGTCAACAGCTGCGCGGTGACCAACGAAGCCGTCAGGCAGACCCGCCAGGCCATCCGCCGGGCCAAGAAAGCCAATCCGGAAAAAAACATAATCGTCACCGGCTGCGCCGCGCAGGTTGATCCCGCCATGTTTGCGGCGATGCCGGAAACCAGCGCGGTGGTCGGCAATGGTGACAAATATGACGTCGCCAATTTCAAACTGGGGCTGCAAAGCAATCGTCCGGATATCCGGGTATCCGACATCATGCGGATCACCGAAACAACGCCGCACATGGTCAGCGCATTTGCCGACCGGTCGCGCGCCTTTGTAGAGATCCAGAACGGCTGCGACCATCGCTGCACCTTCTGCATCATTCCCTTCGGCCGGGGCAACAGTCGCTCGGTGCCTGCCGGTCTGGTCGTCGATCAGGTCCAGGCCCTCGTTGATCAGGGATTTCAGGAAGTCGTTCTGACCGGCGTCGATGTCACCAGCTATGGCCCCGACCTGCCCGGCGAGCCGACATTGGGCATGCTGATCGATCGGATATTGAAACATGTGCCGGCCCTGCCGCGGCTCCGGCTGTCCTCGCTGGACGGCATCGAAATCGATGATCGCCTGTTTGAGCTGCTGACCGGAGAGGCGCGGCTGATGCCGCATGTCCATCTCTCGCTCCAGTCCGGCGACAATATGATATTGAAGCGGATGAAGCGGCGGCACACTCGCGAGCAGGCTATTGATCTGGTCGAACGGCTCAAGACCAAGCGGCCGGAAATCACCATCGGCGCGGATATCATTGCCGGTTTTCCCACGGAAGACGAAGCGATGTTTGCCAACAGCCGATCGATCATCGAACAATGCGATATCGTCCATGGACATATTTTTCCTTACTCGCCAAAAAAGGGCACACCGGCCGCGAAAATGCCGCAGGTGGACGGACAGGCGATCAAGGACAGAGCGAAGATATTGCGCGGAATAGTGGAGAAACGCGCGCAGTCGTGGCGCCAGTCACTGGTTGGCTCGCGCCAGTCGATCCTGGCGGAAATGTCGGGTGATGCCGGCTATTCCGAGGGTTTTGCCCGCATTCAGCTGGATGAGCCAGTAAGCAAAGGCCAGATTGTTCCGGTCGACATTATCGCTATCAACGATAAGCAATTGATTGGCAGGGTGGCAGCGTGACCGAAAACAGCAGTTGGAAAGATCGCCTGTTTGGCGGCCTGGGCAAGACATCCTCGCGATTGACCGAGAATCTCTCGGGGCTGGTAACCAAGGCCAAGCTGGATGAAGCCACGCTCGACGATATAGAAGATGCGCTGATCATGTCGGACCTCGGGCCGGCTACCGCTGCGTCGATTCGCGAGAAGCTGGCGGTCGAGCGTTTCGAAAAGGGCCTGAGCGAGCATGCGGTGAAGGAGATCATCCAGCGCGAGATCGCCGCGATATTGGAACCGGTTGCCATCCCGCTGGAGATCGACGCCTTCCCCCGTCCGCAGGTGATACTGGTTATCGGCGTCAATGGCTCGGGCAAGACCACCACGATCGCCAAGCTGGCCAATCTGTTCCTCGAACAGGATTATGGAGTCATGCTGGCGGCGGGCGACACGTTTCGCGCGGCGGCCATCGGGCAGCTCAAGATATGGGCCGAACGGCTGGGCGTTCCGATCATCAGCGGTCCGCAGGGCGGCGACAGCGCCAGCATTGTATATGAAGGCGTCAAGCAGGCCACCGCGACCGGGATCGATGTGTTAATCGTCGATACAGCCGGGCGGTTGCAGAACCGGTCCGAATTGATGGACGAGCTGGACAAGATCCGTCGCGTACTGGGCCGGCTCAATCCGGCAGCGCCGCATAATGTCGTACTGGTGCTCGACGCGACGACCGGACAGAATGCCCTTTCCCAGATAGAGGTGTTCCGGGATGTCGCCAAGGTCACCGGACTGGTGATGACCAAATTGGACGGCACCGCGCGCGGCGGCGTTCTGGTCGCAGCGGCGAAGCAATTTGGCTTGCCGATCCACGCCATCGGGATCGGCGAGACCGTGGAAGACTTGAGACCATTCAAGGCCGAAGATTTGGCCGCAGCCATAGCCGGGATAGAGCAATGACCGAAGCAACAGCAATCGAAGAAATTCCCAAGGAACATCGGGGGCTCAGCTTCGCGCTTGATTTCGGGCCGCTGCTTGTCTTCTTTCTCGTCTACAAATTCGGCGCGCCGGATGGCAATCCGATCACCTCGGCAATATATGGCACCGTCGCATTCATGATCGCAATTATCATTGCGATGATCGTGTCCAAATGGAAACTGGGCAAGATTTCGCCGATGATGTGGATGTCGGCAATCCTGATATTGGGCTTTGGTGCCCTGACCATCTATTTCAACGATCCGCGCTTCATCCAGCACAAGCCGACGATCATCTATACCGGATTTGCGGCGATATTATTCGGTGGATTGCTGCGCGGGAAAGCAATGCTGAAGAGCCTGCTGCAAGCGGCATTCGAAGGCCTGTCCGACGAGGGCTGGCTCAAATTGTCGCGTAACTGGGGGCTGTTTTTCCTGGCGATGGCGGCGATCAACGAGCTGATGGTGGCGACGCTGAGCTTCGACTGGTGGCTTACGATCAAGGTGTGGGGCGTGACAACCGTTTCGTTTATCTTCGCGATGGCGAATATCCCGATGCTCATGAAACACGGGTTTTCGGTAGAAGAAAAGCCGCGCCCTGACGGTCAGGACGCGGCTTGAATATTGTTTCTGCTATCAGGCTTTAGCCCTGGTCGGCGCGGCTAACGCCGTCGCCGTCAAGATTCAGCGCGACAAAGTCCCAGTCAATCGCGTTGTCGAGAAGTGCGGATACATAATCAGGACGCGCATTCTGGTAGTCCAGATAATAGGCATGTTCCCAAACGTCGAGCGTGAAGACCGGCTTGACGCCATGTGCAACCGGGCTGTCAGCGTCATGGTAAGAGGTGATTTTCAGCTCATCACCGTCGAGGACCAGCCAGGCCCAACCGCTGGCGAAATGCCCGACAGCTTCGTCCTTGAACTTGGATTTGAAATCATCGATCGAACCGAAGCTGCTTTCCAGACGGTCTTTCAGTTCGCCGGAGATTTCCTTTTTCTCGGGCGACAGGCACAACCAGTAGAAACTGTGGTTCCATACCTGGGCTGCATTGTTGAACAATCCGCCATCCGCGGCTTCGATGATCTGTGAAAGCTTTTTGCCTTCACGATCCGTGCCTTTGATCGCGTCATTGGTCTTGGTGACATAGGCATTGTGATGCTTGCCATGATGATAGTTGAACGTCTCTTCGGAGATCAAATCTCCAAATGCGGTTTTTTCATAGGGGAGCGGGGGAAGTTCGAAAGCCATTTTGTCTTTTCTCCGGTTTAGTGAAACATGCCGCGTAAACGCATCAATAGCGGAAAAGATGCAAGGAGAAATATGCGATCGAGGCCGTCACGAGGCTAAAAGTTCATTTTTTCGTGACTTCCAACGACCGCAGACATATCGTGGGGCCCTAAATGTAAAATATCCTTGGGGGGGATGCACAATGGCAAAATTTTTCGGAAATCTTAATGCAGTGATGATCGTGGGCTTGATTGCGGCGCTTGCGCTGATGTTCGGCATGGACGCCAATATCAGCGGCAATGCCGTCGGACGCTGGCTTCATCTGTTCTTTGGCGTGCTGTGGATAGGCTTGCTCTATTATCTGAACTTTGTTCAGGTGCCACTGATGCCAACTATCCCGGACGAACTCAAACCCGCGGTCGGCAAGCATATTGCCCCGAAAGTATTATTCTATTTCCGCTGGGCCGCTTTGCTGACGGTCATAACCGGCCTCTATGTCGCATGGGCGAGCGGTTGGGTCCATCAGGCGATGACCCTGCAGGCACCCTATCAGATGATCGGTGTCGGAATGTGGATTGCCATCGTCATGGCCGCCAATGTCTGGTTCATCATCTGGCCGAAGCAGAAACGGGTTCTCGGCATCGTCGAAGCCACGGCAGACGAGAAAGCTGCAGCCGGCAAGATCGCGCTGATGGCGTCGCGGACCAATGTCCTGCTCTCGCTGCCGATGTTCTACACGATGGTGAACGCCAACGCCGGATAGAATGGAAGATATGTAAGCATGAAAAGGGGCCCTCGTGGCCCCTTTTTTTATGACCCCAGCAGGTCGTGCCGCTTTAGCGAATGACGCAACTGGTCATAGGTCAGGTTGAGCGCCTTGGCGGTCTGGCGCTGGTTGTAGCGCGACTTGGCCAGTGCCGTTTCCAATATCCTCTTTTCAAAGGCTTCGACCGCCGCCTTCATGTCGTCGACATCGTGCAATCCGGACTCGATCTGGGCGGGCGGGTTTTGGACGACCGGGGCTTCCTCGGCCTGTGGCGCATCCGGCTCCGCCTCCACTCTGGCAAGACTCTCCCGAGGCTTCCAGGGCGATGCGAAGGGATCGAACACGATGTGATCGACCGGTATCGAATGGTCATTCCACTGATAGACCGCGCGCTCGACCACATTGCGCAATTCGCGGACATTGCCGGGCCATTCGTGCCGGTTCAGCGCTTCTGACGCGAGCCGTCCGAAGCCGGGCCAGGACGGCCATTCCAGTTCGGCAGCCATGCGACGGCCAAAATAGTCCACGAGCACCGGAACATCGCCTTCCCGCACCCTGAGCGGCGGCAATGTAACCACTTCGAAGGACAGGCGATCCAGCAAGTCGGCGCGAAAGGCCTTTTCCTGCGCCATTTTCGGCAGGTCCGCGTTGGTGGCCGCGACGATGCGAACATCCACGCGTTGCGGTCGGGACGCCCCGATCCTGGTAATTTCGCCATATTCGACTGCCCTGAGCAGCCGCTCCTGCGCACCGGTCGACAATGTCCCGAGCTCATCGAGGAACAAGGTCCCGCCATCAGCCTCCTCGAACCGCCCTGCCCGCGCCTTGGTCGCGCCGGTGAAGGCGCCTGCCTCATGACCGAACAATTCAGCCTCGATCAGCGTCTCGGGCATCGCCGCGCAATTCAGCGTGATAAACGGCCCGTCCCACCGCAGGCTGAGACGGTGAAGCCGCTCTGCGATCAGCTCCTTGCCGGTTCCGCGTTCACCGACTACAAGTACCGGACGGTCCAATGGCGCCGCCCGGCTGGCTTTTTCCACGGCATCGAGGAAAGCCCCCGATTCCCCGACAAATTGACTCTCTCGCTCCATGACCAAGATATAGTGCCAATTCCCATTAAATAGCAATTAATACCAAGTTCATCTTGCGAGAAAAATTGGATTATTGTTGTTTATCAGCGCCTTATCTGGTTTGGCACGACTTCTGCAGTGTTGGTTTCATATACAAGACGAACCAATATCTGGAGGACAACATGCCAACATTGAACACATTGAGCCGCACCGATGTTTCCGCGATCATCTCAATCCTGATGTTTGGCGTGACCATCCTGATCAGTGCCGTCGGACCTGCACAGGCCGAAGGCACGGTCGCCAGCGACAAAATCGCTTCCCCACCTGTCAGCCCGATTAACCCTGGTTATCGGGCATGACAGACCAAATGGCCGGGACCACTTCATTCCCCCTTGCCGAAGTCAAGTCCCGGCCACCTTTTGAAATTGAACAGGTTGATGTAGAACAGGACTGGAGTAACGGTTCGAACAAGTTCAAACCCAACCATAGAGACAACCGGAGTATGTATATGGCAGGTATTTTTTCAAGAACGCGCGATATCATCGCCGCCAACGTTACCGACATGCTGGACAAGGCCCAGGACCCGTCGAAGATGATCCGGATGATCATCCTCGAGATGGAAGAAACGCTGGTTGAAGTCCGCGCCTCCGCCGCCCGCACGATCGCCGACCAGAAGGAAATGCGCCGGCATATCGACAAGCTCGATCATCTGACCGAAGACTGGAGCGAGAAAGCCCAGCTGGCCCTGTCAAAGGATCGCGAAGATCTCGCAAAGGCCGCTCTGGTCGAAAAACGCAAGGCTGCCGACATGGCAGACCAGCTGAAATCGGAAATCCAGGTCCTCGACGAAACGCTCCGCGCGTCGGAAGGCGACATCGCGAAATTGCAGAAAAAGCTGCAGGAAGCCCGCTCGCGGCAGAGCAGCCTGGTCAACCGGCTGGAAAGCGCTGAAAATCGCGTCAAACTCCGTGAAATGTATAATGGCGAGAAGATGCAGGATGCATTCTCCCGCTTTGAATATCTCGAACGCCAGGTCGATTTCGCCGAAGGCCGTGCTGACTCGCTCAACATGGGCGGTGAGCCGCAGAGCCTGGAAAACCAGATCGCGGCGCTCGAATCGAGCGACAAGGTTGATGAAGAACTGGAGGCCATGAAGGCCGCCATGAAGAAAGGTGACGCATAATGCAGGAAGAACTCATCATCATTCCCATCGTCATGGGAACATTGTTTATTGGACTGCCGTGGTTGATCTTCCACTATGTCACAAAATGGAAAACCGCCGCGACAATCACCAATGAAGATGAGCATCTCCTCGAAGAATTGCATCATATGGCCCGCCGTCTGGATGACCGGATGGAAACCATCGAACGGATAATGGCCGCAGACAATCCCGACTGGCAACAATCTGCGCTTCCGTCTTCATCCCCTGCCCCGACGCTCGAAAATTTTGACGAGCTGCTGAAAAAAGAAAGGCACCCATCATGAGCTCCTCACGCACCAAATTCTATCTCGACAAGAAGCGCGCAAAATGGAGCGGTGTCTGTGCCGGGATTGCCGACTATACCGGGATCAACGTGGCCTGGATCCGGTTGGCAGCGATTATCGCGACCGTGACATTCGCCTTTCCCTGGACGCTGATCGCCTACTGGATCGCGGCAAGGATTTCCGAACCCAAGCCGAGCGGCATGTATCTGAGCGACCCGGAAGACACCAAATTCTGGCAGGGCGTTCGCCAGTCACCCCGCCGCACGACCCGCGATATCAAATCGCGGTTCCGGGAAATCGACCGCAAGCTGGCTGACATGGAACTTTACTACACCAGCAAGAACACGACGCTGTCGAACGAAATAGAAAATCTGCGCTAAGCAGCTGAATTGGGAGAATAGACATGGATTGGGGAAGCCCCGAATTTGTAATAGCGATCATCGCGCTCTCATATGGAGGCTGGATCGTCAACAACTGGATCAGAGCCAAGCATGGCTATGAGCTGGAGGATGAATGGGGCGGAAAAAGCAGCAAGGCTGAGCCGAACGAACAGCGCAAAATCGAGCTTCTTTCCAACGAAAATGCGGAACTGGTCGGAAAGATCGATCGCCTGCAGGAACGGCTCCAGGTTCTCGAAAGGATCGCCACCGATCCCGCCAAGCGCACCGCTGATGAGATCGAAGCCCTGAGGGAGAAGAACTGATGGATCCGGACAAAATCTCGATGTTCACCGAACTCGCTCCGATGATTGCTGTAGGCGCCATCGCCATCACCATCGGCTGGGTTGCAACAACCTGGATGCGGGTCAAGAACGGCTATCCCCTGGAAAACCAGTGGGGCAAGTCAGTCTATCCCAAAACCGACAAGGAAGCGGTCGAGCGGGTCAAGCTGCTGACCAACGAGAATGCCGAACTGCGCGCCGAACTCGGTTCGGTCAAGGACCGGCTGGCCAATGTCGAGCGGATCGTCACCGATGACAGCCACCGGCTGACGCAGGAAATAGAACAACTGCGCGACAAGCGCACGAACTGAAGGGACAGGATTGATGGAAGGAATTATCGCGCTGCTGATACCATTTGGAGCCTTTGCCGTGGCAGGCTTTGCCATCTGGACAGGGCACCAGCGCAAGCTGATCAAAATGCGGGGAGAGTTTCCTGCGAGCCATGACGCGGATTCGGAGAGAATGCGCGAGGAGCTCAAATATCTGAAAGACCGCGTCGCCGTACTCGAGCAGATTACCACTGACGGGCACAGCACGCGACAACTGGAAAGCGAAATTGAGCAATTGCGGGATCGCTAGTCCGGCATTGATTGAGGAGACAGAACATGGGTTGGCCCGAGGCAGTCGTCGCCATCATCATCATTGTGACAATCGGACGGGTGATGCGTTCCAAATATCGCGCCGAACACGGCATATTGGAGGATCACAAGGGAAACACGATCGGTTCCCAGGCCAGAAATGATCCCGAGTCCGATCGCCTGCGTGATGAAGTGAAATATCTCAAGGAGCGCGTCGCGGTGCTTGAGAAGATCGCCACCGATGATCGCGGCGCCCGCGACCTTGAAAACGAGATTGAAAAATTGCGCGACCGTTGATCCGGTCCGGAAAGTAGAAGGACAAGTATGATGCAAGAACCTGCCTTTTATATGATTACCGCAGCCTTTTCGCTCATAGGACTGACGGTCGTCGCTCTGGTTACGCTCCGTGGATGGCGCGACTGGATAGCCCTCAAATCCCGCGAAATCGAACAGAGGCGCGAGGATAACCCGCCGACCACGACATCGCGGATCGAAGTTGCCGATCTCAAGGAACGGATCCGCAAACTGGAAGCAATCGCGGCGGGCGTAGAGCTCTAGCGAACGACGCCCCAATTCCGCTCGTGTCGAGCGAAGTCGAGCCACGCGAGAGCCTCTCGACTTCGCTCGAGGCGGACGGCAAAAATGGGTGACGTTGCGGTTAACCCCTGCTAATCGCCCTCCCCATGAGCAAAATTGACGACCTGATCGAAGAATATGAATTTCTCGAACCCGATGATCGCTACCGCCTGCTGATCGATCTCGGCAAAGAGCTTGATGACATGCCGGATGCCCTGAAAACCGATGCGACGCTGGTGCGGGGCTGTTCCGCATCGGTCTGGGTCTATCCCACCCAGCTGGATGATGGACGGCTGCATTTTCTGGCCGACAGCAACGCGGCGATAACCAAGGGCATTATCGCGCTCGTCCTGGAAACCGTTCAGGATCAGTCAGCCGAACAAATCACCAAGACCGATATCGCGGCCGTTCTGGAACCTTTTGACCTGAAGAACCAGCTGAGTTCGAACCGCACCCAGGGCATTCCCAACATGATCGGCCTCATTCAGGAGACCGCGTCGCGCCTGGAAAAAGCCTAGACCGGCTTCCAGACCCGCCGCTCTTCGGCAATCCGCAAAACGTCGAACGCTGCCTGGGCGGCCTGAAATTTCTTGGCCGCCTCGGCATCGCCCGGATTGACGTCGGGATGATATTCCTTGGCCATCGACCGCCAGGCCTTTTTCACCGATTCAAACTCGACGTCGGGAGTCAGGTCGAAAATTTCCAGCGCCGTCATCTCGTCGCGGGACCGGCTGCCGTCACCGGAGCCCATCCAGCTGTAATGGGCCGCTTCCTGATAGGCGTTGGCATCGCGCTGCTCGTCGGCTTCGCGCTTCTTGCGCTCTTCCTTGTCGAGCCCCTCGAAATAATCCCATCCGCGGTTATATTCCGCAGCATGGGTCTGGCAAAAATACCAGCGTTCGGGGCTGTTGGGCGATTTCGGCGCGGGGCAATTGCCCGGTTCGTCGCAACCGTGGCGGTCACAAATCTTGACCTGTTGCGTTTCGCGGGAGCTTTCATAGCTTCCCCAGCGGGGAAAACCCCAATTGTCGGATCGTTTTGCTTTTGGCATGGAGCGGACTCTATCAAAGACTGGCGCTAACTACCAGCCTCTTCGACGCGCTAGTTGCGGGACAATATATTTGCGGTAGCGCGTTCCAGATCCGGACGCTGCCGGAGTTCGGGCTGACTGGTCGCGAGTCTGGCCCAATATCGCGCCTCGCTGGGCGATTTCGGAATGCCCTGCCCCTGATCATGAAGCTGCGCCCATATCGCTCTTGCACCTGCATATCCGCCCCTCGCCGCAAGCGAACAATCCTTGGCCACCTTGTCGGCCTGCCCGCGCTGATATTGCAGCTCGCATATCCAGTTATTGCCCTCGACATTTCCGTCGTTGGCCAGCATCCGGAGCTTTCGCATCGATTCATCGATCTGCTTTCCGTAAATGCCCAGCGCATAGGTTGCATAGGGATGCCCGCGATCCGATGCTGCGCTGAACAGCTGGATCGCTCGTTTTTTGTCGGTGATGCCGAATTTTCCCTCCCACAAGGCGAAGCCGAGGTGGGATTGCGCCTTGGCATATCCTTGAGCAGCGGCGAGCAGATATAGCTCCAGCGTGCGGCTTGCCTTGTCGGGCTCATTTTCCTGGAGATACCACGCCAGCTCGGTCTGCCCTGCGGGATGGCCCTGGGCCGCTGATTTTTCCAACCAGAGCTCTGCCTGGTCCAGGTCTTTCCGCACCCCGACGCCGAGATGGTACATATATC
>TARA_R110002096_G_scaffold340539_2_pt1 | contig 12793 bp, 14 predicted proteins | sample TARA_R110002096 | Tara Oceans TARA_R110002096 (sample SAMEA4397295) | marine metagenome | biome: Polar Biome; feature: [DCM] deep chlorophyll maximum layer (ENVO:01000326); material: water (ENVO:00002006), including particulate matter (ENVO:01000060) such as... | depth 35 m | reverse complement strand
GGCGATATGCGCATCGGTATGCACCAGCCGCAACAGATCCAAATCACCCGGGCGCGCCTCAAAACGATGCAGGGCCTTAAAATCAGCCTGATCAAGACGGTCCATGATCACTGATAAACGCGTGCGCGTTTCCGGATGGTTTTCCGGCGTGATATGATCCTCGCAATTCTTATGATAAAACAACCCGGTTGTCACACTGGTCTCCTGCTGGCATCAAAAAGAACCGCAGTTTAGCATATTCGACATCATAAAGGGGGGCATTTTATGGGAAAGACGTCATGCACTGGCTTTCAGCTTCTCATATTTTTCCCGTTCTTCCGCCACCAGTTCCTTTTTTGACAGCTTGCCAATCATTGTCTTTGGTAATTCTTTACGGAACTCAATCGCCTTGGGACGCTCATGCTTGCCGAGCTTGTCATGGATAAACGCCATAAGCTCTGCTTCCGTGAGTGGTTCATCGGGATTTTTCAGTGAAACAAAAGCTTTTGGACGTTCCCCGAGATATTCATCCGGCACGCCGATCACCGTCACCTCATTGACCGCCGGATGCTGATAAATTGCTTCTTCCACCGTGCGGGGATAGACGTTAAAGCCCCCGACCAGCACCAGATCTTTATCGCGATCAACTATATACGTATAGCCGTCTTCATCCATATACCCGACGTCGCCCGTGCGGAACATGCCGTCAATCAGAACCTCCGCCGTTGCTTCCGGACGTTTGTAATAGCCTTTCATCACCTGCGGCCCCCGAATACAGATTTCGCCATGCTCGCCCAGCGGCATCTCTTTTAGTGGATCTTCCCGGTCAACAATGATCAATTCCGTCCCCGGCATAGGCAGGCCAATTGAGCCATATCGGGTTTCCCGGTCAAAGGGATTCGCCCCACATACGGGGGAAGATTCGGTCAGGCCATATCCCTCTGAAATGCACAATCCCAGTTTTTCCTTATATGCCTGCCCCAGATCCACGGGCAAAGGCGCACCCCCGGACAAACAGACCCGAATGCATTCAATGCCAACATTGTGAATGTCTTTGTGGTTGAGCATCGCGGTAAACATGGTCGGCACCCCGGCAAACAGGGTTGGTTTATATTTCTTGATCATCTTCATGGCGGCTTCGAGCTCAAATTTCGGCATGATCACCACCTTGGCGCCCAGACGGATGCTGAGATTCATCAGGACGGTCATGGCAAAAACATGGAAAAATGGTAAAAACCCGGGAGCTACTTCCTGTCCTGGCCGAAGCCCCACGGCCCAGGCTTCCAGTTGCAAGACATTGGTGAACAAATTGCTGTGGGTCAGCATCGCGCCTTTCGGGATGCCCGTCGTGCCGCCCGTGCTCTGAATAACGGCCACATCCTCCATCACATCGATATTGACCGGATCTACATTTCCCTCATTATCCATCAGTTTTTCATAGCTGATATAATAGCGATCTTTCACCACAGACGCCGTCATGCTGCTTTTTAAGAATCTAAACAGCAGGTTCTTGGGAAAGGGAAGAGCATTGCAGAATCTGTCCACCACCAGATGCTTCAACCGGCTTTTCTGGCACACTTTTTCCATCTGCGGATATAGCGCCGCCAGATCAAGGGTGATCATGATGTCGGTGTCGGTTTCTTCCACCTGATTGATCAGTTCCTGTTCGGAATACAACGGACTGTAATTGACCACAGTACCGCCCGCCTTCAGGATACCGAAATAAGCCACAGAGAACTGGGGACAATTGGGCATAAAAATCCCCACATGAACGCCCTTGCCGACCCCTATATCCTGCAATCCCCGGGCCATTCGGTTGACCTGCTGCAAAAGATCATTATAGGTGGTTTCCTTCCCCATAAAGTCATAGGCAACACAATCGCCAAACTCGGCCGCCGCATCATCAACCAGCGTATAAAGCGGCTTTGCGTCAAACTTCTGATCCCAGGCCACATGGGCGGGGTAATTTTTCAACCAAGGCTTTTGTGTCATTTTCCTATGTCTGTCCTATATTTTGATATTATTTTTTTGTCGTTGGAATTTGTTCAAAACCTCCCGAGTTCTGAACAAATATCTTAAGGCGTCAACTGCTCAGAAGGGATGCCAAAAAACAGTTCGTCTCCCGCCATGATACTGCTTTTCAACCCCAATGTCGTGGGTACAATCTGTTCCGCATAAAACCGGGCCGTAATGATTTTGGCCTGCAGAAAATCTTGTTCCTCGTCCCCCTCATCCAATCGGGTGCGCGCGGCAAGCGCCCCCTTGGCCAGAAGGTAACCACCGACAGTGACGCTCAACAGGCGCAGAAACGGAGATGACCCCGCCAGAGCATTGCGCATATTCGCCCCCTGCTGAGCCACTATCCATTCCGCACATTCTTCACTGGCCGCCACCGCTTGCTGCATATTGACTTTCAAACCTGTAAATTCATCTGTGTCGGGTAATGTGGTGGTAAATTCACCAATGTCTTTCAGCAAGGCGCGCCAGAACCGTCCGCCCTGCATTGGTAATTTCCGACCCACAAGATCCATGGCCTGAACCCCGTTTGTGCCCTCATAAATCGGATTGATGCGGGTATCCCGATAGACCTGGGCAATGCCGGTTTCTTCGACAAACCCCATCCCGCCATGCACCTGTACCGCCAATGAGGCGTTCTCCACCCCAATATCAGACCCATAGGCCTTCGATAACGGGGTTAACAGGTCCGCCAGTCCTTTATTGGCTTGCCGGACGTCCTCATCCGGATGATGTTCCCCAAGATCAAGGGCCTTGGCATTGAGCATGGTCAACGCCCGGGCGGCCTCGGTTGTCGATTTTATGGTCATCAGCATCCGCCGCACATCCGCATGTTCAATAATGGCATGGGGCCCGGGAACAGTAGCCCCGATCGCCTTGCCCTGTATCCGGTCCGCTGCGAAAGTTGTCGCCATTTGCAAGGCCCGTTCCGAACTGCCCACTCCCTGGATACCGACATTAAGGCGGGCATTATTCATCATCGTAAACATCGCGGCCATGCCTTTATGTTCAGCACCGATCATATACCCGATACAGTCACTTTCTTCGCCAAACGCCATCACGCATGTCGGACTGCCGTGAATGCCCAGTTTATGTTCCAGGGAGATGCATTTCGCATCATTGCGCCCCCCCAGGCTGCCATCTTCATTCACCAGATATTTCGGCACGATAAACAGGGATATGCCTTTCGTGCCCTCGGGACTGCCCGGCGTCCGGGCCAGTACAAGATGCACTATATTTTCGGTCAGGTCATGATCTCCCCAGGTGATGAAGATCTTCTGACCCGTAATATGATAAGTTCCATCCCCTGCGGGCTCGGCCTTGGTCTTCAACGCGCCAACGTCCGTACCTGCCCCGGGTTCGGTCAGATTCATTGATCCCCCCCACTGACCGGAGATCATTTTCTCAAGATATATAGCCTTCTGTTCCGCCGTTCCATGCGCCAGAATCGATTCGATGGCGCCCGTGGTCAACATTGGCTGAAGGCTGAAGGCCATATTTGCCGCATCCACAAATTCATACACCGCAGACCCCAACGTCAGTGGCAGCCCCTGGCCGCCATAGGCCGGATCTCCACACACGCTGGTCCAGCCATTATCCGCATAGGCCTGATAAGCTTCTTTAAACCCCGGAGAAGCCACAACCCCGTCCGCGGTAAGCTGCGCCCCCTGTTTGTCCCCGACCGCGTTAAGCGGAGACAGGACTTCACGGCAGAACTTCCCCGCCTCTTCCAGAACCGCATCAATAATATCATCGGAAGCATCCTGAAACCTGTCCAAAGCCGTCACTTCAGCAATGTCAATTACATCCTTAAGGACAAATTTCATCTCACGGGTCGGGGCAATATAGTCAGCCACAAGGGTACTCCTAAATATTTTTCTATGTTTTATATGTCTTTACGTGCCGCAGCGGTTTATTATGAAAAACATTGCCCCTATAATTATCTAGAGGCCATAAAGACGACCAAAATTAAAACAGTCGTCTGAAAACAGAATTTACATGAGTTACACGATTAAAACAAGTGTTTAATAATCCTGACGAAGAGTAATGACACAAATCACTATGGACACTGGCGACAAAAAACACGACACCGCGAAAATCATGCCCCCGACACTGGCAAATTTTCATTTGGCGTCAAAATATCTTTTGCAGGGCAAACTGGTGTCCTTCCCGACAGAAACCGTTTACGGTCTCGGGGCGGACGCCACCAATGATCAGGCCGTCGCCAGCATTTTCGCGGCCAAGAAACGTCCCTCCTTCAACCCGTTGATCATTCACCTGCCTTCGATTGAAGAGGCTGAAAAATATGTCGATTTTGACATTACCTCGCGCAAACTGGCCGCGGCTTTCTGGCCGGGTCCTTTTACGCTGGTGCTCAACAAGAAACCCGGCACCCTGCTGTCACCGCTGGTCTCCGCCGGTCTTGATACGGTCGCTGTCCGGGTGCCGGAACATCCCGTGGTGCGGGAATTGCTTGAGAATTTCAAATATCCGATCGCCGCGCCCAGCGCCAACCTTTCAGGAAAGCTAAGCCCGACCCGACCTGAACATGTGGCCCGCGACCTTAAAGACGAGGTCGCCATGATTCTGGACGGTCCCCCCTGCCGGAATGGAATTGAATCCACCATCGCCCAGGTAATGGGCAGTGAAATCAGGCTGTTGCGACCGGGCAGCGTTTCCCAACGCGATATTGAAGAAGTTACCGGACTGCGGGTGGTGCCCTTTGAAGACGGGCAAAATCCGACGGCGCCGGGGCAACTCAAAAGCCATTACGCCCCCCGCAGCAATGTCCGCATCAACGCGACCACCGTATACCCTGATGAGGCGCTACTGGCTTTTGGCAGCCTTTACCCAAAAGATGCCAGAATAGTGCGGAATTTAAGCCCAAAAGGCAGCCTGCACGAGGCTGCGGCCAACCTGTTCTCCCTGTTGCACGAACTGGACGACCTGGGATGTGAAACCATCGCGGTAAGCCCTATCCCGCCTCACGGCCTGGGGGTAGCAATCAATGACCGATTGAGCCGCGCGGCGGCTGATAACAAAGAGTAACCGCCAATGTGCCTATCCGACTCTCATCTGAATATCCTGAAAGACCTCTCCGGCCCCAAAGGTTGGCAGGATGACCCCCGTGAAATGTCCGCCTATCTTACCGAACCGCGCGGTAAATATCAGGGCAAAACCGCACTGGTCCTCTTGCCGGACAATACGCAAAAGGTTGCGGATATTGTCCGCTATTGCGCGCAACATAAAATCGCCATCGTGCCGCAAAGCGGAAATACAGGACTGGTCGGAGGCAGCATTCCAACCCTCGCCGGCGACCAGATCCTGATCAGCCTGAAGCGAATGAACAGAATGCGTCATACAGACCCTGACAATCAGTCCATGACCGTCGAAGCCGGCTGTATTCTGGCCGACGTGCAGCAACGGGCCCGGGATATTGATTGCATATTTCCGCTCAGTCTCGCCGCAGAAGGATCCTGCATGATTGGCGGAAATCTGTCGACCAATGCCGGCGGCGTCAATGTGCTGCATTACGGCAATGCCCGCAATCTTGTGCTCGGTCTCGAGGTCGTACTCCCTTCCGGCGAAATCTGGCACGGCCTTACAGGACTCAGGAAAGACAATACCGGCTACGACCTGAAACAGCTGTTTATCGGCGCGGAAGGCACCCTTGGCATTATTACCGCCGCAACACTGAAACTTTCGCCTTATCCTCATCAGAAACAAACCGCCTTTGTCGCTGTTCCCGACCCGAAATCCGCAGTTGAACTGCTCAGTATCGCCCGACGGGTCAGTGGGGGCTGCATCACCGCCTTCGAACTGGTCCCGCGCCGGGGACTTGAAATGGTCACACATCATATGCCCGGCTGTCGCGACCCTCTTGAAACTGCTTATGACTGGTATGTCTTGCTGGAAACCACATCTTCTCTCAATCGCGACCTTCTCGACCTTGAACGGGTCATGGAACGCATTCTTGAAGACGCCCTGCAAAAAGATCTGGTTCTGGACGGCGTCATCGCCAAGAATGACAGTGAAAGCGAGGCTCTCTGGGGCCTGCGCGAACATCTGTCCGAAGCCCAAAAACATGAAGGGGGCAGCATCAAGCACGACATTTCCGTGGCCATTTCGACCATCCCGGAGTTTCTTCTCAAGGCGGCCGATATCGTTGAAGCACTTATCCCCGGGGCCCGTCCTGTGCCCTTTGGGCATCTTGGGGACGGCAATCTCCATTATAACGTCAGCCAGCCCCGGGAAATGGCGAAATCCGATTTTCTGGAATGCTGGGAAGACCTTAACCGCCACATCCATGATCTGGTGAAAGACTTTCACGGCAGTTTCAGTGCCGAACATGGCATAGGCAGAATGAAGACCACCGATATGGCCCGTTACAAATCTTCCGTAGAATTGGACATGATGCGTCGTATCAAAGCCGCTCTGGACCCGGAAGATATCATGAACCCCGGTGTGATCCTGCCGGCCGAGATTTCCCAGGAGAAGGCATAAAATGGAATTTGAGGAAAAATATTACACCAGTCAGGACGGGCTGACGTTGTATTATCGTGATTATGCCTCTGGGGAAAACACAACCCGCCCCCCTTTGCTCTGTCTGCATGGCCTGACGCGGAATTCAAAGGATTTCCACCAGTTCGCCCTGAAAATGAGACCCTCTTACCGCGTCATCAGTCTGGACATGCGGGGTCGCGGACGGTCCGATTATGATCCTGTCTATATGAATTATCAGATCCCCACCTATGTCCAGGATGTTCAAACCCTGTTAAAAGAAGAAGGCTTGTCAGAAGTCGTTGCAGTCGGCACTTCCATGGGGGGGCTGATTTCGATGACCTTGGGGGTCCTGAACCCCTCAGTCCTCAAGGGCATTATTCTCAATGATATCGGGCCTGAAATAGACCCGAAAGGCATCGCCCGGATTTCTCAATATCTGGGAAAGAGCGTGCCCCTGAAGAACTGGTCACATGCGGTCATGGGCGTAAAAACCATCAGCGGCCCCCTGTTCCCCGATTATAGCGCCGACGAATGGGAAGAATTTACCCGCAACAGTTTCCGACAACGGGACGATGGCCAGATCGTCGCCGATTACGACCCTCATATCGGCACTGCCATTGCCGAAAGTGCGGAAAATGCCGTTCCTCCTGATTTATGGCCCCTGTTTGGCGCCCTTGCGCCGATTCCGATCATGACCCTTCGCGGTGAAGCCAGCGATATTCTGTCCGCCGATACCCTGAATAAAATGGCCGAACGCCACCCTGAATTCACCAAAGTCACAATTGCCAATCGCGCCCACACACCTGACCTGCGAGAATCCCGCAGTCAGGAAGTAATATCCTGCTTTCTCAATAAGTTAAATGGATAACCTCTAAAAAAGGTCGAACTGGCTCCCCTGGGCCGGCGCGATGCATTCCGCCCCGTCATGGCGCACGTTATTGACATAACCGCTGACTTCCTGAAGCCGGAGTTCCTGCTCGGTCAGGGTACTCAACCTTTTAAAAATCTCTCTGTCCGGAGGATCGCAGGGCATCAGCCACCGGTCATAGTCCACAGGGTCGATAATCACAGGACTGCGGTGGTGGACAGGCTTCATGGATGGAATTGCCGGTTTGGTCACCAGACACACCGTCTCCCACCAGTCGTCACCATGAGGCCCCATCCAAACTTCCCATATCGCGGCAAAGGCGAAGGGCTGCTGCCCCGGCAGGCTCACATGATAGGGCACCGGTGACGCACCGCCCCTCTTCCACTCGTAGAAACCACTGGCCGGCACCAGACATTTGCGGCGGCGAAAAGAACTGCGGAACGACGGCTTGTCGGCGATGGTCTCGCTGCGGGCATTGATTAATGGGCGCCCGACAGACATTTCCTTGGCCCAGGACGGCACCAGTCCCCATTGCATCAAGGCCATTTCCTTACCCGGCAACGGTGTATCGGGCAGCATCACCTGATCCTGATCGGACCCTTTCACCCGGATTACGGCGACCGGTTGCATGGGGGCGATGTTGAAACGGCTTGGCACCTGATCATCTGTCTTGAGACCAAGAAGCCCCATAAATTTCAAGTAAGCATCTGAAGAGAGCGTGTATCTGCCACACATTTTTATATACCCGCAATTGGAATTGGAATAGGGTATGGCCAGAATAGTAAAAGGTGACATAAATGAAAAGGGATTATCCTGACCGCCCCATCGTCGCGGTCGGCGTTGTTGTGATCAGGAACGATCAGGTGCTGTTGATCCGTCGCGGAAAACCGCCCAAGCCTGATCAATGGAGCATTCCCGGTGGCGCACAGGAAATCGGGGAAACCGTGGTTGAGGCCGCCGTCCGTGAAGTTGCCGAAGAAACCGCCATCACCATTAATGCTCCCCGGTTTCTCGATATCCTCGACTTTATTGATAAAGATGAAGATAAGCATATTCGCCATCATTATACCTTAGTAGATTATGCCGCCACCTATCGCAGTGGTGAAATTCACCCGGGAGATGACGCTCAGGAGGCAATATGGGTTCCCTTGCATCAACTTTCTGAATATAATCTCTGGACTGAAACGGAACATATGATCCATAAGGCGATACGTCTGTTGACGGAGGAAACACCCTAATGGAAGATACCCCGACCTTATGGACCCGACTGGGTCAATCCGTGAAAGGCCATTTGAAAGTCGCGGGCATCGCCGTGGTCTTTGGCATGACGGCCTACGGTGGAGTTCATCTGCTGATCTGGGTGGTCGACAATTTTAAAAATATGTAAGTGAGAAGTTGAATTATGAGAAAATTAGGCGGATATATACTGGGTATGGTCGGGTTGATCATCTATATCTTTCTGGTCACAGGCCTTGCTGATGCCTTATTTCCTCTGCATATTGCTTTAGAGATCACCTATTATGCCGTGATGGGCATTGGCTGGATTTTTCCCGCCATGATCCTGATCCGCTGGTGGTATCGACCGAAAGACACAGAAGAAAAAAATTAAGACATCGATCAAAACATGAGGAAAATATGACTTCAGTCTTGCGAAAGTTTACGTCCCTTTCCGCGATTATCCTGGCCCTGATCATTACGGGCTGCAGCAGCAACAATACCGTTGCCCCATCCGAAAGCCGGCAACACCGGCAGAATATGGATGAAACCAATTACGCCAACAGTTACGATGAGAAAAGCATCGTCAACGCCGCGTCAGACTTTCTCGGTGGCGGATCCGAAGCCATCGCCAAGGTGGTGGAAAAAGCCTTCAAGGATCACGGTCGGCCCAATGGCTATATCATCGGAACAGAAGTAAGCGCCGCGCTGGTGGTTGGTGTCCGTTATGGTGATGGCACCCTGTCCCATAAAATTGAAGGCGACAGCCGCGTATACTGGAAAGGACCGAGCATTGGTTTTGATGCCGGCGCCAACGGGTCTCGGGTCTTCGCTTTGGTCTACAATCTCCATGACGTGGAAGAACTCTATCAGCGCTATCCCGCCGTAGAAGGCAGTTTCTATTTCGTCGGCGGCGTTGGCATGAATTACCAGCAACGCGGCGATATCATCATTGCGCCGATGCGTGTCGGTGTCGGCCTGCGCGCCGGTGTTAATCTCGGCTACCTGCATCTGTCGAAAAAGCGCGACTGGATTCCGTTTTAAATCAATCTGCGCCAGTATCCATAATCAATAAAGACTGCCGCCAGAATGACCGGGATCAGGGAAATCACTCCGAAGATATAGGCTCCGCTCAGAAAAATGACCATGCTGGATATCAGGAAGGTGACCAGCGCAATCAAGGCGCCTGTGCGGCGGATCTGTGGAAAAATCAGCATGATGCCGCCGGCCAGCTGCAATAGGCCAAATAAGATGATCAACGGCTTCGTCAGGCCAACGGCATGCAGATAGCGGACGTCATCCGCCATCTGGGTAATTTTCGCCGCCCCCGCCGCCAGACTTAATATGATCAGAATGACCAGAAGTATAATCATGAACAGTCGCATTTCACCCCTCCTGAATTAAATATCCATTCAGTGTACAGAGGTGGTTTTGACAGTCAAACCGTCTAAACTAACGCGTATAATCCCTCCGCCAACAGTTTTACCCCTACCAGGAAAAGCAACAGATAGGCCACGATATAAAAAAAACGATTGGACACCCGGTTATGCAACCAGATACCAAGCCACACCCCTAAAGGCGCAAAAGGCAGCAGATAAAGCGATATTTTCAGGTTTTCAAAAGACAGTTGTCCAAGCCAGGCATAAGGGATCAGCTTGACATAATTGACGATGATGAAAAACATCACCGAGGTTCCCACCAGACGAGTCTTGTCGAGCTGCAACGGAAAAAGATATTGCGACAATGGTGGTCCGCCTGCGTGCGCGATGAAACTTGCAAAACCGCTCATTCCCCCAAGAATACCGCCGCGCAGAGCATTCTGAGGCTGTGGCGCCACCACACCCCGACGTCTCTGAACAAACCAATAATTGGCAACAAAATAGACCGACATTGCCCCGACGATAATCCGGATCATATCGCCATTCATCACGTGAAATGTCAGCCCCCCGATCACAATGCCCAAAACGGCCCCCGGAATCAGGATTTTCAGGGTTTCCCTGTCCCAGGCCCGGCGGTATTCCCAGACGCTGAAAATATCCATGGCGCAGAGGATCGGCAACATAATCGCCGCCGCCATTCGCGGGTCAACCATAAGGGTCAATAATGGCACCGCCAAAGTGCCCAGACCACCGGCAAAGCCGCCTTTGGATATCCCCACCAACAGCACCACCGGCACTGCCAGCAAATAAAACCATAAAGGGTCTGTCACCCCGCCTACCCCGTAACCCGATGAAATTCAAGTGTCGTTTCATCTGACAGACTGGGTTGGAATTTATACCCTCCCAGATTAAATCTTTTAAGTTCCTCGGCCTGTTCAACACGGTTTTGAATGATATAACGCGCCATCATACCCCGGGCTTTCTTTGCAAACATGCCGATCATCCGCGCGTGCCCTTCTTTGACTTCCTTGAATACCGGTGTAATAACCTGCCCTTCAAGTTTTTTGACATGAACTGCTTTAAAATATTCATTAGAGGCGCAATTCACCAAAATATCTGTATTTTGCGCCTTCATCTGTTCATTCAGGGCTTCGGTCAGCTTGTCTCCCCAGAATTCATAAAGATTTTTGCTTTTCTCAGTCGCCACCTTTTTTCCCATTTCCAGGCGGTATGGCTGCATCAGATCCAGAGGCCGCAACAAACCATATAACCCTGACAGAATCCGGTAATGATCCTGCGCGTAGGCAAGGTCATCCTCATCAAGGCTGTCCGCATCCAACCCGACATAGGTATCGCCGGTGAATGCGAACACCGCCTGTTTGGCATTGGCCGGTGTAAAAGGAAGAGAAAACGACCGATAGCGATTATAATTCAGCTCCGCCAGATTTTCGCTGATTTTCATCAGTTTCATCAGATCATCCCGGGTAAGCTTCTTCGCCGCCTCGATCAGGATGTTGCTGTCGTCAAGAAAATCCGGCACTGTCCAGTTGGACCGGGTGACATCTTCTGAAAAATCGAGTTTTTTAGCGGGGGACGTAACAACCAACATATGTCTTTATTCCTGAATCGGGGCTTATTGTTGCGGCTTTACTGCCAGGAACTCACCATAGCAAGTCTCACGTCCAAAAGACAATACCGTGCAGATCATATTTTCTTGACATATCGAAATATTGATATTAATAATTATTATTATATTAAGTCCTCATTGGGAGCCACCTATGAAACTGGTTTATCTGACGCCAAAAAAAGTCACCCTGGTCACCTCGGATCTGACATCCACGGAACAGTTGTTACTCTGGTCGTTGCGCACCTGGGTGTTGGGTTATATCCGCAAGGCGCCTGTACAGGATGACATCAGCCGGGCCTATAGCCATTACAAGGTGCCCGAGGCAAGCACTCTCCTTGCCCATTTCATGTATGCCTTAAGTTTCGGCGCCAAGCGCACCATTGATATCAGTTGTCCTCTCAAAGGTGGCCTGAGTCCGGATGAACTGACCCTCCTGAATATCTTCTCTAATTTCCAGGCCGGAAATATGTCCCTTGCCTGTTGCATGTTGAATGATTTTTGTGATGAAAAATATATCATGCAGGCCCGTTACCTCGCCTTGGAATTCACCCGCCTGACCGGATCACAGGGAAATATGACCTTCAGTCTTCACCGGCTGGACAACTGCGCGCCATGTGCGGTTCCCGCCACCGACCAGATGTTCTACCGGAAATTCACAAAACCATCCTATGCCATCTGATCCGGGGACAGTTTACCGTCACCGCATCGCCCTCCCCTTGCCATGTCCAGAAGCTTCCTGACGACGCTCACGAAAAAGTGTCAGTCTTCTATTGACAGTTTGGAGGAAACGCCCCATCTATTCAGCCTATACAAATGCGGAAATTAAGGATTAGGGACCCCATTGTCAGACACCAAAAGCACGCAACACAGAAATACTCGCGTTGATCTGACCCAGGGGCCAATACATAAACACCTGATCCGCATGGCCTCTCCGATGATAATCGGCATCTCCGCTTCCATGGGATTTATTCTTGCCGATACGTATTTTATAGGCGAATTGGGATCCGCAGAACTGGCTGCCCTCGGCTTTGTCGGGCCGATCATCATGATCATCATCTCTGCCTCTATCGGCCTCAGCGCCGGGACGTCTTCCGTGCTTGCCCGGGCATCGGGCAAGGATGATCATACCGAAATGGTCCGGCTCGCCACCAACAGCTTTATACTTTCCGTCATAATCTCTCTGATCTTTACTGTGGTTGGCCTGCT
>TARA_R110002096_G_scaffold40505_3_pt1 | contig 12797 bp, 10 predicted proteins | sample TARA_R110002096 | Tara Oceans TARA_R110002096 (sample SAMEA4397295) | marine metagenome | biome: Polar Biome; feature: [DCM] deep chlorophyll maximum layer (ENVO:01000326); material: water (ENVO:00002006), including particulate matter (ENVO:01000060) such as... | depth 35 m | reverse complement strand
GTTGAGAATGAAGGATCTATAGTTGAACCATAAGAGCCATAAGCGTATTGCAATAATGGATTGGTTCCATCTAACTTAATTCCCTTTTTATAAACCATAGAAATAGGTACTTTTACGCCATCTCGGGCGGTTACCCAAACTCGCTTAGATTCGTAATTCTCTTTTTTGAATTTACCTCCAAGAACTTCTTGTTCTTTTCTAATTTCCTTGGTTTTAGTTTTGAAATTATAATCGATAACCGAACTCGGTGCTGTTAAAGAATTATATCCGTAACGCAACACAACACTATCAAAATCTGGATTATTACCAATATAAGTATTGTAAGTTTCAGAATTAAAGGGCAAATAATAGTCTTCATCACCATTCCAACTTATAATTCGCAAATTATTTAATCCGTTTTCACGTTCATTGACTACTAAATATTCTTTAAAAATTTCTATATCTTCAATTAAGACATGGCTTCTATGAGGAATGACCTCTTCCCAGTTTTCTTTTTCAGTAGTGCTTTCTGGAGTTTTTAGTAATTTGAAATTTGTTGCATCATCAGCGTTGGTAATAACATAAAACGAATCGTTATAGTGTGCAATATTATATTCTAAATCCTTAACTCTTTTTTGAAATATTTTAAAATCACCATCTGGTGTATTGGCATCTAAAAAGCGATATTCTGAAGATAAGGTACTGGATGAACCAATAACAATATATTTTTTAGATTTCGTCTTATAAACAAAAGTATTAAAAGTCTCATCTTCTTCATGATATATCTCTATATCCTGTTTTGTATCTGTATGTAATTTATGCTTAAATACTTTTTCAGAGCGCAAGGTTACGTCGTCTTTCATGGTATAAAACAACGTTTTATTATCGTTTGCCCATGTAGCGCTTCCTGTGGTATTTAAAACTTTATCGTCATAAATTTCACCAGTAATTAAGTTTTTAATTTGAAGTGTGTATTGTCTTCTACTAACTACATCTGTAGAAAATGCAGCCATAGAATTATCGGGGCTTATAGAAATACCACCTAAATTAAAATAAGTATGTTTTTTTGCCATAACATTACAATCAAACAAAATTTCTTCTGTTGCATCTAAAGTTTCTTTTTTCCGAATATAAATAGGATAATCTTTACCGGTTTCAAAACGCGTTAAATACCAATAGCCATTAAATTTATAGGGAACACTAGAGTCATCTTCTTTAATTCGACCTTTCATCTCTTCAAATAATGATTTTTGAAAAGACTCGGTATGTCGCATTATTACTTTTGTATAAGCGTTTTCTGCATTCAAATAATCTAATACTTCTGGGTTTTCTTTATTATTCAACCAGTAGTAATTATCAATTCGTGTGTCATCATGAATTTTTAATGCTTTGGATATTTTCTTAGCTACAGGAATTTTAACATCAATTAAACTTTGACTCATTTGGTTCTCATTTTTACAGGAAACGACAAAAGTAAAACTTAACAGAATAACAATAGTACAGTTTTTCATTTTTCATTAAAATTGTAATAAATTTGTCATGTTAATTTAAAAATAAGAATTTATGTTTGGAGATATGATGGGCATGATGAGCAAGCTTAAAGAAGCCCAAAAAAAAGTTGAGGAAACTAAAAAACGATTAGATACTGTTTTAATTGATGAGGCTAGCACTGACGATAAATTAAAAATTACCTTAACAGCTAATAGAACTATAAAATCTATTGAAATTAGTGGCGATTTACTGGAAGATAAAGAACAACTTGAAGATTATCTTATTTTAACACTTAATAAAGCTATTGAAAAAGCTACCAAAATAAATGAAGCTGAACTTGCTGCTGCAGCTAAAGATGGAATGCCTAATATTCCTGGAATGGATATGTTTAAGTAGTTATTGGTTATTGGCTATTGGAAATAAAACTATAATTTAAAACTTTGTAAAAAATTCAAAAGTTTTTCATGCATCGCATCTGTATAATCCATATGTGTAACTAATCGTAACTTTCCGCCACCCATACTTATAGCATAAATATTATTATCGGCTAGTTTTTGAACAAACTCGCTTTCTTTGACATCGTTATTTAATTCAAAAATAACAATGTTAGTTTCTATAGGTTCTATAGATTTTATTATTGATAATTTGGATAAAGCTTCACCTATTTCTTTGGCTTTTTGGTGGTCTTCTTCTAGCCTATTCATATTATTATCAAGAGCATATAATGCTGCTGCTGCTAAATAACCAGCTTGACGCATATTTCCTCCAAATATTTTTCGAATTCTGATAGCATTTTTCATAATATCCTCGTCTCCAACTAGAATAGAACCTATTGGACACCCCAACCCTTTACTAAAACATACCGAAATGGTATCAAATACTTCGCCGTATTGTTGCGTGGTTTCGTTTTTAGCTATTAAAGCGTTCCATAAACGTGCACCATCCAAATGAAAGCCTAGGCTATTTTCATCACAAACTTTTCTAATGTCTTTAATCGTATTAAAATCCCAACATGTGCCACCTCTTCTATTTGCAGTGTTTTCAATTTCAACTAAACTTGTTTTGCTATAATAATATGCATCTGGGTTTATGGCATCCAAAACATGTTGTGCATTAAACATCCCATTATTTTTATCTAATAATTTACAAGATAAGCCACTATTAAATGATGCGCCACCAGATTCATAATTATAAATATGCGCATATTTATCGCAAATAACCTGATCTCCTGGGTTTGTATGCAATTTTAAAGCGGTTTGGTTTGCCATAGTACCACTAGGAAAAAACAAAGCTGTAGGTTTGCCAAACATTTTGGCTATGCGTGCTTCTAACGCATTTACAGTTGGATCTTCTCTAAACACATCATCACCAACTTGGGCTTGCATCATGGCTTCCAACATACCTTTAGTTGGTTTAGTAACCGTATCACTTCTTAAATCAATAATCATCAAAAATTAATTTAAATTATAAGTACAAATATCTGAGCCAATTGGTGAACCATCAGGGATTTTAGGTGAGTTTTGTAATTTAAATGTATCTGGATTCTTTTTAAATTCAGAAATCATCATAGCGTATTGATTAGCATATTCGACAGCATTCTTTTTATCGAATAAGAGTTTTGAAACTGAATTTATAGCATCATTTGCTTTGGCTTTAACCTGAAAAAATGTTTTATCGTTTACAGCAAGATTCATAATATACTTTAAAACTTCAACATTAACCATCTGCTGAACTTCATTTAAATAATCATCTTTATGGCTTATTTTGAACGAGTTATCAATTAAACCGTTAAGTAATTCTTCTAATCCTAATTGCTCATTATCCAAACTTTTTTGTTGAACTAATCTATTCATACGCTCTGGATGCAACAACAACTTCAACGTTAATTCACTTGAGGTGGAAACCACACTAAGCGCATCAAAACTAACGCCTGTTAATCCTTGAAATGATTCTCTAGTTCTATTGTAACTAAAAGCTCTTGGTGGAAATAAATTGAGTTTTTCCTTTGGAATTGCTAATGTATTTGCAGAAAGTGTTTTGAAAATAGATTTTAAAGCGTCTCGCTGCGCATCAGCTTTAATAACTTTAGTTGTAAAATCGCCACCACCTTTAATAGCATAATTATAATCTAAACCTCCAATTATTTTTGTAGCAGCTTCAGTTTGATAACGGTGGAAAAAATATAAAGGCACAAACACATCTTCTAACATTGAAAAGGGTTTATTAAGTCGGATATTATCCTCTGAAAATGTTGAAATTGCTTTTTCACGTACTTGCAAAACAGCCTTTAATTCATCTGATGCACTTTTTCCATTATCCCACAAATGTGCTAAAGCATGCGCACCACCAGAAGCTCTCGCATCACTATCAGTTATAAAACGCAGACCTTTTTTTGTAGCGTTATCAAGAATAGTATTCAACGCTTTTTGTTCGTTTTCAGTAGCATTAAAGTCACTATAACTATAAGCTACAGTTACTTTATCCCATTCACCTATTCCTGTGCTATAAGCGTTACTTAAATTAACTTCTCCATTTTTTAGTTCGATTTGCGGATGCGGATAATCCATCACAGAAGCGTTATTATTGGTACTTGCAGCAAAATTATGAGTAAACCCGAGCGTATGCCCAACTTCATGTGCCCCTAATTGACGAATTCTTGCCAATGCCATATCTAGCATAGGTTGGTAATTATCATCACGCTCTGCAAATGGCTTGTTTAATAAAGCCTGAGCTATTAAAAAATCTTGTCGGATTCGTAAACTACCTAAACTAACATGACCTTTAATTATTTCGCCTGTTCTGGGATCAGTTACACTCGCACCATAACTCCATCCTCTAGTAGAGCGGTGTACCCATTGAATAAGATTATATCTGCAATCCATAGGATCTGCGCCTTCTGGAAGCATTTTTACTTGAAATGCATCTTTAAAACCAATGGCTTCATAAGCTTGATTCCACCATGAAGCACCTTCTAACAATGCAGATCGAACAGGTTCTGGAGTTCCAGAATCTAAATAATAAATAATAGGTTCGATAGCTTCTGAAATTGCAGCTTCAGGATTCTTTTTTTCTAAACGATGTCTTATAACATAGCGTTTTCGAATATCATCTTGAATTGGCGTAGCATAATCTAAATAAGATATGGGTATGGCGCCACTTCTAACATCAAATACTCTAGGTTTATAATTGTTATCTGGTAATTCGATAAAAGAATGATGCTGTGTAACCGTTATTAATGAAGGTGTTGGCACAACGGTTCGTAAATTTTTTCCTGTAGGACTTCCCTTGAAAGTTAACAACGCTTCAAACTCAACATTTTTAGGAAATGCCTTAGTTCTTGCCAATGACAAAGCGCTTTTACTTAAATCTACACTATAAGAACCTTCTTTTGATCGTTTTAGTTTATCAGAAACACCATGAGCGTCTTCCATTAAAAACGATGTCATATCAATTTTATAGCGCTTATCTTTCTCTTCAATAATTTTAAAACCATAAAGAATAGATTTTGCAAAGGCTTGTTCAATACTCTTTCGTTCTAAATCATTATCTGTAATCGCTCTATAGTTTTGATTGGGTTGAACGAGCAATAATTTATTACCTGCTTTTTCAAACTTAACAACGCGTTCGTTTCCCAATTGCCCTCTGTCTAAGCCAATATCATTAGAGCCAACACCCGTTGCTAATGAATTAACGTATAAAAATTCCTTATTTAAATCACTTACTTCAAGGTAAATTTTATCTTCACTCTCATCATAAGAAAAATTAAAAAACCCCTTATAATCAACCAACTTTTTGTCTTTTGTTTCTTGAGAAAAAACATTAAAAACAATAATTAAAGAACAGATAGTGAGTACTAATTTTTTCATAAATATTTTTGTTTATAAAGCTACATAATATTTTAATATCAATCTATAAATCCTATTTTTGTTGAAAATAAATTCTACGAATGATAACATCCGATCAAATTAAAGATCTCAATACCCGCCTCGACAAACTTAGGCACTATCTTTGACATAGATGCCAAACTAATAGAAATACAAAACGAAGAAGAGCAAACTTTTGACCCTAACTTCTGGAATGATTCCAAAGCTGCGGAAGTGATTATGAAATCGCTTCGTGTTAAGAAAAAATGGATTCAAGACTATAAAGATGCAAAAACTTTAGTTGAAGACCTCGAAGTTATTTATGAGTTTTTTAAAGAAGGTGAATCTACACTTGAAGATGTTGAAAAACGTTTTGATAAAGCTTCTGATTTATTGGAAGATATTGAATTCAGAAATATGCTTTCAGAAGAAGGCGATAGTTTAAGTGCCGTACTTCAAATTACCGCTGGTGCTGGTGGCACAGAAAGTTGTGATTGGGCAAGCATGCTCATGCGTATGTATTTGATGTATGCTGAAAAAAGCGGATTTAAAATTAAAGAACTTAACTTTCAAGAAGGCGATGTTGCCGGTATAAAAACCGTGACTTTAGAAATTGAAGGCGATTTCGCATTCGGGTGGTTAAAAGGAGAAAATGGCGTACACCGTTTGGTTCGTATCTCCCCTTTTGACAGTAATGCAAAACGCCATACCAGTTTTGCTTCTGTGTACGTGTATCCGTTAGTGGATGATACAATTGAAATAGACATTAATCCTGCCGATATAGAAATTACAACCGCACGCTCAAGTGGCGCTGGCGGACAAAATGTAAACAAAGTAGAAACCAAAGTGCAATTACTGCATAAACCGTCTGGGATACAAATTCAATGTTCAGAGACACGCTCGCAACACGATAACAGATCTCGTGCTATGCAAATGCTAAAATCACAATTGTATGAAATTGAATTGCAAAAACAATTAGCACAACGTGATGATATTGAGGCTGGTAAAATGAAAATTGAGTGGGGAAGCCAGATTAGAAATTATGTGATGCATCCTTATAAGCTAGTAAAAGACGTGCGAACAGCTCATGAAACAGGAAATGTAGATGCTGTTATGGATGGAAATATTGATAGTTTCTTGAAAGCCTATTTAATGATGATGGGGCAAAAAGTAGAAGACGATAATCAACTATGATAAAAATTGACACTGTTATTTTTGATTTGGGAGGCGTGCTTATCGATTGGAATCCTGAATATGTTTTTTTAGACGCCTTTAACGGCAACAGAAAAAAAATGCAATGGTTTTTTGATACTATTTGCACTATGAGTTGGAATGAAAATCAAGATGCTGGCTACCCAATACAACAAGCTACTGATGATTTAGTAAAACAATTTCCTGAATATAAAACTTATATAGAAATGTATTACGGAAACTGGGAAACCATGCTTGGTGGCGAAATTAGTGGTTCTGTGAAAATTTTAGAGGCGCTTATAAAATCAAAAAAGTACAATGTAGTAGCGCTAACTAATTGGAGTAATGAAACCTTTCCTATCGCAAAAAAGCACTTTGAGTTTTTACAATGGTTTGAAGGCATTGTTGTTTCGGGTGATGAGAAAACTAGAAAGCCTTTTGAAGATATTTATAAAATCACTTTAAAACGTTTTAATATAAAACCTGAGCAAGCGGTTTTTATTGACGATAATTTAAGAAATATTGAAGCTGCTAATAAATTAAATATTAACGGCATTCATTTTAAAAACCCCGAGGAACTCCTTAAAGATTTAAAAACGTTTAATATCCATTTATAATGATAAAAATATACCATAATCCGCGTTGTTCAAAATCTAGACAAGGCTTAGAAATACTGACCAAATCGGGAAAACCTTTTGAAATTATTAAATATTTAGATGACAATCTTTCCTCAGAAGATTTAAAAGGAATTATTAATCTTTTAGGTATAAACCCCATTGATTTGGTTCGTAAAAGTGAAGCTATTTGGAAAAGTGATTATAAAGGGAAAACTTTAACCGATGCGGAGGTTATTGATGCCATGATTAAAAACCCAAAACTTATTGAACGCCCTATAGTTATTAATGGCAACAAAGCTGTGATAGGACGCCCTCCGGAGTTAATTTTAAATATCCTTTAGCATAAATAGCGTGAGTGACTTTAACATAGTTTTAACCTTTAACAATTAAACTGTCACTTAATTTAGCAGTCTAATTTATTTAACTCGCTAAAATCATGAAATGGGAAAACCTCTTTATATATTTATTTGCCTTTGTTTTATTTCTTTATCAATAATTGCCCAAAGACCTGAACAAAAAGAAGTTACGATAAGCGGTAAAGTAATTGACAAAGAAAACAATCAGCCCCTCGAATATGCTACTATTGCCTTTTTTAACAAAAGACAGAACAAAATAGTTACAGGTGGCATTACAGATATTAAAGGTGAATTTAGTATACCTGTATTACCGGGAATGTACGATATAACCATTGAATACATCGCTTTTAAAACCATTACAATATCTGATAAAAGACTAACTGCCTCAGAAAATATTGGTTCTTTTTCTCTTGAAATTGATACTGAATCTCTTGAAGAAGTTGAAATTATTGCAGAGCGTACTACAGTTGAAATTAGACTGGACAAAAAAATATATAATGTTGGCAAAGATTTAACTGTTAGTGGTGGTAATGTTAACGATGTTTTAAATAATGTGCCATCAGTTTCTGTTGATGCAGAAGGTACTGTTGCACTTCGAGGGAATGATAATGTACGCATATTAATTAATGGCAAACCCTCTGGTTTAGTGGGCTTGAACTCAAGCAGTGCCTTGCAGCAATTACCTGCTGAATCTATTGAAAAAGTGGAAGTTATCACCTCGCCATCTGCCCGTTACGAAGCCGAGGGAACTGCCGGTATTTTAAATATTATTTTACGGCGAAGTAAATTACAAGGTTTAAATGGTGCGGTTACTGCCCTTGTTGGCAACCCCGATGCTGCAGGAATTTCTGGGAATATAAATTACAGAACAGGCAATGTAAATATCTTCAACACCGTTTCTTATAATTACAGCGAATATGTAGGTAGAATTTATACATATACCCAATTTAAACAAGAAGGCAATTTTTTAAATGAAGAACGAAATAGCAGAAATACCAGAAAGGGTTTAACTAATAACTTTGGTGTTGAATGGTATGTAAACGAATCGTCTTCAATAACAAATTCGTTTGTTTATAATGATGGAAATAGCGATAATCGTTCTGCAAATTTAATTACCCAATTAGACCCGAACAGTGTTATAACCAATGAGACCTTACGATTGGATCCTGAAATTGGAGATAGAAAAACATTACAATATGCTTTTAACTATACTAAGAATTTTGAAACTAGCGGGCATACACTTTCTTTTGATTTTCAATATGAAGATACCACCGATAATGAATTTTCTCTAATTAATACCGATGGCATTGATACCGATATTCTTACTAATTTAGAAGATGAAACTAGCGTTTTAATTCAGGCTGATTATGTGAAACCTATAGACGAAACCAGTCAATTTGAATTAGGTTTTAGAGGTGAATATGCAGACACAGACACAGATTACAGGGTGGAATTATTGAATCCAGAGACAAATATGTTCGAGATTGATAGAAACCTGACTAACTTCTTGAATTTCAGAAATTATATAAATGCTGCTTATGCGCAATACGGAAAAAAAATTGATAAATTTTCATACCTATTAGGACTTCGTTTAGAGAATACTCAATTAACTCTAGACCAGCCTACAAGTGGTGATTTTAAAAAAAACAGCTACACAGGCCTATTCCCAACCATAAACTTAAATTGTGAATTTTCGGAGCGGGAGAGCATGTCTTTGGGCTATAACAGACGAATATCCCGTCCGCGTTCGTTTTTCTTAAATCCTTTTCCATCAAGGACCAGTATTACCAATATTTTTCAAGGTGATCCAGGGTTAATTCCTACCTACTCTGGCCAATTTGATTTAAGTTATTTAAATAGGTTTGGAAAAGTTACTTTAAGCTCTTCCTTGTATTACTCCCATGCTACTGATATTGTTCAGTTTGTTAGTACTGATACTGGAGGCACGGTAACTATTGATGGCAGAGATGCTTCGGTAATTAGAAGGTCGCCAGTAAATATTGGAGAACAAAATAGATACGGTTTTGAATTTAACGTAACCTATTCTCCAAATAGAAAGTGGCGCATAAACACTGATTTTAATATTTATAGAGCAGAAACCAGAGGCGATTATGAAGATACCAATTTTGATTTTGAAAACACAACATGGACGGCTCGCTTAAGTAATAAATTAACACTTCCCGCCAATATCGATTGGCAAACTAACATGAATTACAGAGGGCCACGTATTGATGCTCAAAGTGATAGACAAGGTGTTTTTACTACTGATATGGCTTTAAGCAAAGATTTATTTAAAGAAAAGGCCTCGTTAGCTTTTAGCGTTAGAGATTTATTGAACAGCCAGTTTTTAAGAGGCTCTATTGAAACCCCTACTTTTATTACAGAACGTGAACTTCAATTTAGAGGAGGTCGCACATTTATTTTATCGTTTACTTACAGATTTAACCAGAAAAAGAAGGCAGAACGGCCAAGTCGTGGTAATGGCGGCGGTGATATTGAAATGTAAATATACTCACTATTAACAAAAAAAGGAAGCTAGATTTAGCTTCCTTTTTTTGTTAATTTGAGAATTAGAATTCTAAGAATTTAATTTTTTAGCTTTCTTTTCTTCTCTTATTTCTTTTATTCTTTCAATTAATGAACCACCAATCCAATAAGGAACTACGAAGGTTATTAAAAAAATCATTAACCAAAACCCAATAGTTAAAATGGTTAAAAACGCTAAAAATCCTAAATATTGATCAAATTCGAACATAATTAAAATGGTATCTATTAAAATCTTTCACAAATATAACACAAAGTGATTTGTTACACAATACGAAATCATAAATTATTAACAGAGTTTTTTAAATAAAATACGATTTACAACTTACATTTTGTTAAAAAACTTTTAAAAAAACTAACATCTATCATTATATTAAATCTGTTAAAATAAGTAACTTTGTAACTCAAATTAAATCTTCCAGATAATGAGTTTTAGAATAGAAAAAGATACTATGGGCGAGGTTAAAGTACCTGCCGATAAACTTTGGGGAGCACAAACAGAACGCTCTAGAAACAACTTTAAAATAGGTCCAGCAGCTTCTATGCCACTAGAAATAATTTATGGTTTTGCTTATTTAAAAAAAGCTGCTGCTTATACAAACTGCGAATTAGGTGTTTTAGTTATTGAGAAGCGTGACTTAATTGCAAAAGTTTGTGATGAAATATTAACTGGTATGCATGATGACCAATTTCCATTAGTTATTTGGCAAACAGGTTCTGGGACGCAAAGTAATATGAACGTGAATGAAGTAGTAGCTAATAGAGCGCATCAAATTGCTGGAAAAGTTATTGGTGAAGGCGAAAAAACCATTCAACCAAATGATGATGTAAACAAATCGCAATCATCAAATGACACCTTCCCTACTGGTATGCATATTGCTGCCTACAAAAAAATAGTAGAAAACACAATTCCAGGAGTTAGAAAATTACGTGATACTTTAAAGAAAAAATCGGAAGCTTATAAGTCTGTCGTGAAAATTGGTAGAACACATTTAATGGATGCCACCCCATTAACATTAGGTCAAGAATTATCTGGTTATGTAGCTCAGTTAGACCACGGCATCAAAGCATTAGAAAACACATTACCGCATTTAAGTGAATTAGCTTTAGGTGGAACTGCTGTGGGTACAGGGTTAAATACACCAAAAGGTTATAGTAAACGGGTTGCAGAATATATAGCAGAATTTACGGGATTGCCTTTTGTTACGGCTCCAAATAAATTTGAAGCATTAGCAGCACACGATGCGTTGGTTGAAACTCATGGCGCTTTAAAACAATTAGCGGTATCTCTAAATAAAATTGCTAATGATATTAGAATGATGGCTTCTGGACCACGATCTGGTATTGGTGAAATTATAATTCCTGCAAATGAACCTGGAAGTTCTATTATGCCTGGGAAAGTAAACCCTACGCAATGTGAAGCTTTAACCATGGTTTGTGCTCAGGTTATGGGTAACGATGTGGCAATTTCTGTTGGTGGTATGCAAGGCCATTATGAATTAAATGTTTTTAAACCAGTAATGGCAGCAAATGTTTTACAATCGGCTCAATTAATTGGTGATGCTTGTGCAAGCTTTGATGAAAATTGTGCTGTAGGTATTGAGCCTAATCATGAAGTCATTACAAAACTACTTAATAACTCGTTAATGTTGGTTACTGCCTTAAACACAAAAATAGGTTATTATAAAGCTGCCGAAATTGCAAACACTGCGCATAAAAATGGTACTACTTTAAAAGAAGAAGCTATTAATTTAGGCTATGTTACTGCTGTAGATTATGATGCATGGGTTAAACCTGAAGAGATGGTTGGCGGATTAAAATAGTTAGTGAACCCATTTAAACTTATTATATGTAATAAAATAAAAAAACGAATAATTAAATTATCCGTTTTTTTGGTTGGTTAGCTATCAATCCTTTGTATTTTACAATTAAAAAGGAAATCCATACAAATGTATAATTTAACAACCGCTTTCTTAATAACAAATGTTAATAACTATTTATTTTTTTTCGTATTCTACTTAATTGTACAGCAGTAATGCCTAAATATGATGCAATATGATATTGAGAAATTGAGTCTTCAATAGTTGGATTTTGCTTTAATAATTGTAAATAACGTGCTGTTGCATCCAACGAAATCATTTCAACTAAACGCTTTTCATATTTAATAAACAAACCTTCTAAAATTCTAGTATATAAAGCTTTAAGTTTTGGTTCTTTATCACATAACTTCATCAGTTGATAATAATTCAATTCATAAACTTTACAATCTGCAAGTGTTTCAAAAATAAGTGAAGATGGTTTTCTTGTTATTAAAGCCGTTAAAGACCCTACAAAACTTATAGGCAAATAAAAACTTTTATTAAATTCCTTTCCAGCTTCTGTAGCCATATAACAACGTATAGACCCAGAAACTAACATGTAAATTTTGACTGGAACTTCGTTAAGCTTTACAATTTGAGTACCCGCTGGTATGCTTTTATATTCAGAAATGAGTTGAAGCCCTCTAAAAGTTTCTTCAGAGATATTACCAATAGATTTTAAAAATTCAAAGTTTTTACTCATCAATTATATAGTTAAAACCACTAAAACGCCTTTGCTTAGTTAATTGTAGTTAAATAAAAACAGATTTCCAAACATCTGCATTTTTGTAAACTAATAATGCTCGAACAAACTAATATAATGTCTTATGCTTTAGCATCAATCAATTTTCCTATAATTTGCATAAAAACTTGTTTAGATGTAATTTTGTATAGAAT
>TARA_R110002096_G_scaffold75045_9_pt1 | contig 12798 bp, 8 predicted proteins | sample TARA_R110002096 | Tara Oceans TARA_R110002096 (sample SAMEA4397295) | marine metagenome | biome: Polar Biome; feature: [DCM] deep chlorophyll maximum layer (ENVO:01000326); material: water (ENVO:00002006), including particulate matter (ENVO:01000060) such as... | depth 35 m | reverse complement strand
AAAAAAAAGAAAAAGAAATATTACACCGTTTGGAAAGGTCATCACACTGGCGTTTTTGAATCTTGGAATGATTGCAAAGCGCAAATAAAAAACTTTGATGGCGCTCAATATAAATCGTTTGAAACTTTTGAAGCTGCTAAAAGTGCCTTAAAAGGAAATTATTTTGATTACGTTGGAAAAAACAAAGGCTTTAAAAGTGAATTATCACCAGAGCAACTAAAAAAAATAGGACAACCTAATTATAATTCTATATCAGTTGATGCCGCTTCTTCTGGCAATCCAGGAAAAATGGAATATCGCGGCGTTGATACAAAAACAAAAAAACAGCTTTTTATTCAAGGCCCATTTGAAGAGGGCACTAATAATATTGGTGAGTTTTTGGCATTGGTGCATGGTTTAGCGCTTCTTAAAAAAAATAAAAGTGATCGAATTATTTACACAGATTCTAGAACTGCCATCAGTTGGGTAAAAAAGAAAAACTGCAATACCAAACTAGAACGCAACGATAAAAATAAACCTGTTTTTGATTTGGTTGATAGAGCCGTAGAATGGCTTAAAAAGAATACTTACAACACTGTTATTGTAAAATGGGAAACTAAAGCTTGGGGAGAAATTCCTGCGGATTTTGGGAGAAAATAAATTCGTTTTTAAGTATCTAAAAAGCTTATATTTGCACAAAATTATCAGGTTATATTTATGGGCAAATTAGTAATTGTGGGTACGGTAGCATTTGATGCTATTGAGACGCCTTTCGGTAAAACCGATAAAATACTAGGTGGTGCTGCAACTTTTATTGGTCTTGCTGCTTCTCATTTTAATATTGATGCTGCAGCAGTATCTATTGTTGGCGGCGATTTTCCTCAAGATTATTTAGATTTATTGTCAAATAAAAACGTTGATATTTCTGGAATTGAAATCGTAAAAGAAGGTAAAACATTTTTTTGGAGCGGAAAATATCATAACGATATGAATTCTCGCGACACTTTAGTAACAGAGCTAAATGTATTAGAACATTTTAACCCTGTAGTTCCTCAAGATTATAAGGATGCTGAAATTGTTATGTTAGGAAATTTACATCCTTTAGTACAACAAAGTGTTTTAAACCAGATGACTAAAAAGCCAAAACTAGCCATTTTAGACACCATGAATTTCTGGATGGATATTGCTCTAGACGATTTAATGGCAGTAATAAAAAACGTAGATGTTATTACCATTAATGATGAAGAGGCTAGACAACTTACAGGAGAATACTCTTTAGTTGTTGCCGCTAGAAAAATTCATGAGATGGGGCCAAAATATGTAGTGATTAAAAAAGGTGAACACGGTGCCCTGTTATTTCATAACGAACATATTTTTTATGCGCCAGCACTACCCTTAGAAGAAGTTTTTGACCCTACTGGAGCTGGTGATACTTTTGCAGGAGGATTTGCAGGGTATCTTGCAAAAACAGGAGACACCTCTTTTGAGAATATGAAGAATGCTATTATATATGGATCGACATTAGCTTCATTTTGTGTAGAAAAGTTTGGAACAGAACGCATGCAAAATTTATCGAGCGACGAAGTTCATAAACGCTTATTGCAGTTTAAACAATTAACACAATTTGAAATCGAATTAACCTAAATCTATTATTTAAAACCTAATATTGATTAAGAGATTAAATATGTCCTTAAAAAAACAAATATTAAAATCATATAAAATAGAATTAACATAAACAAACGCGCTCTAAAATAGAGTGCGTTTTTTGATTTAGATAAAACTCCAAAATGATTTTTCATTTTTGGTATCAAAAATTTGTCATTCTCACGAAAGTGGGAATCTAAAACAATTTATTTTTTCCGCTACTGCGAAAACATTTATAATTATGAGTGATGCCTTAAAACACGAATGTGGAATAGCCATGATAAGGCTACTAAAGCCTTTAGAATATTATAAAGAAAAATACGGAAGTGCATTTTACGGTGTAAATAAAATGTATTTAATGATGGAAAAACAGCACAACCGTGGTCAAGACGGTGCTGGTTTTGCAAGTATAAAATTAGACACCAAACCTGGCGAGCGTTATATAAGCAGAGTGCGCTCGATAGCACAACAACCTATTCAAGATATTTTTGCGCAAATTAACGAGCGCGTTAATAAAGAATTTAAAGAGCATCCTGAATACACTGATGATGTTGCTGCACAAAAAAAGAATATTCCATACATTGGCGAGGTATTATTAGGGCATGTTCGTTACGGTACTTTCGGAAAAAATAGTGTGGAAAGTGTACATCCATTTTTAAGACAAAATAACTGGATGCATCGAAATTTAATTATGGCTGGAAACTTTAATATGACCAACGTTAAAGAACTTTTTAGCAATTTAATTGAGTTAGGACAACACCCAAAAGAATATACCGATACCATTACCATCATGGAAAAAATTGGTCATTTTTTAGATGATGCCGTTAGTAAAATATATAAAGATTTAAAGAAAGAAGGTTATAATAAACAACAAGCCTCTCCACTAATTGCAGAACGTTTAAAAGTCTCTAAAATTTTAAAAAGAGCTGCAAAAAATTGGGATGGTGGCTACGCTATGGCGGGGTTAATTGGCCATGGAGATTCCTTTGTGTTGAGAGATCCGGCAGGTATTCGACCAGCTTATTATTATAAAGATGACGAAATAGTTGTTGTAGCCTCAGAGCGTCCTGTAATTCAAACCGTTTTTAATGTTAAGTTTGAAGATGTAAAAGAATTAGAACCTGGACATGCCATTATTACTAAACATTCTGGTCGTGTTACTGTACAAAGAATCCTGCATCCATTGGAACGTAAAGCCTGTTCTTTTGAGCGTATTTATTTTTCAAGAGGAAGTGATGCCGAAATATATCAAGAGCGTAAAATGTTAGGTAAACTATTAATGCCTAAAGTTCTTCAAGCTATTGATAATGATACTAGAAATACCGTTTTTTCATATATTCCAAATACAGCTGAAACCTCTTTTTTCGGCATGATAGAAACCGCTGAAGCCTACATAAATAAAAAGAAAACGTCTGCTATTCTAAATGGGCAACGTTCATTATCTGCAGCTAAAGTCACAGAAATTTTATCGGAACGTGCTCGTGTTGAAAAAATAGCTATAAAAGATGTAAAACTTAGAACTTTTATAACCGAAGATAGTAGTAGAAATGATTTGGTGGCGCATGTTTACGACATCACTTACGGTGTTATAAAACCTACCGACAACTTAGTTATTATAGATGATAGTATTGTAAGAGGCACCACTTTAAAGATGAGTATTTTAAAAATGCTTGATCGGTTAAATCCTAAAAAAATTATAGTAGTGTCTTCGGCGCCACAAATTCGATATCCAGATTGTTACGGAATTGATATGGCAAACCTTGAAAGTTTAGTCGCTTTTAGAGCCGCTTTAGCATTATTAAAGGAGCACAATAAATATCATATTATAGAAGATGTTTATAATAAATGTGTGGAACAAACAGAATTAGCAGATAGTAAAGTTCAAAACTTTGTAAAAGAAGTATATGATCCTTTTACAGATGATCAGATTTCAGATAAAATATCTGAACTTTTAAGTGATGAAAATATTAAGGCAGAGGTTAAAATTATTTTTCAACCGGTTGAAAATTTACATAAGGCCTGTCCGAACCATTTAGGCGATTGGTATTTCACAGGAAATTATCCAACTGATGGTGGAAACAGAGTTGTAAATCGTGCATTTATCAATTTTTATGAAGGCAATAAAGAACGTGCTTATTAATTCCGGATTTTTCAATTTGTAGCATTTAAATCTGATAAAATACATTTAATCTGATAAAATTGCTGTTTATCTAAAAAATAGTCTGGTTACACAAAATCAATATAAATTGGTATCACCATAACATAAGTAGGTTAAGTTCATGGTAGATTTGGGGCAAAAAAAGGCGAACATCTGTTCGCCTTTTTTTATGGAATTAAGTTTCATTTTCAAATGGTTTGCAAAAAATTGTTTTTATAGTAAATAGTGTACACAAGCCCTTTTAAGCCAATATATAAGTCGTTTAACTAAAATATTTTAACAATCTCTAGTACCAACATATATTTGAAGAACCATAACATAAGTAGGTTAAGTTTATGGTAGATTTGGGGCAAAAAGGTGAACATCTGTTCACCTTTTTCATTTTATATAATTCTCATAAAAATGGGAATTTTTTTTGTATTATTCTTGCCATAAAAAATTATCTTTACAGTATAACCACAACATAAAACTTTCTATATCCTGATGTATTTAATGGATATCGACAATAAAAGTTAATATATAATGAGTTGTGCATAAAGCGGAAAATCTTGCAAACCATTGAAATTTGAACTAAAAAAAGCCAGCAGCACAAATAGTACATTTGGTTGTTTGTCTACACATAAGCCAACGTTGAAAAAATCAAAAGAGCTGTTTTTTGCCAACGTTTTAATTTGTATAGTTCAACTAAAATATCTAATTTTGTTACTTATAGTCAACAATGTCGGAAATGAATAAAAACATAATAAATGAACTACTTAATTCTCACGAGATAAACCTCATTGAGAAACATCTCATTTATTCTTTTATTCAAAACAAAAATTTAGAATCAAACAAAAGCCCAATAATTTCAGAACTGCTAGATGACTTTAAAACGGAGCCAGAAATTTATTTACTTGTTTCAACTCTTGACATTAAAGACTTAAAGCTTTTAGAAAATTATCTTGAGCTTTTAATTCCTACAAATGACCGAAAAGTAAATGGAGCATTCTTTACACCTACTTATGTCGTAGATTTTATAATCAAAGAAGTTTCTCCAAAAAACAAAGACAAATGTTTAGACCCAAGTTGTGGTTGTGGAGCATTTTTAATAGGCTTGGTAGAATATTACCAAAAGACTTTCAAGAAAAGCGTAAAGGAAACCATTAATGAGAATATTTATGGCTCTGATATATTAAATTATAATGTAAAACGCTCGAAGATAATTTTATCGCTTTTTGGACTTTTAAACAATGAAATTATTGAAGAATCGGACTTCAATATTTACAATCAAGATAGTTTGAAAGCTGATTGGAAAAACGAATTTGAAATAATTGTTGGAAACCCGCCTTATGTTAAATTCCAAGATTTAAGTGACGAAAATAGACTGTATTTAATTAACAATTGGAAAAGTATTGAAAATGGAACTTTCAATTTGTATTTTGCGTTTTTTGAATTAGGCCATAAATTATTAACCTCAAACGGAAAGTTAGGATACATTACACCAAATAATTATTTTACTTCGTTGGCCGGTTTATCACTTCGCCAATATTTTTTGCAAAATAAATGTGTAACAAGAATTGTAGATTTTAGACACAAAAAAGTTTTTGATGCTCAAACATACACAGCAATTACTTTTGCTAATAAAAAGACTAACGAATCTATTTTATTTGATAAAATTAGAGACGAGCAATCTTGTTCAGACTTTTTAATTTCAGCAAACGGTTCTCCTAATTATTTGGAAAATTTAGAAGTTAGTAAATGGCGATTATTAAAAACCAAAGAACAAGAAAACATTAAAATAATTGAGAGTATTGGAACGCCAATAAAACAATTATTCAACATTGCTGTGGGAATTGCAACCCTAAAAGATGAAGTCTTTTTTATAGATTCTACAAACGAAGAAAATGGATATTTAACAAAAACCACAGAAAACGGAACATTTCTAATTGAAAAAGAAATAACAAGGCCTGTTTATAAAATATCTCAATTTAAAAGTCAAAAAGATATTGAAAACAACACTTTAAGAATTATCACTCCATATCACACAAACTCTAAAAATGCAGTTCCAATTTTGGAAGAAGAGTTTATTGCTAAATACCCTAAATGCTACGAGTTCTTAATTTCGGAGAAAGAGAAATTAGAAGGTCGTGGAAAAGGCAAAAAAGTATTCTCACCTTTTTACGTTTGGGGCAGAACACAAGGAATTACACGTTTCGGAATAAAAATATTAAACCCAACATTTAGCAAACATCCAAGATTTTTATTCGTTCCAGAAGAAGATGCTTATTACACAAATGGTTACGGAATTTATTTTGACCGAGACCATTCTAATAAAACTTCATTATTTGAGGATTCAACTCACGAAATGTCAAAAGAAGAAAACATTTTAATAGTTCAGAAAATTTTGAACTCTATTGTAATGGATTATTACGTTAGTAATACAAGTGTTTCTATTCAAGGAGGTTTTCCTTGCTATCAAAAGAATTTTATTGAAAAATTCACCATTCCAAACTTTACAAAAGAAGAAATTAATATTTTAAAAAGCCTAACTGACAAAATGGAAATTGACGACTTTTTAATAGAAAAATATCAAGTTAATATTCCAGTTCCAAATCGCTTATCGTGTATATCAAGCAATGTTCTTGTCAATCCATCGTAATTCAGATTGTTCATAGAAGCTATTGAATTCGCTGGTAATATATTATCATTGATTAAATCTTGCGTAGTATTGTAAACTTTTACAGGGTTTTGCGAAAAATCAGCAATAATCAAAGCTACTCTTTCATATTTAAAATCATCATCCCTTTGACTTGCCCTCATATTTAATGCAGAAAATCCTTTGATATACTTTTCTAAATAATTGGAAGTTGAATTCGTAAAAGGTTTATAAACAACATTATTTAAAGCTAATTGTGCTGAATCTAATTCTCTCACAGAAATTAAGTAAACTTCTCCCAAAACCATTTTTGGTACTCGTCTATGCAAATTAAGCGGTTCAGCAAAAGTTCTCTCAAACATAGTATCTATATTTTTTGACAAACTACTTAACTGGCTTCGAACATTTATTGAAAGAACGTGTTCAGAAAATAATTCTCCATATGGCTCCGTTGTTCCTGTATTATATAATCCGTTAAAATCTATTCGCTCAACTCTTGGAGTTTTATTATTTGGAAAAACACAAATATCTTGTTTCTTAAATTTTAAAAAGCCTGCTAAAGTCTTTTCACCTCTTGATTGTCCAGAAGGTGGTTGAATCAAAGTAGGGTTTACATTTTCACTAATCAGAGAAGATTTTACAACTTCGTGTAACAAATTGATTAATTGTTGTGAAGTTATAAGAGACTTTTTCCCGTTTGCACCTGAATGTACAATTACATCTTCAATGGCTAATTTAATTATCTCTAACGCTTCTGCCAGAGTAATTAGATTAGTAACACAGTTAGTAATCCTTGTATCAATGTCACTTTTTATTTGTTGTAATGTTCTCAAAACTATTTGTATTAAAAAATTCCTTTAAATCAACGCCAAGTGCCGCAGAAATTTTCTCAATATTGACTATCGAAATATTTCTTTTGCCATTTTCAACACTTGCAATGTAACTTCTATCTAAATCGGACGCATAAGCTAAATCCTTTTGAGACATCTGTTTGAAGTCTCTTAATTCCTTAATACGATTTCCTATTTTAGACTTTATATCCATTATTGCAAATTTGAGGAAATGTTGACTATAAATCAAAGACTATAAGTAACATCTAAAAAAACCCAAGACCGAAAGACATACACATTTACAGTCGTTCCTCCTTCGCAATGACGTTTTAAAAAGATATAGTGGATAGCGCGACCCTTGGGTAACGTCATAAAAAAATCGTCTAGAAAAAATTCCAGACGATTTAATATTTATTGTTCAGCCAATGCTAATTACTTTGCCTCAGCGTAACGTTTTTCAACTTCATTCCAGTTAATGACATTAAAGAATGCTTTAATATAATCTGGACGACGGTTTTGATAGTTTAAATAGTAAGCATGTTCCCAAACATCAATTCCTAAAATTGGTGTACCGCCACAACCAACGCCTGGCATTAACGGGTTATCTTGATTTGGTGAAGAACAAACTTCTACTTTTCCTCCTTTATGCACACATAACCAAGCCCAACCTGAACCAAAACGCGTTCCGGCAGCTTTAGCAAAAGCATCCATAAAATCTTCTTTAGAACCAAAAGCAGCATCAATAGCATCTTTTAATGCTCCAGATAAATAGCCTTTCCCTTCAGGATTCATAACACTCCAAAATAATGAATGGTTGTAAAATCCACCACCATTGTTTCTAACAGCGCCATTATTCATATCTAAATTTGCAAGAATATCTTCGATAGATTTTCCTTCTAAATTGGTTCCTGCAATCGCATTGTTTAAATTGTTTGTGTATCCTTGATGATGTTTTGTATGGTGTATTTCCATAGTTCTTGCATCTATATTAGGTTCTAAAGCATCGTATGCATATCCCAAATCTGGTAATTCAAAAGCCATAATTTTTTTGTTTTAAAATATTAATATTTAATTTCATTCAAATTTACACATAAAACAGGTCAATTAAAAATAATAAATAGTTATGAACTCATTGATACTTTTTATCTTGTGTGCAAATTCCAATTCATGCCAGAACATCATCCTTTTACAATTTATAATGCATCTGCAGGTAGCGGAAAAACCTTTACGCTTGTAAAAGAATATTTAAAAATTCTGTTTAATTCCAGTAACCAATACCTATTTAAAAACATTTTAGCTATTACGTTTACCAATAAAGCGGTTGCTGAAATGAAAGACCGAATTATTGAAACTTTGAAGCAATTTTCTGAGCCTTCTATTGTAGAAAATCCAAACCCCATGTTTTCTGCCATTTGTGAAGATTTAAAAATGAAACCCGAAATACTTCACAATAAAGCCACAAAACTATTAAACACGATTATACATAATTATGCTGCTTTTGATATTTCGACCATTGATGGCTTTACACATAAACTGATTAGAACTTTTGCCCACGATTTAAAATTGCCATTAAATTTTGAAGTGGAATTAGACCAAGATGCCCTTCTAAACGAGGCTGTTGATAGCCTTATTAATAAAGCTGGAACCAACGAAGCGCTTACCAAAATATTAGTAGATTTTGCTATTGAAAAAGCTGATGATGATAAAAGTTGGGACGTTGCTTTCGATTTTAATAAAATAGCAAAGTTACTCGTAAACGAAAACGATATTCCGTTTATTGAAACCTTAAAAAACAAATCTTTAGACGATTTTAAAGTGCTTAAAGCACAGTTGAAAAAAGAAATTTCTACTGAAGAAATACGTGTTGTTGAAAAAGCACAAGCCATTTTAACTTTAATTGAGGAAGCAGGATTGGAGTTTAACGATTTTTCTGGAAGCTATTTACCAAAACATTTTCAAAAATTAGCAGATGAAAATTTTAACGTAAACTTTGACGCTAAATGGCAAGAAGATCTTGAAAGCAAAACACTTTACCCTAAACGAGTTAACAGCGACATTGCATCAATAATTGAGCAAATTCAGCCTCAAATAGCTTTAGCTTTTGCAGAAACTAAAGCGGGTGTTTTTCATCATAAATTTCTAAAGAGTTTTTATAAGAATATCACACCTTTATCAGTTTTAAATGCCATAAATAATGAACTGAATGCGCTTAAATTAGACCAAAATAAAATGTTGATTTCAGAATTTAATTCTATAATTAGCAACGAAATAAAAGAACAACCTACACCTTTTATTTACGAACGTATTGGCGAAAAATTCAATCATTATTTTATTGATGAGTTTCAAGACACATCGGTTATGCAATGGGAAAATTTAATTCCGCTTTTAGGAAATTCGTTGTCTACACTAACAGGAAGCACCATGTTAGTTGGCGATGCTAAACAAGCCATTTACCGTTGGCGCGGAGGAAAAGCTGAGCAGTTTATAGATTTATTTAATACTAAAAACTTCCCTTTTCCTGTGAAGCAGGAGGTTAAAAATTTGCCAGAAAATTATAGAAGTTTTAAAGAAATAGTACATTTTAATAATGGTTTTTTTAAGTTTTTGGCTCATGATGTTTTTAATAGTGATGATTATAAAAAGCTTTATGAACATTCAAAACAAGACATTACTAAAAATGAAAATGGTTATGTAGAATTATCGTTTTTAGATATTGAAAAAGATGACGATAGAGATGAATTATTTTCTGAAAGTGTGTTAAAAACCATTCAGCGTTGTTTAGAAAACAATTTCGAATTACAAGATATTTGCATTTTAGTTAGAAAGAAAAAAGAAGGTGTTGCCATCGCCAATTACTTGAGCCAGAATAAAATACCAATTGTGTCTTCTGAAACTTTACTGTTATCAAATTCGCCCGAGGTTTGTTTTATAAGTGATTTGCTTGCGCTTTTAATTCAACCCAAAAACAACGAAATAAAAATTTCGGTTTTAAATTATTTAGCAACACTTTTTAATATTGATGATAAACACGAATTTTTTACAAATCATATTAATTTACCACTATCAGAGTTATTCAAAAAACTTGAAGCGTTCCATATTTTTGTAAATAGCACTGTTTTAGTCCAACTTCCGCTTTATGATTTAGCCGAAACTATTGTTAGAGGTTTTAATTTGGTTAAAACATCAAACGCTTATATTCAGTTTTATTTGGATATTATTTTAGATTTTTCACAGAAAAAAGGTTCTGATATTTCTGGTTTTCTAACCTACTTTGAAAAGAAAAAAGATAGCTTGAGTATTGTTTCGCCCAAAGGGCAAAATGCGGTTCAAATTATGACCATTCATAAATCGAAAGGTTTAGAATTTCCTGTGGTTATTTTTCCATACGCCGATTTAGACATTTACCGCGAATTGGAACCCAAAGAATGGTTTAAAATTGACAAGGACAAATACCATGGTTTTTCGCATACACTACTAAACTACAATAAAGACTTTGAAAATTATGGAGAAGAAGGGCACCGTATTTACACAAATCATAAATCTGAGCAAGAGTTAGATAACATCAATTTACTTTACGTTACATTAACGCGTGCTGTGGAACAATTGTATGTTATTTCTAAAAATGACAGTGCTTTAAAAGACGAATACAAAGCAAAAAAATATTCAGGTTTATTTATAAATTATTTAACTCATTTAGGTTTATGGAACGCTGCGCAATCGACTTATAGTTTTGGAGTCTCTAAAAAGTCAACTCAAGCCCAAGTCGATTCAAAAGAAACCATTATCCAACATCAATTTATTTCAACTTCAAAAGAATACCATAATATTAAGGTCGTTACAAAATCTGGATTTCTTTGGGATACCAATCAAGAAAAAGCTATCGAAAAAGGAAATCTTATTCATAATATCATGGCTCATATTCATACAAAAAACGATATTGATAACGTGATAACCGATTTTATAACTGCTTCTACTATAAATAAGGAGCAAGCTTCTGCATTAAAACAACTCGTTTTGCAAATTGTAGAACATCCAAAATTGGAAAACTATTTTAATGAAAATGACACCATATATAATGAACGTGATATTATTACAAAAGATGGCTTCATTTTAAGACCCGACAGAGTGCTTGTAAATTCAAAAAACGAAGCCGTTATTATAGATTATAAAACGGGAACTGAGAATAAAAAACACGAACAGCAGTTACAACTTTATCAAGATGTTTTAGAAGACATGAAAATTACAGTTAAAAAGAAAATTCTTGTATATACAAATGATGATATTTTAGTAAAAGATGTTTAATTTTGTATAAAACGCAAAAAAATGTACGGAAAACTGAAAAATCATCTTCAAGAAGAACTTCAAGACATAAAAAATAACGGACTTTACAAAGAAGAACGCATCATTACTTCGGCGCAAGGCGCAGAAATTACGTTAAATACTGGTGAAACCGTTTTAAACTTTTGTGCTAATAATTATTTAGGGTTGTCGTCACACCCTGAAGTTGTTCAAGCTGCCAAAGATGCTATGGATACGCATGGTTTTGGAATGAGTTCTGTCCGTTTTATTTGTGGCACTCAAGATATTCATAAAGAACTCGAACAGAAGATAGCCGATTTCTACCAAACCGAAGACACTATTCTATATGCCGCCGCTTTTGATGCAAATGGTGGCGTTTTTGAACCTTTACTTGGCGCTGAAGATGCTATTATTTCAGATTCTCTGAACCATGCATCTATTATAGATGGTGTACGATTATGTAAAGCCGCACGATATCGTTATCAAAATAGTGATATGGCTGATTTAGAAAAACAGCTTATTTCGGCAAATGAAAACGGTGCGCGTTTTAAAATAATAGTGACCGATGGCGTGTTTTCTATGGATGGTATTGTTGCACCACTCGATAAAATTTGTGATTTAGCAGATAAATATGATGCTTTAGTAATGATTGACGAGTGTCACGCTGCGGGATTTATTGGTAAAACTGGGCGAGGAACTCTTGAAGAAAAAGGTGTTTTAAATAGAATTGATATTATAACAGGTACTTTAGGCAAAGCGTTAGGTGGCGCCATGGGTGGTTACACAACTGGCAAAAAAGAAATTATCGATATGCTTCGCCAACGCTCTAGACCTTATTTATTCTCAAACTCTTTAGCACCCGCCATTGTTGGAGCATCTATTAAAGTTTTTGATATGCTATCTAATAATACAGAATTGAGAGATCAGCTAGAATGGAACACCAATTATTTTAAAAAAGGCATGAAACATGCTGGTTTTGATATTGTTGATGGCGATTCTGCGATTGTTCCTGTGATGTTATATGACGCAAAACTATCTCAAACTATGGCAAATATGCTTTTAAAAGAAGGTATTTATGTTATTGGATTCTTTTTTCCTGTTGTTCCTAAAGAAAAAGCAAGAATACGGGTGCAATTATCGGCTGCTCATACAAAAGAGCACTTGGATAAGGCCTTAGAGACCTTTATTAAGATTGGAAAAAACTTAAATGTTATCTAAAATCATTCTGAACAATCGACAAAAAACCACAATCA
>TARA_R110002096_G_scaffold22170_2_pt1 | contig 12799 bp, 15 predicted proteins | sample TARA_R110002096 | Tara Oceans TARA_R110002096 (sample SAMEA4397295) | marine metagenome | biome: Polar Biome; feature: [DCM] deep chlorophyll maximum layer (ENVO:01000326); material: water (ENVO:00002006), including particulate matter (ENVO:01000060) such as... | depth 35 m | reverse complement strand
GGTGCGCAGTTCAGCTTGGCTGAAATCATGGTTGCGGTGGATGAAAAGTTGCCAATTATATTCGTGATTTGGAACAATCATGGATACCAAGAAATTGCCACATCCATGCAAGCGGTTGATATTACGGTTGTTGGGTGTGATCCAACACCGCCCGATTTTAGGGCAACCGCCGCATCGTTTGGCGTGCCATTTTATCGCACAGATGTCGATGGATTTGGCGTGGCGTTAACCCAAGCACGCGATGAAAATGGCCCGGTGATTGTTGAAATTACCGCGCCCAACCTGTCCCACCAAAAGGTATCAAAATGAACCCAACATATGAATTTGCCCACGCTGTTACCCGCCCTCCATCTGCCGCGATCGTTGACGGATTACGGGCAATGGATATTGGTGCGCCTGATTTGGAACAGATGCAGAAAGATCATGCACATTACGTCTCGACCCTGCGTGAAACTGGGGCGACTGTGATTGAATTGCCGCCTTTGGCCGATTTCGCGGATGCCACATTTGTCGAGGATACGGCGCTGTGTCTGCCCCAAGGTGCGATCATGATGCGCCCCGGGGCGCCGTCGCGTATGGGCGAAGTGATGCATATGGAACCAACTCTGCAAAAGCTGTGCAAACAAGTGCGCCATATCACGGGCGATGGCCATGTCGAGGGTGGCGATATTTTGGTGACAGAACGCGAAGTTTTGGTGGGTCGTTCAGATCGCACCGATGCGGCGGGTGTCGCAGAATTGCGTGAAATCCTGACTGAATGGGGTCATGAATTGCGCGAAGTGTTCACACCAGAAGGCGTGTTGCATTTCAAAACTGACTGTTCGTTGTTGAACGCTGATACCATCCTGACCACGCGCCGCTTGGCGGCGTCTGGGTGTTTTGAAGGTTACAACCTGATTTACACCGCCGATGGCGAAGAGGCCGCGGCGAACAGTATTCGGTTCAATCAGGTTGTCGTGATGCCAGATGGGTTTCCCAAAACCGAACAAACCCTACGCGATGCGGGGTTTGATGTGCGTTTGGTGAACAATTCCGAATGCGCGAAATTGGACGGCGGCATGTCGTGTTTGTCCCTGCGATTTTAGGGGGGATTGATCTGATCTGGGAAAATGGTGCCCGAGGGTAGATTTGAACTACCGACACGCGGATTTTCAATCCGCTGCTCTACCCCTGAGCTACTCGGGCACGATCGATATCTTAGATGACATCTTGGGTGGGGGCGTTTTAGGATTATGTTTGGTTTGGCGCAAGCAGTATTTGCGCCCTAGTGTAAATTACTTTCGCTTGGGATCAGATCGGATGAAACGCCGTCTTCTTCGTCTGTGTCGGCAGCGGGAATCGCATATGAACCCGTCAACCATTTCCCCAAATCCAAGTCGGCACAGCGCAGTGAACAAAACGGGCGGAATTTGGCATCTGTTTCTTTGTCACACATCGGGCAGGGCATGGTTTGATCCTTGTTTTCGTCACGACAGTAAACCATGAATGATCAGTGATAAAGTCGTTTTTCTGCTTGTGATACGGGCGTCGTTGTCTAGGGTCTGGGGATGTTAAATTACCTTGTCGAGCTTACTCAACTGACGCAAATGCAATTCTGGTTTAGCCTGCTCGCGGTGTTTATCGCGGGGCTGGTGCGCGGGTTTGCGGGGTTTGCATTATCGGCGATTGTGGTGGCCAGCATGGCCAGTATTTTGCCCACACGCGAATTAATTCCAATGGCATATCTGTTGGAAGGAAGCGCCAGTTTGGTGATGTTGCGCGGCGGTGTGCGAGATGCAGATATGTCGATTGTTTGGGTCCTGGCGATTGGGTCCGCGATTGGGGTGCCGATTGGACTGTTGGCAACCACCAGCCTGCCGATGGAAACCACGCGGATTGTGGCATTGGTGTTGATTCTGTGTTTGGCGGCGTTGCAGTTGTTCAAAATTTCACCACGATTTGTCGGTACGCGCGCAGGGCTGTATGGCACCGGGCTGTTCGCGGGAATTGCCACGGGATTGGCATCGGTCGGGGGGATGGTTGTGGCGCTGTATATTTTAGCCAGCAAATTCGACCCACGTTCGATGCGCGGCGCATTGGTGATGTATTTGTTCGTGGGGATGTTCACATCATTGGTGTGGCATTTATTATACGGCATTATGGATATGCGTGCCGTGATGCGCGGCGTCGTTTTTGCGCCTGTTCTGTTGCTTGGGGTTTTTATTGGCGTCAGCCTGTTTCGTCCCAGCTTACAGGGGTTCTACAAGCGGTTTTGTTTGGTGCTGTTGATGGGGCTAAGTGTGGCAGGATTGGTGTCTGCGCTGACTTAATCGTCCAGCAGTTCGGTCAACGGGATGCGTTCGCGTTTGCGTTGCAATTCGAAATTTCCCAACGTTGTCCAGCCGACAATAATCGTGTCAATTCCGCCCTTGCGAAACGCGGCGTTCAACGCGCTTTCGATGGTGCGGCGATCCTTTTTGGGGCTGGGTGCGAAATCAATCACGATTTGGCCGCCCAATCCGCGCAAAGCCAGCTGTTTTGGCAATTCGCGCGCCACGGCCAAGTTGGCCTTAAGCCCCGCGCCAAGGGAAAAATCTGAACCTGTGTTGACGTCTACCGCGATCAGCGCAGATGTCGGTTCAATCATCATCGACGCCCCATCGGGCAGGGACACACGCGGGCGTTTTAGACGTTCAATATGATCCCAAACGCCCATGTCATCAAAGCTACCGTCCTGATTGACGACTTCGTCTGGATCGGGGTTCACCCAATCACGCCACGCGCGCATTTCGGCGCTGGGGGCAGGCATAATCATCGCAGGGTCGCCAGATGTTTGTGACATCACATCATCGGCCATATCGTACATGGCATTGATGTCATCCGCGATCGCATCCGCGTCAATGTCCATGGCGGACGAACGGATGATCAATCCGTAATCTGTTTTGCGGTCATCAATCGTGTCGTGGACGATCCCCAACAGGCGTTCACGTTCATCGTCATCCTTGATCGAGCGGGCGATGTTAAGGCCGGGTGCATCGGGGGTAACAATGCAATAGCGACTTTTGAAGATCAGTTTGTTGACGACGGGTGCGGCCTTGCCGATTTCGGCGTGGGTCATAACCTGAACCGTCATTGGCGTGCCTTGGGGGATACCTTTGGCGTTGCGCAAAAATCCCTTTTGGCCATTGCCAAGGTCCAAGATTAAACCATTCTGCCCCTTCATCGGTAGACCCGCACGGGCGCGATAAATTGCCTCCGGTTTGGGTGCGTTATTATCCGCTTCGATCAGCAGGTCATGCAATTGGCCATTAACCAACAACGCAGCAGCGGATTTTCCGTTAACTTCGTCCAGAACGACAATGCGGCCTTTTCTCATGCGGGTATTCCTTCGTATGAAACGGGGTATCCCGCGCCGATTAACAGATTTGCGGTTTCAGTCAGGGGTAATCCAACCACGTTGGAATAACTGCCTGAAATGAATGGGATGAACGCGGATGCGATGCCTTGGATGGCGTAACCGCCCGCCTTTCCCTGCCATTCATCGGATCGGATATAGGCGGATATTTCGGCGTCCGACAGGTTTTTCATCCGCACGGCGGTGGTCACAGACCGCGCCCAAACACGATCCCCCAAACGCAATGCGATGGCGGTGGTCACGCGGTGGCGTCGACCCGACAGTAATGTCAGATATTCAACGGCCTGCGCGGCGTTGTCGGGTTTGCCCAAAATACGAATGCCTGCGGATACGACGGTGTCTGCACACAGCACCAGATCGGTTGTATCGGCGGTAATTGCGTGTGCCTTGCCGTCGGCCATACGCGCGGCATATGGCACAGGGCGTTCGCCCTTGTGGGGCGTTTCATCAATGTCGGCGGGGATAATTGCGTCCGCCACAACACCGATCTGAGCCAACAGGTCGCACCGACGCGGCGACGCGGAACCAAGGATCAGTTTCATGGGATTATTTGTAGCGGAAATTAATGCGACCCTTGGACAAGTCATAAGGTGTCATTTCCACCTGAACCTTGTCACCAGCCAGAACACGAATGCGGTTTTTGCGCATTTTGCCTGCTGTGTGGGCGATAATTTCATGACCGTTTTCCAGCTCTACCCGAAATGTGGCATTGGGCAAAAGCTCTACAACGACACCATCGAATTCGAGAAGTTCTTCTTTAGCCATGTGGTCTCCGTTTTGTTTACTGGGGCGGTTATTTCGCCCATTGAGGGGCATATGCGCTTGATTTTGCGGAATATCAAGAGAAAAGGCGGGTTTTATGGTGTTTTGCTAGGGCTTAAGATGTAAATTTACCCACTTGCGATCCTTCTTAGGGTTGAATATTTCGCCCATTCACCGCAAAGTTCGCACAGTCACAGGAGACACCGAAATGGATCAACATTTAACCATCGTCGATCACCCATTGGTTCAGCATAAATTGAGCCACATGCGCGACGAAACCACCCCGACCAATCATTTTCGCCAATTGATGCGTGAAACCAGCCAATTGTTGGCATACGAGGTGACGCGCAAATTGGAAATGACAACCAAGACAATTCGCACGCCGATGGTGGGAATGGAGGCGCCCGTTGTGGCAGGCAAAAAGCTGGCGTTGGTGTCAATTTTGCGCGCGGGCAACGGATTGTTGGACGGCGTTTTGGATTTGATCCCATCGGCGCGGGTTGGTTTTGTGGGCCTGTACCGCGACGAAGAAACGCTGAAACCTGTAAAGTATTATTTTAAAGTGCCCAGCAATTTGGATCAGCGCTTGGTTATTGCCGTTGATCCGATGTTGGCCACAGGTAATTCATCCGCCGCGGCGATTGATATGTTGAAAGAGGCGGGTGCGACAAACATTCGGTTCCTATGCCTGTTGGCAACCCCCGAAGGCGTCGCATTGATGAAGGAACGCCATCCAGATGTGCCGATTGTAACAGCCAGTTTGGACGAGCGTTTGAATGAAAAAGGCTACATTTTACCCGGTCTTGGGGACGCGGGTGATCGGATGTTTGGAACGAAATAAACGCCTAAATCAATCACGCATGTGCGATTTGCGCCTTTGGCGACGCATTCGTTTTGGGTTGCTTTTGATCCTTGCTTCGCCACGCGCATAAGCACTTAAATTGAAAGAGCCTGCCGGCTATTGCTGGTGGGCTATTTTTTTAATAATATTTAAAATCAGATACTTAACCCCATGTCCCCATGGGGACACATCAAATTACAGCACAAATCGCGCCTTAATCCGCGCCAAAATATCATCTCTGACGCCGCGATATGCATCCATTTTTGCCGCGCGGGTTTCACCCACTGCAGTCGGATCTGCGATGTCCCAAAACTCTACATCCACGGCCGCATCCGCAGTGTGTTCACGCGCCACGCTGGCGGCGGTGGGTGACAGCGCGACGATCAAATCGTAACCGTCCAAATCCTCGCCCCATTCTTCCAATTCTTGGAATGAGCGCACTTGATGTCTGGTCAACTCGATGCCCAATTCGGCACTAACGGTGACTGAAAAACCATCAATATCGCGATCCGATGCAACGCCTGCGGATTGCACATAAATGCGATTACCAACGTGCATTTTCATCAACCCTTCGGCCATGGGTGAGCGCACGGAATTATGGTCGCAACAAAATAAAACCGATGATGGGGTCGACACGATCAGCCCCCGAAATGCAACGCGCAGATCAGCGTGAACAGACGCCGTGCGGTCATTTTATCGGTTTCAATTTTACCTTCTAGTCGTTCGCGTAATTGTTCTGATCCCTCGTCGTGGATGCCGCGTCGCCCCATATCAATCGCCTCGATTTGTGCAGGCGGCATGGATGTCACCGCTTTGAAATAGCTCTCGCAAATTGCAAAATAATCTTTGATCACCTGCTTCAGGGGCGACAGAGATAACATGAATTGACCCGCTGGTTCGTCATTTTCGGTGGTGATCGTGAAAACCAACCGACGATCTTGCATGCCGAGGGTCAATTTATAGGGCCCATCAGGTGCGCCATCGCGCACGACAGAAAATTCGTTTTCTTGCAACAGATCAAAAATCGCAACCCGGCGTTCCTGAGCGATTTCAGGTGTTGGTTCGGGCAGGGCGCTGTCGTCCAGCGTGATGTCGATGAGATAGGACATTCAATCAGTTTCGCCTGTGTTATTCAATTGGTCAAGACGTGCACGCACGGACAGGCCGTGTGCCTGTAAACCCTCGGATTTGGCCAAGGTTTCGGCGGCAGGACCAATGGCGGCCAATGCGGCGGGGGTCATTTTGGACAATGTTGTGCGCTTCATGAAATCCAACACGGACAGGCCAGAAGAGAAGCGTGCAGAACGGTTGGTGGGCAGGACGTGGTTCGGCCCGCCGATGTAATCGCCAATTGCTTCGGGGGTGAAGGCACCGATGAAAATCGCGCCTGCGTGGCGGATTTTTTTTGAATATTCCTCGGCGTTTGCGACGCAGATTTCAAGGTGTTCGGGTGCCACACGGTCAGACAGCTTTGCCGCCTCGGCCAGATCGCGGGTGACGATGATCGCGCCGTAGTCGCGCCACGACGGCGCCGCGATGGCGCGGCGTTCCAGTGTTTGCAAACGGGCGTCGACGGCGGCCATAACAGCGTGGCCAAAATCGGCGTCATCGGTGATTAGAATGGACTGTGCAGTGGCGTCATGTTCGGCCTGTGACAACAGGTCAACGGCGATCCAATCAGGGTTGTTATCCTTGTCTGCGATCACCAGAATTTCGGATGGACCCGCGATCATATCGATACCGACGCGGCCATAAACACGGCGTTTAGCGGCGGCGACGAAGGCGTTTCCTGGGCCCGTGATGGTGTCGACTTTGGCGATGGTTTCGGTGCCAAATGCCATGGCGGCAATCGCCTGAGCGCCGCCAATGCGGTAGATGGTTTCCACGCCTGACAGGCGTGCGGCCAGCAAAACCAACGGGTTGAAAATACCGTCCGGTGTAGGCGCGCAGATGCACAGGTTTTCAACCCCTGCAACGGATGCAGGGATGGCATTCATCAAGACGGATGAGGGGTAGGAAGCAAGGCCGCCCGGGACGTAAAGGCCCGCCGCCTCGACCGCGTTCCAACGCCAGCCTAAGCCTTCGCCGTGGTCACCCGTCCACCATGCATCACCCGGAATTTGACGTTCGTGATAGTCGCGGATGCGTTTGGCGGCCAGTTCGAGCGCGGCGCGTTCATTGGCTGGAACTGTGGCGATTGCCGCGTCGATTTCGGCCGTGGTGAAGGCCATCGTTTTGGGGGTTAAATCAAGGCGGTCAAATTTTGCAGTCAGTTCGATCACCGCCGCATCACCGCGTTTTTGGACGTCCGCCAAAATACCCGCGACGATATCGTCCACGTCGCTGTCTGCTTCGCGTTTTATATGCAAAAGCGCGTCGAATGCGATGTCGAAATCAGGGTCGGTGGTGGTCAAAAACTGTGGCATGATATGCCCTTAATCAAGCGCGTGGTTGGGTTGTGATTTTGAGGGGGCGACGTACGGACGGGTTGCGTCCTGAAGAATAATGTCGATGCATTCCACGTCCAGCGCAATTTCACCGTCGCCCGCCAGAATGATGTTCAATGTGCCCGCACCGTCATCCGTTGGAGTGAATGTGATATCCAAGATTGACAGGATTTGATCCTTGTCAGCTGAATCAACCCCATTCGTGCGCGCGCTTAGGACGCTGTCGAACACCAGAACGGTTTGAACACGCTCGGCGTCTTTGGATTTATTTTCCCAACGGTAGCGGTTCAACAACAGGCCGAAACGGTTTTCCTTGGGTAACCAAGAGATTTCCGAAGACGGTAAAACAGCGTCTTGGGTCAATGATGCGATAACGGCCAGATCGTCCGTGCTTTCGCCGCGCAGGCGAATGGGTTGTTCTGCGCCATCTTCGAATGTTGCGTCAATGCTCATTCTTTGATCCGTTCAATGTTTGCGCCAATAGCGCGGAATTTTGCGACGACGTGTTCGTAGCCGCGATCAAGGTGGTAAACACGGCCTACGCGGGTTTCGCCGTCTGCGGCCAAGCCCGCCAAGATCAGGGAAACGGAGGCGCGAAGGTCGGTGGCCATTACTGGTGCGCCGCGTAATTTGTTAACGCCTGTGACGGTTGCGGTGCCGCCGTGCACCTCGATATTGGCCCCCATGCGCACCAATTCAGGGGCATGCATAAAGCGGTTTTCGAAGATGGTCTCATTCAGGACTGATGTACCTTCGGATGTGCATAAAACGGCCATCATTTGTGCCTGTAAATCGGTGGGAAAACCGGGGTAGGGTTCCGTGGTCACATCAACGGCCTGAATGCGTGCGCCGTTGCGGGCAACCATGAGACCGCGTTCGGTTTGTGTGATTGATGCGCCTGCCTCTTCTAGTTTTTGGCAAAAACTTTCGAGTAGGCGGCGTTTACCGCCCAGTAATTCAACCTGACCCCCCGCGATCAAAGGTGCCATCATGTATGTGCCCAATTCGATGCGATCGACGACGACAGGGTGCGTGGCACCGTGGAGTTTATCAACACCCTCGATCGTGATGATGGACGAACCATCGCCTTTGACTTTTGCGCCCATGGCGCGCAGAAGGTCGGCCAAATCAACGATTTCAGGCTCGCGGGCGACGTTTTTTAAAACGGTTGTTCCCTTGGCCAATGTGGCCGCCATCAACAGGTTTTCAGTGGCACCAACGGATGCGAAGGGCAATTCGTATGTGGCACCTGTCAGGCCATTGGGTGCCTTGGCGTGGACGTAGCCATCGCGCAGGTCAAGGTCGACGCCCAATGCTTCGAGGCCGCGCAGATGAATGTCGACGGGGCGGGCACCGATGGCACAGCCACCCGGTAATGAGACAGCGGCGATGCCGTCGCGTGCAACCATGGGGCCAAGGACAAGGATCGAGGCACGCATCTTGCGCACGATGTCGTAGTGCGCCACTTGGTTAGTGATTTCGGTGGTGGTCAATGTGATGGTGCGACCGTCCGTGGACATGTCGACGTTGGTGCCAAGGGATGCCAGCAATTCATTGGTGGTTTTGATGTCTGACAGTTGGGGAACATTGGTGAAAGTCACCGGTTGATCGGTCAGCAAGGCGGCAGGCATCAGGGTAAGCGCGGCGTTTTTTGCACCCGAGATTGGAATTTCGCCTGAAACGGGGCCGTTGCCCTGAACGATAATTGAATCCATTTATGCTACCCTACTCTTGCTCTGACTGCTCTTGTTCGGTCGTGGGCGTATTGCGCGCCCTTTTTTGTGCCTTACGTCGATGCATGTTCTGACGCAACTGTTCTTTTAGGCGCTGTTCACGTGCTTCGGCCTTGATTGTCGCGCTCGACTTTGGCTTTGGATTTTCTGTCGTTGGTTTGGTCATGGGGTGCTTGTAATGCAAGGTGCCGTGGACGTCTAGATCATGTGGTGTCTTTGTCGCCCGCGACGCAGCGCCAATGTAGCCTCTATTATAGCCATGGTCGCGGTGATGATGAGGACCGGTAAACTGCCCCATTGCGTTAACATCGCACCCGCCAGTAATGGAAAGCCGAACAGCCCGATAAAGTAGGTAAGCGCGAAGAGTTGCAGGGTTTGTGGGATCAGTGATTTATTCGCATCGGCGGCGGCCATGGCGACCAAGATCGGGTATGATGCGCCGTAGCCGATGGCAAACAGGATCGCGACAAGGATATAGAGGGTAGAGCTGTTGCCCATCACGATAAACAGAATGACAGCGCCAGCCATGATGTATTGCAGTTTCGCGATAGTCAGATAGGCGTTTGAACCGCCTTTAAATGCCGCAAGAATGGCGCGAAGGATGACGACGGTTAAGGTGTAGGTCAGGAAATATGCGGCGTAATCAAGACCACGTTCAGCGGCATAGACGGTTTGGAAATTGGTTAACCCAGAAAAAACCGCCGCACCAAGGGTAACCATCGTGACGGGCAGCCATGCGGGGGATTTTAGAATGGTGGCGATGTTGGACATGGACAGGCGCGAGGGTGGTTCGGATGATTTATTTAGGGCGTGGGTTTTAATCGGATTGTTTAAGAACCAGAACAGAGTTGCGGATATGAGGCAAAGAGCGGCCGTGACATAGAATGCGTCCGCCACGCTGAACCCGAATTTAAACATGGTGGAGGCCATCACTGGTGACAGGCCAAAGCCTGCCATGACAAATATCGACAGCATGGTGAAAAATCGAACACCTTGGTCAGGGGTGATTAAGCGGGTCAAGACGACAGGGCACAGAGCATAAGTTAGACCCCATCCGATACCCAGCAAGATTGATGCGGTAATCAATTGGGCGGTATTTCCGCCCGCGCCGCCAAACAATGCCAACGCAAGCGCAATGAAAACACAAGCCAATGACAATGTGCGCAAGCGGCCCAAAATGTCGGCCAAATGCCCCGCGTAATAAACGATGGTGATGGTGGCGATTGTGGTGATGCCCAGCATTTGCCCGACGGCGCGCTCATCCGCATCAAAAGTGGCAAACAGGTCGGGCAACAAGAAGGTGAGGCCGTATGCACCTGCCTGCAAGAAGACCGCTAGAAAGAAGATTGTAAAAGTCGCGTTGCGGGACATGGATGCCTTTCGTTGCGATCAGGATGGCAGGTTTGCCTGTGTCAAACGCCGTGTTATGCGACGATTTTGGTCGCTAAAGGCTGTGTCTCTTCAGGCTGTCGTAGAATGGCATCGCTTGCGCGCACAGGTCGGCCATGTCGCCCTGTAGGGTGGGTAAGGGCGATTCTGCCCCTGCGAAACCTGTGGATTTCCATACCGATGCGTACCAATGTTTTGCCCAAACGCCATCCGATGTGTGGCCCCCCGATGGCCAGTTTAACATGGCTTCGTCGTACGGCAGATCAATCGCCGCACAGAGTTTTGTCAGCATGTCGGTTGGATTGGCGCGAATGTCGGCGCTGTTAATAACGGTGCCGCCAAAGCGTTCAAAAAGCGCCGCTTGTTGGGGGAATCCGATGTCCGTGAGCGTTGGTTTTTCGCGTTTGGCGGCGTAGCTGGCGATGACGCGAGCAGGGTGGCGGATCAGAAAAATGTTTTTGAATTCAGACGCCCAGTCCAGCGGGAAACCATCAATCATATGTTGGCACATGTGTTTTTGGTACCAATGTGGTTTGCCATTGGGTGTTGCGCCCGCGATATCGGCGGCGACCACGTTGGGGTCTTGGGGTTGGCTGTTTAGGATTTTGTCCTGCATGGGGTGCACAATGCCCGTGGCCGCAAGGTAAGCCGCATAAAACGGTTCATCGCTGACGGCACAGTCTGTGCGTGCGCCAAACGAATACATCATCGCAGTCGAGAGGTTGCGCGGCCCTGACCACATGGCGACTTTCATGCGGTTTCCTGTGCGACCAAAGATTTGTAAAGTTCGCGCAATCGTGTGGCCATGGGGCCAAGTTCGCCTGAACCAATCGTGCGCCCGTCGATGGACCCAACAGGGGTCTGTGCGCCAAACGTCCCGGTTAGGAATGCTTCGTCAGCGCCGTAGGTGTCGACTAAGGAATAGTTGCGTTCAAACACGGGAATGTCGTTGGCGTGGCATAAATCAATCACCTTTTGGCGGGTAATACCGTTCATGCAATAATCACCCGTGGACGTCCAAACCGCCCCCTTGCGCACAATGAAAAAGTTGCAGGCGTTGGTGGTGTTGACGAAACCGTTGATGTCCAGCATCAGTGCCTCGTCTGCGCCTGCCTTTTGCGCGGCAATACAAGCCAGAATGCAGTTCAATTTGGAATGCGAGTTTAATTTGGGGTCTTGGGTCATGGGCAAACCGCGCATATGAGGCACGGTTGCCAGATTGATTGGGCGGGGCAGTTTGGGTTTGGAATGTTCGACAATGATGACGATTGTCGGGCCGGATTGGCTGAGATCGGGGTGTTGAAAAGGGCGTGTTTTGACGCCGCGTGTGATCATCAACCGGGCATGCGCGTCGGTGGTGATTTTGTTGGCGTTGCGCGTATCTTCCAGTGCTTGGATCAACGCGGTACGGTCCATGCCGATGTCCAGATCAATGGCCAAAGATGCCTGATACAGGCGATCCATATGTTCGTCCAGAAACGCCCATTTACCGTTGTATAGTCGTAAACCTTCCCAGATGCCGTCGCCCAACATAAAGCCACTGTCGTACACACTGACCACGGCCTTGGATTTGTGAAGGATGTTGCCGTTGACGTAAATTTGGATATCTTCGTTGCGGGTGTCATCCGTTGCTTGGTGAGTGGAAACGGTGTTGCTCATTGCGCGGCCTTTGATTTTAATTTGGATGCAGATTGCATTGCTAAATGGGGTTTTGCAAGCGTTGTGGTTTTGTGAAATTCAAGGTCAGATTGCGCTTGCGTTTGTTGGAATCTTGGCTAAAACGCCGAGCATAGGATGCTGCAGTAGCTCAGTGGTAGAGCGCGTCATTGGTAATGACGAGGTCGGGAGTTCAATTCTCCCTTGCAGCACCATTTTCACAACATTGTAAAAGGTCTGGCAACTTTGCCATTTAGGCCGCATTTTTGCCGTTATGGTAGATGTGGAACTGATTTGCTAGATTAGTGGCGCTGACGTTAGACAGTTGCCCGAACATGGTTGATCAAAAAGCGGGCGCGCCAACGTAACTGCTGGGAAGGCAGAAACCAAGTTGAAGAGGCGCTCGTTGTTAGATGGCCAAGTGTCCCTTGGCCTGCGAGCGAAAAGTTACCGAAATAAGGCGATAGATGGAAACGCAAGCGCGGCTAAATCAGTGCTGGGTTTTCGAAAGATAAGTCGCTCATCACAGTGAACTTTAAACGTTTCTAAGTTTTCTTGTAATCTCCTGGGTCGGCGC
>TARA_R110002096_G_scaffold50904_4_pt1 | contig 12811 bp, 11 predicted proteins | sample TARA_R110002096 | Tara Oceans TARA_R110002096 (sample SAMEA4397295) | marine metagenome | biome: Polar Biome; feature: [DCM] deep chlorophyll maximum layer (ENVO:01000326); material: water (ENVO:00002006), including particulate matter (ENVO:01000060) such as... | depth 35 m | reverse complement strand
TTCCACTGATGCGTCACCAAAGCTTCAAGTAGCGGGCTGGGATCACAGCGTTCTTCATCAGCCTCCTCCACCGATAGCACCTGTTCACACAGGCACTCCTCAGGCAGATCATTAACCGTAATTTCGCCGTTGTCGCAGGTGGCCTCGGCAAACGCCAACGCGTTGTCCAGCTGTCGGATATTTCCTGGCCAGCTATAGGCAAGCAAGGCACTCATAGCATCCGCCCGGATACGAACATCCGGGAGTTCGCCCTGCTCAATCAGGTTTGCAAGCACCCGGTTAATTACGTGCTGGCGATCCGCTCTCTGGCTCAGAGATGGCAAGCGCAGGGTAGCGCCATTAAGCCGATAATACAGATCTGCACGGAAACTGCCTCGCTCGATTAACTGCCCCAGATCCTGATGGGTAGCGGCAATCACGCGACAGTTCACTTTCACGGGGCTATCGGCCCCGACAGGCAGGATTTCCCCCTCTGCCAGTACTCGCAACAAACGGGTCTGGAGCTGAAGGGGCATATCCCCGATTTCATCCAGGAATAACGTACCGCCATCCGCCTGTTGAATCAGCCCACGCATGCCCCGAGTGCGGGCACCGGTGAAAGCGCCGCTAACATAGCCGAAAAGCTCACTCTCAATCAGTGATTCGGGAATAGCCGCGCAGTTTACCGCTACAAAAGCCCGCCGGGATCGGTGACTCGACGCATGTACAGCCCTGGCCAGAATCTCCTTACCCGTGCCGGTTTCACCCAGAACAAGCAATCCTACATCCCTGTTGCGCAGACGCTTCGCCAGACCGAGCGTACGCCGCATGACGGGGTCATCCGCTGCCAATGCATCCAGTTGGGGCACACGCTCTTCGGCGGCATGGGCCTCCGATGATGGGGATGCAGGAGTCTTGACCCTGGGCTGAATCAGCGCGGCAAAAAAAGTACGGCCACTGGCACAATGCCTGAACGCTTTCACCTGGTCATCGTGATCGTAGGGAATACTCCAGATATCCCGGAGTTCACACTCAAACAAACTGGTCAGGTCAGGCCGGGTCTCCGTGTCACTGCCTGAGCCTGGGTCCAACATGAGTGAGCGCCCTGCTGTATTGGCGGCCTCCACACGGCCATCCCCGTCAATGGCAAACAGGTATTTACCATTTACCTGAACGAACTCACGAGAACCGTCACACCGAACAATCACCTGCTTTCGATAGCGGCGGAGAAAATAGGCATCCTCGATCATCCGGGCATAGAGTTGGGTAAGGTGCAACGCGAAAGTCTGACTGTTGTGCGCGTTGGGCGAATCCAGAGCAGAAATGTCCAGAACTGCCAGGAGATTGCCCATCGGATCAAGAATCGGCGCTGACGTGCAGGTCAGATTGATGTGGGTCGCGTCAAAATGGTCAACCCGATGACACGTCAGAGCCTGCTGCTCCTGAATACACGTACCTACTGCACAGGTGCCGGCATATTGTTCACTCCAGTCCGCACCCAGATACAAACCGGCCTTGCGCAAACGCTGGTCGTAACGACGGTCGCCAAGATACTGCACAGTAATCCCACGATGATCCGTCAACAGCAGGACATACCCGAGATTGGCGATGTTCGAGTAGAGTTGTTCAACACCCGCCCTGGCGACATCCAGAAATTCATCCACCGAGTCCTGATGCTCCCGCAGGGTTTGCTGGGTAACAATCCGGGCACTGCGAGGCTGGCTCGGATCCAGTCCGTACTCGTTGATACATCGTTTCCAGGAACGACCAATCAGCTCGCTTTCCGGAGACAAGTTCGCCGACGCGTTGTTGTCTGCGTAGCTTAAAATAGCGTCAATATGGCGCCGCTGCGCCAGTTGCGTAGTCATACCAAGCTCCTGCAACACTCTGATGTTGTTATTGTCATGCGCGAGAGATACTGCTGCACCGCCCTGTCAGCTTATACCCAATGATCCGAAACCGACATCCTCCCTTAGGACCCGTTTTGGCGTTACACCTGTCACGCCTCCACAGCCAGGAACATTACAGGTGTAACGCAAACTCCGGTCGTCAGAAAGCTCTACCTGACACTGGCGGTTAACTAAAGAGTCCATTATCAGATTTCAAATCAGCCGCTTAAGAATACTTACAAAGCCAAGAACAGAGCTGGCACGACGCCTGCTCTTGTCTAACTGGAGGATTCATTCCTGTACAAGGCGCCACGGGCACTCTGCCAACAATAACAATGCAAACCTGGAGAATCGTAATGACCGAAGCACAAATTACTCCTACCCAACGGGTCCAGCAATGGCTAGACGGGTTCAACGAAACCCTGCAGTCCGATAACCCCGGCCAGGCGGCCGAACTGTTTGAGCACGATGGCTTCTGGCGCGACCTTGTTGCCATGACATGGAATATCAAGACAATGGAAGGCCACGAAAACATCCGCAACATGCTGGAGCACACCACAGGGCAGGCTCGCCCCGATAACTGGAAGGTGGCAGAAGAAGCCACCGAACAAGACGGTGTTACCGAAGCCTGGATTACCTTCGAAACCAAAGACGCGCTGGGCAAAGGCCATGTCCGCCTGCGTGACGGTGCTGCATGGACGCTCCTGACCACCATGCAGGAGCTGAAAGAGTTCCCGGAAAAGCGCAACTTCCTGAGGCCCAAGGGCGCGCGGCACGGTGCGACCAAGTCACGCAAGACCTGGCTTGAAGCACAGCTGGAGGAAGAGCAGGAGCTAGGCTACAGCCGCCAGCCTTATTGCGTAATCATCGGGGGCGGACAAGGCGGAATCGGTCTGGCGGCGCGGCTCCGGCAACTGGATGTACCCACAATTGTCATCGAGCGCAATCCGAAAGCCGGCGACTCCTGGCGCAACCGCTACAAGTCGCTGTGTCTGCACGATCCGGTCTGGTACGACCACATGCCTTACCTGCCCTTCCCGGACCACTGGCCGGTATTCGCCCCGAAGGACAAAATCGGTGACTGGCTGGAGATGTACACCAAAATCATGGAACTCAATTACTGGAGTTCAACGGAATGCACCGGCGCCCGCTACGACGAGACCAGCAAGGAATGGGTCGTTGATGTCATCCGGGAAGGCGAGAAAGTCACACTTCGTCCCAAACAGCTTGTTCTGGCCACCGGCATGTCCGGCATTCCGAATATTCCTGACATCCCTGGCATGGATGCGTTTGAAGGTGAACAGCACCACTCCAGCAAGCATCCCGGTGGTTCTGCCTACAAGGACAAAAAATGCGTTATCCTCGGCGGCAACAACTCCGCTCACGACATCTGCGCAGCACTCTGGGAGAACGGCGCCGACGTCACCATGGTCCAGCGCTCGTCCACGCACATCATCAAATCCGATACCCTGATGGATCTGGTACTCGGCCCACTCTACTCCGAGGAAGCGGTACAAAACGGCACAACGACCGAGAAGGCGGATCTCACCTTCGCCTCTGTTCCATTCAGGATTATGCCCGATATGCATATCCCGGTTTACAAGCAGGTCGCCGAACAGGACGCCGATTTCTATAAGCGACTGAAACAAGCCGGGTTCATGCTGGATTTCGGTGATGACGGCTCGGGTCTGTTCATGAAATACCTGCGCCGTGGTTCGGGCTACTACATTGATGTGGGGGCCTCCGAGCTGGTCGCCCAAGGGGAAATCAAGCTCAAAAGCGGGGTCAGCATTGAACGCATCAACCCACGCTCCGTGACGCTGACTAATGGTACGGAACTGCCTGCGGACCTTATTGTCTACGCCACCGGCTTTGGCTCCATGAATGGCTGGGCGGCAAGGATTATCTCCCAGGAGGTCGCGGACAAAGTCGGAAAATGCTGGGGCATGGGCTCAGACACCACCAAAGACCCTGGCCCATGGGAAGGCGAGCTACGCAACATGTGGAAACCAACGCAGCAGGAAGCGCTCTGGTTCCATGGCGGCAATCTGCACCAGTCACGTCACTATTCGCTCTACCTGGCGCTTCAGCTAAAAGCCCGAAAAGAAGGCCTCGAAACGCCCGTATACGGCATGGAAGGCGTTCATCACCTTTCCTGAACCTCAGAACAGGCTGGCCTTGGCCAGCCTGTTTTCGTTGATCTGCTGATTGGAGCGGTCGGTCTGAAGGGACATTCAATATTGTGACGCCCTGACACTGGCGTGTGCCGCAGGCACAATTTTGTACAATACTCGGAATTACGACCACGCCAGACTCCTCACTCACTGTCCCGAGATGAGGAGCCTGTTGATGTCTCTGCCATTGATTTTGCCCATGTCAGCCTTTGCGCTTGCCGCTTCTATTTCACCCGGGCCGGTGAATCTTGTCTGCCTCAGCAGTGGCACCCGATACCCTCTGCGCCAGGGTTTGTGGTTTGTGTCAGGGGCGACACTGGGATTTGTAGCGCTGTTTCTTGCTATAGGGCTGGGATTGCACTCTGCTCTGACTTGGATTCCGGGATTTGATCTATTGCTCACCTGGGCGGGCATCGCGTTTCTGCTTTATCTCAGCTACCGACTGGCGATAGATGACGGAAAAATTTCAGGCAAGGACTTGGGAAACGCTCCCGGATTCCGGACGGGCGCTATCATGCAGTGGTTGAACCCGAAAGCCTGGTTTGCGTCCGCGTCTGGTATCGGTGCCTATACCTCCGGTGGTGACCTCACACAACTGGCCATATTTTCCAGCCTGTATTTGCCTATTTGCTGGCTGTCACTCTCCACCTGGGTCTTTGCAGGGCGTTTTCTGCGCCAGTATGTTCAGCGGCCAAGGGTGCTTCGAACGGTAAACCGTGTGCTCGCAGCCTTACTGCTGGCCAGTTGCCTGTATCTCATACCCGGTCAGGAAGCCGTTTTAGCGGTTGGCCATACTGGCCAGGGGTAGCGGCAACCAGCCGTTTGAAAACCTTTTGGAAATGCGGCTGATCAAAAAACCCGGCGGCCAGGGCCGCATCTGCAATGGGAGCACCCCGTCGAATCGCCCGCTGCCCGAGCTGAATACGTCGATTGATCTGATAGGCATGAGGCGTCATCCCAAAGTGTTTACGGAACACCCGTACCAGATGGGACGGAGACAATCCCGCCCGCTCCGCCATCCATTCGACAGGCAGCTCATCCGTGCAATGGCCATCAAGATATCGGGCCAGTTCCTGTAACGTTTCAGGTGCCGGCGGGAACGGCTGCTCGGCCTGTTCAGCCGTATCGGATATCGATACCATTACCTCAGACAGAAAGGCTTCTACGTCATTCCGTTTTTGCTCTGACGATACACGGCCATCCTGCAGCCAGTCGGCCAGGGCCTGGAAGCCAGAGTACAAAACAGCAGACGAACTGACGTCGCAATGGATATCCTGCCAGAGCGGCGCATCCAGCAGACCCAGGCGAAACCTCAAGCCGGCAAGCCAACCCGCATCCACATACAACATCAGATAGGCCCAGGGCTGGTTATCCACCGGATTGCACGCATGAACCCATTCCGGGTTCATGAACACCAGCGAACCTTCACCAACGTGGTAATGTCGCCCCACGTACTCAAAGGTGCTCTGTCCGCCGGTAATGGCTCCCATCGACCATTGAGTGTGACTATGGGGCTCGTAACAGACTGCACGGCCATCGCTGACCTGCCGCAACTCAATGTGCGGTAACTCGCTGTCTCGCCAGAAAATCGGCTGTGTCGACGTCGGAGGATTGCTCATCGGACCGGCTCCATTTCTTTGCCCTTGGCCTGGCGCGCCAGATGAACCATGACAACACCGAGCGCCATCACCAGCAGGGTAAGCCAAAGACCATTCGTGTAATTGCCCTCTACGTCAGCCAGATAACCTACAACAGCGGGCGCCAGCATCTGGGCAACACCATAGCTAAAGGTCAGCCGACTCATGGGGCGAGAGGGATTTTCCGGGAATACGCGCCCGACCATCGCCAGCATCATGCTGACAATACCGATGAAACTGGCCCCGTAAATAACGGCGCTAAGCATAACGCTGGCCATGCTCGTATTGAGGATCAGCATCAGAATACTTACAGAATTGAGCATGTAAGCAAGATAGAGTGCAGTCCACTGCCCCCAACGGCGAGAGAACACATCCCACAGCCAGCAAGCAGGTGTGGCCGCCAGCCCGGCAATCAGCCAGATTAGCCAGCCACGGCCACTGAGTTCCGGCATGGATTCGGCAATAGCCACCAGGAAGGTCGCGGTTACCACATACCCGACACCGGCACAAAAGTAGGCCAGCTGCAGAATCACGATAAACCGGCTTCGTTCATCATTACCTGCCGTACCACCGGTTCGCGGCAGGGCACAGGCACGATAGTCTGGCATCCAGCGCCAGACAGGAACAATCAGCGCCAGCCCGACCAGCCCGTATATTACCCACTGCTGATCCCAGCTAAAGGACTCCTTGATTAGCTCCGCCAGCACGGCAGTAAGAACAATCCCGAGCCCGATGCCCGAAAAGAACACGCCAAGCTCGGATTTCTCATTGTTTTTTATCAGCCAGCTCATCAGCAGGCCGGCGCCCAGCAACATGCCTGCTGACGTGCTCAGCCCGGAAACGAAGCGCAGCAAAAACCACAGCCAGACGTCGGTGGTATACCCCATCAGAACTGTAGAGACTACTGCGACAATCAGACCAAGCTGGTACAGCTTTACTTTGAGGTCGAGATCGCTGATCCGGGTGATCAGAAGCGCACCGGTCAGGTAGCCGGCGTAGTTCACAGTCGCCAGCAAGCCAACTACCGACTGGCTCAGCCCGAGTGCGTCCATCATCTCGGGAATCATCGGGGTGTATGAGAACCGGGCTATCCCCACCATCACCACTACCGCGATCACGCTGGCAGCCAGCACCTTTATTGTTTCTATTGTTTTCACAGGGCTTTCCTTCCCCAAGGCAACTTCAGAACACCATCGGTCAGATCAGGCCCGGCTCAAAAACTTCCGCTCTTCAACGTTGATCTTGATGCGATCCCCGGTAGAAATATGCTCGGGAACCTGAACAACCAGCCCGGTGGCCATTCTTGCCGGCTTGGTACGAGCTGTCGCTGAACCACCCTTGACGGAAGGGTCAGTTTCCTCAATTTCAAGCTCCACGGTTGGCGGCAGTGCCAGTGCAACCGGCGCTTCACTGACCAGAATCACCATCACCCCCTGGGTGTCCTCACTGATAAACAGCAGTTCATCCGCAATTGCTGATCCATTCAGGCTGTACTGCGTGAAGTCTTCGGTATCCATGAAGACGTATTCTTCGCCGTCAGAATAGGAGAAGGTCGCGGGCCTGCGCACGAGATCGGCAAGATTCAACATATCGGAATCTTTAAACGTCTCGTCGATTTTACTACCCGTTACCACATCGTACATGCGCATGCGGTAAAGACTACCGCCGGCACGGCCCTGAGGGACAGAACGCTCAATATCCTTTACGAAATACACCCGACCTTCATATTCAACTGCAGAATTCTTCTTGATTTCACTTGCTCTAGGCATTTTTTAAAGCTCCAAAACAATACCGAAAACGCATCCATACCGGGCATAAGCCGGCGTGTTTCACACCTGGCAATTCTACCCGCAGACCTGCCCTGCCGATACAGGGCGAACGGACACTATAAGCCATTCGGTAAAAAGCTTCCCCGCGCTATAACCAGATTCATATAAGAAATAGCAATTTGATGTAAGCTATGCCCCATTGTGACCATCATCTTTGCCCTCACCTGACTTCAGGCGGAGCAACATACATGGTCGGAACGCTTACGGCTAAACTGAAAGGTTTTATGAAAGTACCCAAGAGATTACAGCCCCTGGTCGACGACGGCATGGTGGATGAAGTGCTTTACCAGCTTATGAGCGGTAAAGAGGCACAGGTTTATGTAGTGCGGTGTGGCGAACATGTACGCTGCGCAAAGGTGTTCAAGGAAGCCCAAAAACGGAGCTTCAAGCAGGCCGTTGAGTATCAGGAAGGCCGAAAGGTACGCAACAGCCGGCGAGCCCGGGCCATGAGCAAAAAAACCCGCTATGGCCAGAAAGAGCAGGAAGACGCCTGGCTCAATGCCGAAGTGGATGCCCTTTACCGCTTGGCCGAAGCCGGGGTGCGCGTACCCTCACCGATGGGCTTCGTGGACGGCGTGCTGCTGATGGAGTTGATTGCTGATGCAGACGGCAAGGCAGCTCCGCGTCTGGATGATGTCACCCTCACCCCGGAGCAAGCCCGGGATTACCACGGCCGGGTTATCGCAGAGGTTGTGCGAATGCTGAGCGCCGGGTTGATCCACGGTGACTTGTCAGAATTCAACGTACTGGTGGACGCCAGCGGCCCCGTGATTATTGATTTGCCCCAGGCTGTTAACGCTGCAGGCAACAACAACGCCGAACGGATGCTGGAGCGGGATGTGGACAACATGCGCCGCTATTTTGCCAAGTACGCGCCCGACCTGCTGGTTACCGATTACGGCAAGGAGATCTGGGCACTTTACGAAAGCGGCGACCTGCACCCCGACAGCAAGCTGACAGGGTGCTTTGAGCACGATACCGCCAGTGCCGATGTGGATGAGCTTATGGCAGTGATTGACGCCGCCAAAGAGGAAGAAAGAGATCGGCTGGAGCGCATGCAGGAAGACGACGAGGATTAGTACTTCGCCAAGGCGCCTACCAGGCGAGCCAGATAACGTGCTTTGCGCCTTTGCCCGGGCGATGAGCACGCACGGTTACGGCCTCAGCCGAAAGCCCGGCACGCTTCAGGCGTTCGGTAAATGCAGGATCCTGCCCGGCTGACCAATACGCCAGAATCCCCTCTGGACGCAGCGCTTCCTGTGCTGCGGCAATACCCGCAGTGGAATACAGCCAATCGTTTTCCTTGCGAGTCAGACCTTCAGGGCCGTTGTCGATATCCAGCAGGATAGCGTCATAACTGGTCGGCGAACCCTTGATCAACTGAACCACATCACCAATATGTACTCTGGCACGAGGGTCTTTTAGCGGGTAGCCCGAAGCGCTGCCCAAGGGGCCCAGATTCCACTGCTCTACCTCTGGCACCAATTCGGCAACGGTCACTTCTGCGGTATCACCCAAAGACTGCAAAGCCGCCGCAAGGGTAAAACCCATGCCCAGCCCTCCAATCAGCACTTTCGGTGTGGGGTGATCAGCAATGCGCTCACAGGCCAGCGTTGCAAGCGCGTCCTCAGAACCGTGCAGGCGAGTGTTCATCAACTCGCCACTGGTGCCGGCGATACGGATGGAGAACTCATCGTTGCGCTGCAGCAGGCGCAGTTCTGTGCCCTTGCCGGGGATGATCGCAGTGCCTAGCAACTCGAAACGAGCCATACAAACCTCTGAAGATGGAATTCGGGGGGTGCGAGTGGGAGTTGAAGAAAATCACATTTGAGCGAGAATGTTTCGCTCCGTTTGCCCAGGTAATACACCCGTCAACCAGGCTTCAGTAACAACCTCGCCATGTTGGTTGGACAGCACCGCTTCAGCTTTTGCGCGGTTGCGCTCATCTGCTTCGGTAATGGTGAACACGCAGGTGATGGTATCGCCAAAATAGACGGGCCGGCGGAACCGGAAGTTCATACCGGATGCCAGCCAGCCAATCTGGCCGCCGACTTCAGTAATCATGCCGCCAACCAGCAAACCATGACAGATCTTGCCCCGAAACCCCTTGGCAGCGGCGAAGTGTTCATCGTAATGAATCGGGTTCATATCCCTGCTGATTTCGCCGAATGTTACCGTGTCATTCTCGGTGAAGGTTCGGGTAACCGTAAAAACATCACCAGCCTTGAGACCCCGAACGGTCTGCTCTCGAATGTGCGTCACTCAGGGTTCTCCGGGATATCGGTATGGCAGTTACTGGATCAGCCTCGCGCGTCAAGGCGACGCTCAACCCATGAATGATAAAGCTTTGCCAGAGTGGGCCGAATCACAGGTAAAGAAATCAGCCACGCCAGCGGTTTCAGCACAGGGACTCGCGACATCAACAGTATGTACGCGTCCATCTCACGATGGATTTCGCCCTGGCAATCCTTCACGTGCAGTTCCCGAAGCGCTTTATCCGGATCGACGCCCTGTTGGCGCAGCTCGTCGTCCCGGCCTGTAATATCAAGCCATTCGACAGACTCGCCGGTCTTCCCCGCCAGCTTTTCATACCAGCGACGATCCTTGATGCAAGTAGAGCAGGACCCATCATAATAAACGATCAGCTTACCTTGCGCTCGATTCACAGAGCCCTCCAACTATAACGAAAGCCTGAGTGGCACCTTATCACACCATTCACTCGGCTTTACTCAGCCAGTGGACTCCAGGCCCTCTCCAGCAGGTTCCGCCACCTGTTTATTCTCGCTGCGAGCAATAACCGCAGTGCCAACAAGGTCCCCGGTAACATTAATCCCGGTAGCACCCATACCGACCAGTGCATCAATTGAAACCAGCAGTGCGACGGTTTCAATAGGCAGGCCCACCTGAGCGAAAACGGTGGCAATCATGACTATACCTGCCCCGGGCACGCCCGCTGTACCGATAGAAGTAAGCGTACCTATAAGAACGATCTCAGCCATGGTGAACAGATCCAGCGGAATGCCGACCACGTTGGCGGCAAAGACCGCAGAAATTGCGATACGGATTGCAGCACCGTCCATATTGATGGTGGCACCGAGCGGCAAGCTAAAACCGTAGATTCGTTTTGGGATACCCAAGCGCCGCGCTGCATCCAGCGTTAATGGCAAGGTGCCTGAACTGCTCTGGGTGGCAAATGCAGTGGCCATGGGCGTGCGAGCTTCACGGAAAAACGCTCGCACGCGCACGCCAGACGCACGCATCAGAACGCAGTAAACAAACAGGTGCACCGCCAGCGCGATGTACAGCACCAGCACCATATCGCCCAACGCGAGAATGGTGGCCATCCCCTGCTCACCAGCTGTCTTGGCAACAATCGCGAACACCCCGATGGGCACGTACTGGAGCACGCCTGCCATAACTTTCAGGGTGATCTCGTTCAGCGCTTCAACAACTTTGTAAAGGTGCTCTCCAAGCTCTGCATGGGCTTTTGATTCCCGCAGTTTTAACAACGCTATACCAAACACAATGGCAATAAAGATGATGCCCAACAAATTCAGTTCAGTGAACGCCGTAAAAATGTTGTCGGGCACAATGTTCAACAACACGCTCGCAATCCCGGGGTTGTCCGGTACTTTTACTTCGGCGTCTTCATTCAGAGCTATGCCACTTCCTGGCTCAAGCAGGCTTGCTACCACAAGGCCGACAACAATAGCCAGCGCGGTTGTTATCACGTAAAAACCAAACAGCTTCCGCCCAACGCGCCCCATGCTGCCGATATTCGCCTGGTTGATACCCACCATCAGTGTAAGCAGCACGATGGGCACAATAAGGAATTTGAGCAGGCGCAGCAGCAGCTCGCCGAAGGGCGCCAACCAATCTGCGGCCTGCTGCCCGCCAATCATACCAACGGCCACACCCAGCACCAGGGCGATGCTTACACGCAGAATCAGCGAGGTATTCAGATAACTATAGAAGAGAGCTCTCATCAGATCGCCCCCGATGAGATTGATGCGCGCAATGGCATAATAAGAGTTCCTGATCCGGGATGGCGCCGATTGTGGTGGAAATCAGCAGGCAGGTAAACCGTTGACCTGAACAATCCCCTTCGCAATCCAGACGGTGCTCTCGGTGGGGCCGTCTGGCGTTATATCTGCGCAGGTATCGTAACGGAGTACGGCTGTTGCCTCGCACTGAACCCTGAGCAAGCCGGCCGACGTACCTGCCTCCCACTGCACATCAGCAACGACGGTTTTCCCGGACGCATCGGGCAGCGCAGGCCCGACACGCACACGCGCCATCAGCTCCTGACCGCTGAGCCACTGCAACGCAGCAATTTCCGCACATTGCCCTGCGGGCTCCAACATTGGATTACCACGATAGCACGGCAGATAAACCCGATTTTCCGACTCCGCTTCGAGAAACGGCATAACCTCATCAGGCGCAATACGGCCATACTTTCGGTTGGCCGGAAAAACCATGACGCTGGCAGCAAAGCGGCACCCCCCAAGGTGAGAGCTCTGCCATACATCAAAGTTATGATTAGCCTCGCCCTCAGCCTGAACCAGGGACTTAAAAGTGGCATGGCCAAATTTGGCGCAGCATTTATCTTTTTTGCCGTGGGTACAACATAAAACAAGAGGACTGGGATTCGGTGTCGGGAACCAGGCCTCAAGCGAAGCGCCACAATTGAGGGCATCCAGAAAATCCGGCAGTTGATCTCGCATCAGATCTATTTGCACGTTCTCCGGCATAAGGTAAACCCGGTGCTGTTCCGCTGGCTGCTGCTCACGATGTATAAGATTCACCCGGCGCCCCGAATCAACAATGGCCTCAATCCCATTGACAACACTTTCTGACATATCCGTGGCCCGACGCAAGCTGCGCATCCACTTTCTGCTGGGCCAGCTAATCAGCAGATTCTCTTGCGCGTGAGCGCCGGAGCCAGCAAGCGAATCGCCTGCTTTTTCGCTCTCTACGGCACAAAACAAACGGTTAGTCACATACCGTGCACTCATAGTGAGCCCGCCAGCAACGTCTCGCGTTGGCGTAGGGGCACTGAATCGGAGGTGACACGGCCAGACTTCGGGATACAAACCGGTCGACCGCTGTGCGGATCGGAAATGATAAGTCTATCCAGCTCGAGCACCTGCTTCAGACTGATTAGTGAGGTTGCAGGTCGTGAGTACAAGGCAGAACTACAACATCAAACAATGATGATAATTACTATCACTTAGATCTGCAAGTAGGAGCAGCTCAGGCATACAACTGACGCACATCTGCCAGAAACTGATCAACAACCGCCA
>TARA_R110002096_G_scaffold273248_3_pt1 | contig 12813 bp, 7 predicted proteins | sample TARA_R110002096 | Tara Oceans TARA_R110002096 (sample SAMEA4397295) | marine metagenome | biome: Polar Biome; feature: [DCM] deep chlorophyll maximum layer (ENVO:01000326); material: water (ENVO:00002006), including particulate matter (ENVO:01000060) such as... | depth 35 m | reverse complement strand
TGGGATGAGTTTTTCTATGGCCTGCTGTTCACCAACGATATCCGTGCCAAAACCATCACCGTGGCGATTGCCGATCTGGCGGCGGGGCGTGTGGCTGATTATGGCCTGATTTCAGCGGCTGGAATTCTGGCCGCCGTGCCACCGGTTGTTCTGGCATTTTTCATGCAGAAAACCCTGGTTTCGGGTTTGGCCAGCGGCAGTGTTAAGGGATGAATAGCATGCGTAATTCTATCACCGGCATGCGCCCCGATCCGAAACGCGAAATCATTTCGATTGGCACGATCAATGTTGATCAGTTGCTGGGCCCGATTGACCATTGGCCGGATCGCGGCACCGAAACGGTTTATCCGCAGTACGAAATGCGGGTTGGCGGCGGCGGCGGCATTTTCGGGGCGGCCTTGATGGCACTTGGTGCCAATCAGCGCATGGTGGTCAATATTGGTCGCGATGAAATGGGCGATTGGCTTAAATCCCAGTTTGGGCCGCTTGCCCAACATTGGCATCAAAGCGACACCGTGACATCGGTCACCATTGGCCTGACGCATTCCGACAAGGAACGGACCTTTTTGTCGAACGAAGGGCATAGTGCCTTGTTTGACGCCGATATGGTGCGCAAAATGTTGTCGCATGCGGAACTTGACGGTTCGATTGCGCTTTTGGTTGGTAATTTCCTGATGCCGCGACTGGTGCCCGATTGCACCGATTTACTGGGCGAATTGCGTGATGCGGGGGCGATTGTCGCGCTTGATACCGCATGGCCGACCGGGGGCTGGACCGATGCGGTTCAGGATCATGTCCTTGGCTGGTTGCCGATGGTTGATATCTTATTGATCAACGATGCCGAGGCCGCAGGGTTGCTGGGCATTGACGGTGAAACCTTTACCGCCAATGTTGATTTGCATATTGCGCAAATTGGCAAAAAGCTCGCACCCGGCGCGATTGTGGTTGTCAAGCGCGGGCGTCACGGGGCGTCGGCCTGTATGGGCGATGATATCGTCAGTGCGGCGGTACCCGGCGCGGTCGAGGTGGTCGATACCGTGGGGGCCGGTGATTGCTTTAATGCCGGGTTCCTTTTGGCGTTTCAACGTGGTGCCGGGCTTGTTGATTGCCTGCGTGCCGGGATCGAGGTGGCGGGTAAAACCATTGCCAGTCATCCGCGCCATTATCCCGGACTTGGCGATTTATGCGCGCCAATAAGCGCCTTGCTTGACCCGGCAAATCAATCAAAAACAGATTTCATGACTTTCGATCAAGTGGAGAACGGCTGAGATGGCGTCGGTATCATTATCAAATGTCACCAAGGTTTTTGGTGCGGCACAGATCATCAAGGGCGTTGACCTTTCGGTCGGGGATGGGGAGCTTGTGGTTTTCGTTGGCCCGTCGGGCTGTGGCAAGTCGACCCTGTTGCGTATGATTTCCGGGCTGGAGGAAATATCGGGCGGTGAAATTCACCTGGGGGATCGCCGGGTTGATCATTTGCCCGCATCGGACCGCGATATTGCCATGGTATTTCAATCCTATGCGCTTTATCCGCATATGACGGTCGCGGAAAATATTGGGTTCCCGCTTAAAATGGCGGGTAAATCCAAACGCGAGATTGCCGATAAAACCCGCGAGATTGGTGACGTTTTGCAATTGTTGCCGTTGTTTGACCGAACCCCAAAACAATTATCGGGTGGCCAGCGCCAGCGCGTTGCAATCGGCCGGGCCTTGGCGCGTGATCCGAAAATCATCCTGTTGGATGAACCGCTATCAAATCTTGATGCGGCGCTTCGGGTTGATATGCGTATGGAACTGGCGCGCTTGCACCGTGAACTTGGCGCAACAATGATTTATGTCACCCATGATCAGGTCGAAGCCATGACCATGGCCGACCGTATCGTGGTTTTGCGTGATGGCGTGGTTGAACAGGTTGGATCACCGCTGGACCTTTATCGGCACCCGGTTAATCAGTTCGTTGCCGGTTTTATCGGATCACCAAAAATGAACTTTTGGTCGGCACGCAGTGATGCCGATGGTCGTTTGGTTCTGCCAGCGGGGATGGCTTTGTCATTGCCCGGCGCGCTTGATCCTGATCAGGCGGTGACGGTTGGTGTTCGTCCGGAACATTTTGTGTTGGCAACCGATGATGCTTCGGCGGTTCTTCGGGGCAATGTGCTTTCGGTTGAGCATCTGGGATCGGATACTTTTGTTCAGCTTGATTGCGGCTTTGGCGATCCGGGGCAGATTGATATCAATGTCCGACTTGCCGGGATTGTGCCGGTTCGTATCGAGGATGGGGTTAGCCTATCGGTTGCCGCGGTGGAAAACTGGCATCTTTTTGATGCGGATGGTGTTCGGTTGGATATATCGAAATAACATAACTTTAATCGGCAGTTCCGCCGCTTTTTGGCCTTGGTTTTCTTGTTGTTTGCGTTCACGATTGCGCAAAGGGGACAAAACCCAAAAAATAACACGAGCAAACTGAGGCTATAATGAAACTCTCTTCATGGATTTGGGGAAGGTTGCGGACGGTATTTGTGATCGGGGTTGTCGCCCTTGTCACGGGGTGTGCCGGACTGCAATCGGACCGGGACCGGGTGACCGGGACTGTTGTTTTTTACGAAAAGATCACGCTGGCACCTGATAGTGCGAGCCTTGTCGTGCGACTTCTTGACGCATCAAACGATGATGCGCCGGGAACTGAAATTTCATCGATAACCAATCCGGTGGGCAATCCGCCGATGGTGTTCATCCTGCCCTATGACGCCAAGCGGATCGATCCAAGCCACCGTTACGTGATCGAGGCAAATATTGTCACCAAAAACGGTGATCTTTTGTTTCGCAATGATCAGACCTATCGCGTTTTAACCGATAATGCGCCCAATGATGTGCAGGTTTTGGTCCGGCGCGCCGGGCCGGGATCGGCGGCGGCAGCGCGCAATGGCGGTCATTCCGATGTTGCCCGCGATGTTGCCGCGATCACCGCACAATTGCCCGATCTTCGGGTTCTTCCGGGCCGTTATAATGCCGGTGACAGCAAGGTCACGTTTAAAGCCTATGTCACGGCCGAGGGCGAACCGGTCTATGTTGAAGAACACCGTGATCTGGGGAAATATGGCCAGTCCAACGTTAAATTCTATTATCGCAATGGCAAAATCCTGCACTTTGTCGAGGATGCCAACCGTATCAATTACAGCGGTACGGCGGATGGCGAGGTGCTTGATTACGCCCTGAAGCTTGATTTTGCCATCGGTCGGTTTGCCGGTGGGACAAAAACCGTCAATGGTACGCCCGGAACCCCGGATGATCATGAAGTCAGCGGGGCGATGGCACAAAGCAAGGTTGCCCTGGCGCGGATCAGCGCGGCACTTGGCGAGGCGGCCTTGGCACCGGTTACCGGGCGCCAGACTTTTGTTTGCGATGATAAAAGCCGGTTTAACGCCACCTTCGAAGGCCGCAAGGGCGAGGCCGTGATCGAGTTCCTTGGCCGTGATCCACTGATCCTGCGCGTTCAGCGCACCGGGTCGGGATATGGTTATGCCAATGAAATGTATTCGATCCGCGGCAAGGGACAGGACGCGACATGGACCGGGCCAGATGGTTCGACCAAATGTGTTGTTTCGGCCGAAATTACCGGCCTTGCGCTGGCACCGGGCAATTTCCCGGTTGTTGATGTTGATGATTTGCAAAAACCGGACAACCCGGAATGGACCCGCCAGATTACGGCCTTGATGCCGGCAATCAATGCTTGCCTTGCGGTATCAAGCAATGATCTGACATCCATTTTAAAAGCATGGCCGATGGACCACGGTATGGTCGGGATACGGACAATCAACGGCGATGGCAGTCGTTATGATTGTCTGGCGCCGTCCGGCGGCCTTGGTGATGTGCATACCGAATTGGTTGATGGCTCAACCAACCGCCTGCCCGACGAGGGGGCGGTGCGTTTCACCCCCGCCACCGGGGCCTATCCGGACGGCGAATGTTTCCGCCATCAGCGGGTTGAACATAACGGCATCTTCATTGGCTGGTTGTCGCATAATACCTGTAGTAGCTGATTTTTAAAGCAATCTGGAAAAGAGAGAGCCCCGCAGCAAATCGCTGTGGGGCTTTTGGTGTTTGAGGTTTGCTGAAATTGTTGGGCTTACGTGATTGGATAGGAATGTTATGCAATTTTAAAGTGTGCCTGATGAAGAGGGTGTGATATTAAAAATAATAGTTTCATAGGGTTGCCGTGTTTTAGGGAAACTCTTTGTGTGTTCACAACCGGATCCGTTGCTTTGGCATTTCAGGAGGAAATAGTATGAGCGTTCAGCAAAATGAAAACGTTACAGTGTCTTCTTTATGGGGCACCGGTAGCGACGTCGGCGCAATTAATGAACTTGCCGATGGTGTCCCTAGCGAGTCTCAAAAGAACCATGTGACAGCTGGGCTCATTAATTTTAGCGATGCAGATATTTCCAGGTCTCATAGCATTACTGTTGTCAGTCCTGTTTTGCCCTCTGGTTCATTCACATCTTTTGTAATGGATACAGCAACCGATGATGGAGAGGGGTTGGTGCTTTGGCAATACTCGGTCAATGATGGTGCCATTGATTACCTGGCAGAAGGAGAGAGTGTTACAGAGACTTTCACGCTGCTTCTTGTTGATGATCTGGGAGGCGAAACTTCCAAGGAAGTGACTGTAACAATTACTGGCAAGAATGACGGGCCGGAAATTGTTGTTGCCTCGCCGGGGGCTGTCATTACCGAACTTGAAAATGGTGAAGCCGGCGAAGATACCGTTAATCATGCAGCCAGTGGAACTGTTGAGTTTTCGGATTCGGATTTGTCCGATAGTCATTCAATTTCAGTAACGCCTCCATCCGGACCAAGAGGGGCGTTGACGGCAACGCTTAGCGCGTCTGCAACGGGCGTAGTTGAGTGGAACTATGTTGTTTCGGATGGTGCGCTTGATGATTTGGCCGAAGGTCAGATAATTGTCGAAAGCTTTATCTTGAACATAGATGACGGGCATGGGGGGATCGTATCGACAACCGTGAACGTAACCCTTACCGGGACCAATGACGCGCCGGTGATTATCGGGCAGACAGAGGCGATGTTTGACGAGGATCAACAAACTGCTGTCATTAATCTTCTGTCGAACGCATCGGATGCTGATGGTGATGTTTTAAGTATACAAAGTGCAACGGTCACCGTCGGTGATGGAAGGCAGTTGGCTTATTCTCTTGATCAAGTAACGGGCGAATTGGTTTTTGATCCGGCGCAGTTCAATGATCTGGCGGAAGGCGAAAGTGTTACCATTGATATTGATTATGCTGTTTCTGATGGGGGGGCGTCGGTTGGGGCATCTGCAGTAGTTGTTGTGGAAGGTCGTAATGATGCACCGTCTGCGGTTGCTGATGTTGCGATCGTTACCGAGGATGTGACCATCGCACCGGTTACGGGTAACGTTCTTGCCAATGATGGCGATGTGGATGGCGATACGCTGCAAGTTGTGTCTGTTGCGGGTGTTGTTTCTGAAGTTGGTCAAACGGTTTCGGGTATTTATGGCGCGATTGTTATTAATGCTGATGGTTCATATAGCTATCAACTGGATAATTCGCGAGAAGCCGTTCAGGGGCTGGCGGCAGGGCAGGCTGAAATCGACAGTTTCACTTACGAGATTAGTGACGGTAACGGTGGCACCGCGCAATCGACAATCAACATCACTGTAAACGGGACGAATGACGCGCCGGTCGTCTTGGGCGGTTTCATCTCAATGGGCGAAGCCGGTACCATTGATTATCTTCTTCATGGTACGGATGTTGATGGTGATGTGCTTAATTTTGAGCTGATCAATGGTCCGACCAATGGCAGTGTTATTGTAAATGCTGACGGTACTGCAAGCGTTACCGTAAATGGTGGCTATGTTGGTGAAGACAGCTTTACGTATCGTGTCACGGATACGCAGGGTGTTAGTCGCGAAGGCACTGTTGCTTTGGCAATTGGCAACGTCTTTGATGGTGCTCTCAAAGTAAATTATGCCGACGCAAATAATGATGGAAATCTTGACGCATTGCTCAGCGATGGCACTGGCCGGGTCTGGACCCGGTTGGGGGATGGCGGCGGCGGATTTGGTGTTGCCCAATATGTCGGGTACGGGACGGAATCTGACGTGTTAGGGCAAGATATTGATGTGCATTATGCGGACGTAAATGGTGACGGTAATGTCGATGCGATATTTAATTCGGCAATAGGCGTACTTTGGAGCCGGTCAGGAAACGGGGACGATTCAGGTTCTTTTGAAGCCGGACAATCTTATGATTTTGGATCAATTCTAGGTCAGTTCTCCGAAGACCTTAGTGTCAGTTATCACGATACCAATCAGGACGGATTTGTAGATGCTCTGATTAGCTCATCGGGCGGTAATTTATGGACGCGATTTGGAAATCAAGCAGGCGGTTTTGATGATCTTCATGCCTTGGGGATAGGTGATTCATCTGTTTTAACAAATGCGTCACCTACTTATGTGGGGTGGAAATATGCTTATTCTCCGGAAGCCGTTTCTGGTGCTGTTAGTTTGACCGTTGTTGCAACTGAACAGGGGGCTGATCGCGTCATTGGTTTTACCAGCTCAGTTACGGCAGGTATGAATCTATATTCAATAGATTACGGTATAAACTTTGGTGCAAACGGCCAACTTGTTGCCTTTACAAAGTATAATGCTGGCCCTGGGTACCCAACTAACGTACGGGTCGGCACGTATCAGGCTGGAGATGTGCTGGGGGTTGAGCGGAGAGATGATGGAACCATCGCGTTTACCCAGAATGGTGAGGTCATTTACATAAGGGCCGTAAATTCATCTTTGGATATGCCATTGTATGTTCAGGGGGGAATCCAAGATCCGTACGGAACGATTGGCGAAGTAAACGTTACCGTAAACGGGGAAGCCAGTGTTGTTGATGATTGGATAGCTCACAAAGAAATCAACACCGGGATGATTGATGATGGCATCACAACTCGGTACGAAGATGTAAATGGAGATGGCAATATTGATGCGTTGATGAATGCATCGGATGGACGCATTTGGACAAGGCTTGGGGACGGAGCAGGAGACTTTGGTGCCCTTCAGGAAACGGGCGATGGCTTGGTGTTGCCAGATGCTGAGATTGGTGCCGATGTTTCGGTATCGTATCATGACCTTAATGGTGACGGTTACGTCGATGCATTGCTAAGCGATGAGAATGGCAGGCTTAAGGTTCGGTTGGGCGATAGTGCAGGGTCCTTTGGTGATATTGAGCCTTTGCGTGGCCCTTTAACCAAAACATCGGGTATGAATGGCTGGGATGCGGTTGCTCATTCTTTCGAAAGCTTTGTTGGTAGTGGTCGTTTAACATTGACGACGCCGAATGAACGCTCACATAGGGTTGTCGGGTTGTCAAATGAGCCAGGTTCAGGCCCGGTAACTTATGCATTCCATATTTGGAGTAATGGCCTGCTTGGGATTGCAGAGGATGGTGAGGAACTCGGGCAGTTTGGAACGCATCATTATGGGGATGAGTTGAACATCGTCAGAGATGAGAACGGTGTTGTCAGTTATATTCAAAATGGTGAAGTGCTTTATACCAGCTCGGTCATTTCTCCTCCAACTGAAGCATTATTTGCTGAAACGGTCATACATACGCCGGGGGGAACCACTGGCAACGTTTCTATTGGAGCAGATGGGGATGACCTAACCCAGGTGGGATGGATCCCGACCACCAGCAATGTTGACATTGCGTCCTATGGCGAAGGCATCGAAACGAACTATGCCGATCTGAATGGTGATGGAATTGTCGATGCGATCTTAAATGATGCGGATGGACGTATATGGACCCATCTTGGAAATAGTAATGGTGGATTTGATCCTATTCGGGCGTTGGGGACGGGGCTTCAAACCAGATTAACAAAAATGTTCGATAGAACCGCATCGGGTGTGAATCTTGCAAGATGGAGCGGCGGTGCACATGCCTTTGAGCAGCTTGAAGGGGCGGGAAGTTTGTCTGTTGTCGCGACTGAGACAGATAAAGGGCGCTTGATTGGGTTGTCGACCGAGGTCAGTGAACGAGAGTTTTTGAGTTATAGCTACGCCATTCATCTTAGATTAGATGGTGTTGTGACTGTGTATGAAGATGGGGAGCAATATCTGTTTGGTTCTTATCATTCCGGAGAGGTGTTTGGGATAGAGCGTCGGGATGACGGCCGTGTTGTCTACACCCGAGATGGGGTGGAATTCTATACGAGTACAACTCTTTCTGATTTGGCAGTCCCTCTTTTCGTTGAAAGTTCATTTGCGGAACTTGGTGGAACAATTGGGGATGTATTCCTGAACTCGGATAACTATTCGGATCAGCCTGTGAGCTGGATCGAAACTGATGAGCTTAATATCAATGCTGACATCACTTGGGCCATAGATCCCGATCTTGATGTCAATACGCTTGATGAAGGTTTTTCTCTCGACTTCTATGACGCGAACGGTGATGGCAATATTGATGCTTTGATTAGCGACAGTGAAGGCAGGATTTGGACGCGTTTTGGTGACGGACAAGGTGGTTTTGGCGCTGTTGATTATAGCCGCACGATCACGGGAGGAACGGGTGATGATGTACTTGACGGCAATAAGGCCAGAGATACGTTAATTGGCGGAAATGGGAATGATGTCATTACTGGTAACGAGAACGATGACAATCTATCGGGCGGTGCGGGTAATGACACTCTATCCGGGGGCGTTGGAAATGACGTTCTGACGGGCGGAAGTGGTGCCGATACATTCATGTTTGGCCTTGGCGACGGCATTGATCAAATTAATGATGCCGATAACAGCGATCAAATTTCACTCGGAACAGGCTTGGAAGAAGAAGATGTTTGGTTATTCCAGCAAGATGATGATCTTGTTATTCAGATGCTTGGATCACAGGATCGCTTGACCGTGGCGGATTGGTTTTCCGGGGGCGGTACGAACCATGTTGATCAGATCGAACTTGATTCTGGGGCCTATCTTGACGGAGGTAATGTTCAGGCATTGGTTGATGCCATGTCTGTGTTCGGAGTTGATGCTATCAGTATGGGCAGCATTAGTCATAACAGTGACTACGATAACGTGCAGGTTGTCATTGCGGCAAATTGGCAAAGTAGCTGACCCAAAGCACTTAAGCAGAAAATCCCCGCAGCCAGTGCTGCGGGGATTTTTTATCAAATTACGGTCGTATCAGTGTGCCAATTGGCCGGTTGCCGAAAGGATGCCGGTGGAACCCGAAAGGGCATCTTCGGGGCCAAGGTTGATGCCAAGGAACCGGTGGCGATCAAAATAGCCGGGCATGGCAAGGCCGTTGGCAGATGCGGCATGAAAGCCAAAACGCGCGTAGTAATCCGGATCGCCGACCAGCAGGACCGAACGGTGACCGGTTGATTGGGCCGCATTGAGTGCTGCATACATCAGACCCGCGCCAACGCCCGAGCCGTTATAGACCTTTTCAACCGCAAGCGGCCCCAGCAACAGCGCAGAACCGCTGTTACCGGCTTGGACATTCCACAGACGTACCGTGCCGATCATGTGTTTGCCGTCGTGTGCGACAAACGCCAGACCGTCGGCCGACAGGCGGCCGCGGCGCAAGGCTTCGGATGATTTGCCAAAGCGCGCCGGACCCATCACACGATCCAGAAGCTTTTCGCGTTCGACATGCGAAAAGCTGCTTTCGCGATCAATCACGATCATCTATGCGATCCCTAGATCACATAGGACGCCAACGGCGAGAACCCGTTGAACGCCACAGCGGAATAGGTGGTGGTATAGGCACCCGTTGCTTCGATCAGAACTTCGTCACCGATGGTCAGGGCAATCGGCAGGTCATAGGGTTTCTTTTCGTACATCACATCGGCAGAATCACAGGTCGGCCCCGCCAGAACACAAGGCGCCACATCGCCGCCATCATGGATGGTTGTGATCGGGTAACGGATGGCTTCGTCCATGGTTTCGGCCAGACCGCCGAATTTACCAATGTCGAGGTAAACCCAACGGATCGGATCATCGGCATGTTTGCGCGAAATCAAAACAACTTCGGCTTTGATCACGCCCGCATCACCGACCATGCCGCGGCCCGGTTCGATAATGGTTTCGGGCATGTGATTGCCAAAATGGGTGTGCAGCGAGTCAACAATTGCCGCGCCATAAGCATGGGTTTTTGGAACGTCACGCAGGTAACGGGTCGGAAAACCGCCGCCCATATTGACCATCGACAATTGGATGCCGCGATCCGCAAGGGTGTTGAAAATCGATGCGGCTTCGCCAAGTGCCTTGTCCCATGCATCAAGATTGCACTGCTGCGATCCAACATGGAACGACACGCCATAGGCATGCAGGCCAAGGTGATGGGCATGTTCAAGAACTTCGAGTGCCATGGACGGCGCGCAACCAAATTTGCGCGATAACGGCCATTCAGCGCCTTCACCGTCGGTCAGAATGCGGCAAAATACGCGTGCAGCCGGGGCAACACGGGCAATTTTTTCAACTTCTTCGATGCAATCCACCGCAAAAAGACGGATACCCAATTCATGGGCGCGCGCAATGTCGCGTTCTTTTTTAATGGTGTTGCCAAAGGAAATGCGATCCGGCGTTGCACCCGCAGCCATCGCCATTTCGATTTCAACGACAGATGCGGTGTCAAAGTTGCTGCCAAGATTGGCCAGCAGGCTTAGGACTTCCGGTGCTGGATTGGCTTTGACGGCGTAAAAAATACGGCTGTCCGGAAGGGCATGGGTAAAGGTTTCGTAGTTGCGCTGAACCACGTCAAGATCAACAACCAGGCACGGACCTTCTGGTCGGTTCTGGGCGAGGAAATCAATAATACGCTGCGTTGCCATTGGGGCGTTCTTCCCATTCCACGATATGGCAGCTTGCGGTACCTGATGCGTTTAGGCGCGGTGGAGGCGCTATACGCGGACTACCGACAGGCTGAAAAGCTCCGGTGCCTACCGGAACGTGCGAAGTCTGCCTCGCTGTGGATGGGGGTTCCCCGTCCGCACGTGGGCAATGATGGTGTGCCTCTTTAGCGTCGGTGGATTTGGACAACCACCTGAGACCAAAAAAGCCCTACACCGTCGTTGCTTTAAGTAAGTCCTACAGGGTTCTTTAAGCAGGACCACCACAGGCACGTGCGACTTTGGGCAAGTCCGCATTTACGCCCATTCGATTTCCTGCGCAAGTGAAATTTTCACCCGATTTGTCATGATCCAATCGCAGGATCATCGAAGAAGTTATGCCGCGACGCAAAAAATGGCTCAAAAGGCCGTTCTTGTATCTTTCACAAATGCGACCTAATGCATTTTGGTATGGGGCATTGCAATTTGTGCATATCGAACGATCCGATCAACTGTATTCGATTGCGGGGTGGGGACTATCAGTCGGGGACCGTTGCAACATAATGCGGGCAGGGGCCGACAATATGCCACCCCATGCGTTTTTGTAATCGGATCGAGGCAGTATTATTGCGACGGGCAATACACCATAACGCGTCAAACCCGCGTTCGCGATATAGATCCATCGTATGGCCTGCAATCCACTGTGCAAGTCCGGTGCCCCACCATGGTCGCAGGACCGCGATTCCGGAAAACAATGGCGTATTGGTGCCTTCGGTATAGGCGGCGATCTGACCGCTTGCAGCGTCGCGGGCATAAATCATCCAGATATCATCATCGGCAATCACACGCCGGATTGTTGGTCCGGTGAACCGGGTGCATAATCCTTCATTGGCATAGGCGCGATTGTAAAACTCTGCCAGTTCGTGATTGATCTTGTCATCAAGACAACTGGCGTCATAGAGATGAAGAGACAGGCCAGGGACTTCCTTGTAGGGATAATCATCCCCGTTCCATGCAAGCTGCACCATGTCTTCTTCAGGGACAAAGCCGGTTTTTTCAAAAAAACCGGCTTTAGAAAGGGATCTTTCATTGAGCATGGCGACCTGACGGGTCAGTCCGCGTTTGCGAAAGGCGACATCCATCCCGTTTTTCAGGGCCGTACCGATACCTTTTTTCTGGCAATCGTCGGGGACAAGATAAACGACAGAGCGCGTGTTCTCATCGCGATAGGGACGCCAGTTTGCAAATGCGACGCCTTTTGCCTGATCATCCTGCACGGCCAACAAAACGACTTCCATGTTTTTATGCGGCGCGGCAATCACTGATTGCCAAAAATCATAGAAATGCGATGCCGGATCATTTCCTCCCCATCCTGCCACCAGTCCAATCAACAAGTATTGCATGTTAGACGGATCATATTCGACAACCTGGCAGGGGGGAGGCTGTATCTTGGGCATGAACTGTGTCTTTCTTAAATGCCGGGTAAGGAATGTGCGGTGGAATGTTGTGGTATATTTTGAGGATAAAAAAGCGCGACTGCCAAACCCAATTAGCAACCGCGCTCCTGTTAGATGATTTTTATTCTGTCGACATTAGAATTGGCAAAGCTGAGATTGCCCTCACATATCGAGATGACTACCCGGGAGAGCCGGCAGGTTCTAATTTTCGCTGATATAACATGTAGGGACGCATCTGCCAGGCTGTGGCTGAGGGCCACTGGCAGAAAGTTCTTCGTCACTGCTAAAGGAGCAATACAACGGAATCGGTGCCAGTTTTGTGCTCTGCCCAACCCAGCATTGGCAAGGACTTACCGGTGCGGTGGATACAGTCAGTTCTTCATCTGCATTGATAAAGCAGGAACAATTTGGCATCGGACGACTGTGAGCTGCCGCGGTGAGTGTTTCTTCATCGCTGATTCCGCACGGCCAACAAACCGTCGGCGTCGGTGACGAG
>TARA_R110002096_G_scaffold206192_4_pt1 | contig 12819 bp, 10 predicted proteins | sample TARA_R110002096 | Tara Oceans TARA_R110002096 (sample SAMEA4397295) | marine metagenome | biome: Polar Biome; feature: [DCM] deep chlorophyll maximum layer (ENVO:01000326); material: water (ENVO:00002006), including particulate matter (ENVO:01000060) such as... | depth 35 m | reverse complement strand
CTCAACCTCCACACCGGCGAGCACGGCTACACCGAAATCAGCCCGCCGTTCATCATCAATCGCGATTGCATGTTCGGCACCGGCCAGCTTCCCAAATTTGAGGACGACATGTATGGAATCGAGGACAACAAGTTTTTCCTCGCGCCAACGGCCGAAGTTCCCGTCACCAACTTATGGCGAGACATGATCGTGAAGCAGGAAGAACTCCCGATCAAAGCGACTGCCTACACCCCGTGTTTCCGCCGCGAAGCCGGAGCTGCCGGTCGCGAAAATCGCGGCCTCATCCGCATGCACCAATTTGACAAGGTGGAGCTGGTCCGGATCGTCGACCCGGCAGAATCCACCGCCGCCTTGGAGGAACTGACCGCTGAAGCGGAGAAAGTGCTTCAGCTGCTGGGTCTCCACTATCGCGTGATCGAGCTTTGCACTGGCGATCTCGGCTTCAGCTCCGCCAAGACCTACGACATTGAAGTCTGGGCACCGGGCCAAAACGCCTATCTGGAAGTCTCCAGCTGCAGCAACTTTGTCGACTACCAGGCCCGCCGCATGAATCTCCGCTACAAGGACGAGAACGGGAAAAACCGCGTCTGCCATACCCTGAACGGTTCAGGAACCGCCTTGCCCCGGATCTACGTCGCCCTGATGGAAACCTATCAACAGGCGGATGGATCGATTGAGATCCCGGAAGCGTTGCGGGGAATTTTTGGGTCGGATCGGATTTCGTGACGCCTGAAAAATTGGTAAAATCGGTGATAGTCTACTCCTGTGAAATCCAACGCTGACGAGTTGACCCACTCAGTCGTCAATCTCGAAGAGACGATTTTGGGATCGAAAAGAACGATTTGACCTTTCGCTCCAGACGACCGGGGACTTCATGAACCGCGGATGTCGAAAATGCGTTTCTGAGGCTTTATCTGCGCCCATCTGCGAAATCTGCGGTTCCAATAGATGCATCCGTTGCACCCTCCCGCGTTGAGATAATCAACTTGGGCAATTTGCCGTAAAACCGCGTTTCAGGACATAAAGACGGCTTTTCTGTCGCGTATTTACCGTTTTCGCGACAGTTCCGCTCAAATCTGTCTGTCGGATCATCGTCCGGTCTTCGTCAAAAGTCACCCTGCCTGATACTTCTTAAAGTTCTCCGCTTGCTCGAAGATCTCCTTGTAAACTTCATCGCGATCGACTGATCTCCTGCAGCTTGCTGTTGTCCAGGATCACCTTGGCGGCCCGACCTTCGTAAACGATGGGCACTTTGATCTCGTCGGCCACCGATTCGGTCATCGTGTAGCTGTCCACAACCTCGCCGAAAACATCCAAGGTCGCATCGATGGGCGTGCAGGTGAAGCCCACATAGGTCGTGTTCGGCTCGATCGATCCTTCCCGCCCAAAATGCGGCAAAGCCGCACAGCAAATTCAAAACTCCGCTCTACTATGTTTAATTCATCACTCATCATTCGAATCTTCAGGTTCGCCTGCCTGCCAGTTTCCCGATGGCGTCCACTGATGGTTGCTGACTTCCTTCCTGATCACAGGAAGGAGAAACCGGGAAAGATCGTTGACCACTTCATCCAATGGCCGGGGAGCGAGCCTTCCTTTGCGCAGGAAGGCATTCCATTGAACTAGTTTCTGATCGTCATTGTAAAACTCCCCGGTGAACACGATGGGAGTTTGTTTCGGAATCCCGGTTCCGCGTCTTGCGAATGTATTGACGACGGCTTCTGTCAGGACCGCTCCATCGAAGTTCAGGTGGGATTGCAGCCAGTGAAGGTCGAAGAAATCCTTCATGCGGCTGTTGTCGATCCCAAGAGAAACTGCTGCTTCCAATTTCTCGGCGATCACGGTATCAGGAGGATAGACGAGAAGACTGGCACTGGGAAAATCGAGTAGTTCGTGCCATTCCTTTTCCACCGCTTTGGGAGTAATGGCGTCGCCGAATCCAACATCGATCTGAATGTGGAGGCGAGCTCCCGCTAGTTGAGCGTCCACTTTAGCCCGAATCCCTCCGTATTCCACATCATCACGAATGGATGCCACGGCCACTTTTCCCCACTCAAGACCATCGACGGGATCAATGTCCATCTGAGTCAGCTTGGTGAATATGCTTTGAATGGCTTCTTCCGTGGCTTCCCCGTATCCGAGGAGGTCCAGATCGCGGGTCGGCCGATGTTTCTCCGCCTCCCAAATTCGGAACAGTTGAGCCCCTTTCAGCACAAAGCGCTCCCGATACTGGCTCTCGGAAAGTCGATAGAGGAATCGCCCGGTGGCATACTGCTCCATCAAGGCATTGAGCGGCACACCCTCAGCACGTGAAAGGTTGAGGAGCTTGGCGCGAACGGAAGCAGCTACGTTCTTCAGATCATCGCCTCCAGATAAGGTTTTATCACGTTGCCGACTCGGAGAAGCCGGGCCATTTCGCTCATTTCGCCGATCGTCGCCTTTCGGGCGTTCAGCGTTTCCCTCAGTGCCTCCACGCAGACGTCGATTCCCAGCTTGTTGCGGTGCTTGAAACAATCCGCCACCGTCCGTGCCGGCGTCGTGATGGCGACTTCAGTCCCGCCAAGGTGGTGATGCTCCACCCCCTCAGTCTGAAGTGCTTTCACCCGTGTCCTAATGACCCGGATCGTGGGCCAGTCGATCTTGGGAACCCGGGTCTGTGCGGGGAGCTGAATCCAAACCTCATAAGCTTGCTGGGTGCCGATCTCGTGAAATCTCAGGGCGCTGATCAGGACGATCACAGCGCGGGAGGCACTCTTGCGGACCTGGATCAGGTCATGAAACTCGCTGGTCGGAGAGTCCGCATGCTGATAGATTCCACGCCGCACACGCACCAGCGTTCCCTGGTCGACGAGCCGGGTGATGCTCTGGTCAGAAATGCCAGCGTCCAGAAGCTGCGCCGTCGTCAGCACCTCGTGATCTGAGACGAGAGATGAGAGCTTCTTCTGGAGAATAGACGACATGGGTTTGTCGGTAAATGTCACACATTATAGATTAAGTGTAACATTTAGCAATGATGAAATTGGCGTTCGGCCGACGCGTTTCACGGCAGTTGATCCGTGGTAACCGATTCGAAAGAATGCGCTTTCAGGTGCTGGCCTACCTCGATAATCGGCCCTTTGAACGAGGCCTCCAGCTTTGGAACATAGTTTTTGAACCAATTGATCATATCCTCCCAATTCTGTTCATCATAACCGTCGAAGGGCTTCGTGAAACAAATCCGACAGGCTTTTTTCCCCGGTAACAGTTGCCAATCCAGAGGCTCTCCGAAAGCACGCTCGATTTCGTCTTTCTTTTCCAGGAGCCGCTTAAAGGCAAACGTGTTCTCATCCGCGTTGCTTCGGGAAAAATAGAGTTCTACCCGCACCTCCTTTTTGCCGAAAATCAAATTGTAGGCCACACCTGACAAACCCGAGCCCGCACCAATCCAGTGATCCTTTCCCGGATTGATGTTATTGAAAAGGGAACAAGGGTTGCCTTTAAACGCTGTGAGCAACTGCTCCCAGAAAGCAAGCCGCAGGCGAAAACGCTTTTTCACCTCTTTGCTCACCGCCTTTTCCTCCGCCTCCTTGGCAGCCATCCCGATCATGAACTCAGTGGACTCCGGGGTTGGGATGATCTGTTCGACATTCAAAAAAAGTTCAGTGCCGGCAAGATAAGGCGTCAGCTTGAAACATTGGCAGGAAATCCCGTGACCAATCAACCAGAGCGCGGTGTTCGTCACCTCCTTGCGGAATCGTGCCGCGACAAACATCACCCGCTGGGTTTGACTCTTATTCAAGGTGACCTCATCGAAGTCTGCCGCTTCAAGAAATTCGACAATGCTCTCTCGGGCATCCAGCGGATCATCCGGTGACGGTTTCGCCGCTTTGTTCAGAAACTCCTGATAAATTTCGACCACCTGACCCTTGCTTAAATTTGAGCAATACCCCGCATATTTCAACGCTTGCCAAACCACATCCCGACCGCTGTCATCCAGCTTATTCTCGATTATCACCAGATTGCCGTCTTTATCCAGCGCTAAAAGATCGAGTCGCTCCTTGGTATCATCAAAGCCATCAAACTCTTTCTGAATAATTAAGAGTTCCTCGCCGAGCGCATCGGGTGCATGTGCCAGCCACTCTTGGAGGTGATGCCTTTCCGTGAACCCCAAGTCACTGAAACTCCTCTCGGCCAAGGGTGCGATCCGGTTCGAATCTTTATCAATTTTATACATTCAATGTTTCCTTGGTTAGGGTTTCGGCTTCGGGAGGAGGGTGTCGTCGTTGGCATACTGCTCGGCCAGAAAGGCGTGTAGGTCGGACTTGATGAGGACTACCTGCGGCTGGCCCTCAATCGCCTCGCCCAACATGTGCGGGTAGCCCTCGGCGTCGAGAAGCTCGATGATGGCGGATTCGAGTTGGGCTTCGGTGAATTTCATCTATGCCGAGTAACGATTGACCAATTCCAATACCCGTGAACGTTGCACTTTCATGACAGACCCCTTAAAGACGATTTCGTTTTCGTCGATGCTCTCAACGTGTGGGGCGATTTCATCCATCTCGTCCAACGTGAACCCGTATCGCAGCAAAAAAATCTCGTTCTCGTCAGCGGTGCCGTATCTCATGTAGTTTGCGAACCGTGCCGCTCTGGGGTCACCTTCCTTTTCATAGAACAGGGTGAAAGCGGCGACATACACATCGGTTAGGGAAAATGAGATTACCTTGTCGAGGTAATCGTAGGTGTCATAAACAAGCCGATCGTACTCCAGGTCTTCCACGCCTATGCCTTTGAACTCGTTGTAGGAATGCGTGAGTTTCTTGTTTGGCAATGTGTGAGGCGGCATGGAGAAGCCCACTTTCATTTCAGATAATCGAGAGGAATATTCCTCGTCATCGATCTCTCCTTCTTCAAGTTGCTGCGCAAGCTTCTGGCGCTCTGAGAGTTTCGTGATGTAATTGTATCGAATCGCCAAAATTTCCTTGAAGCTGCGCCCCTGAACTCTCATTAGGAGGATTGTAATCCCTGCCGACAGAACCCCTTTTTCCCCTGCCTCCAATGGACGATTTATAGAGTGTGCAAAAATTAGATGGAATGCGTCCTTCAATTTTTTTCGAATTGGCACCTCCAGCTTGCTGTACTCTCCGGAAGTCAAAATATCGTCTTCAGGTAACAGGATGCTCAATACGGTTCTAACCGCATCCATCACCGCCTCCCCATTCAAGCGCTCGACTTGGGATTCCGGGAGGTTTAGGTCTTCATTGATGTTTTCTTTCTTTACAGCCTCTATGAATTCTCGCCAGTCCTCTGGGATTGCGGCCTGATCTCGATCAAGAACTGATTGAGCTGTAATCAGGCTTTTCTCTTGGAATCTCTCCGTGAAGGACCGTGCATTCTTCACGATCACGAACCCGTAATCGAACTCATTGGTGTTTTGGCTAGTTCGTCCCGCTCGGCCAATGAGGTTCTTAAGTCCTAGCGCCTTATCTTCCTGAGAGCCATGAAACGCAAAATTGTGGACCCAAACAACCTTGAAAGGCATATTTACACCTTGAGCCAATGTCGACGTGGCAAAACAAATTCTCGCAAGCCCCAAACGGGTAAACCTCTCAATCAAAGCCCTAACGGTAAGAGGTATCGAACCGTGGTGAATGACGACGCCCTTCCGCATCTGAGATACTAGATCCGAATCACGGTCTTCTGCTCCTATTAAGTCCTCAATCTCGTCGATAATCTTGACGCCATCTTCATCAGTGACCTCATCGCACAGGTCCAAGTAATCCGAGAATTCCTCTTTGTACTTCCCTGAGATGATGGAGGCCTTGGATGTGAACACGAGCAGGCTCTCACCGTCCCCAATTGCAGCTGCGGCTTGATCGGTTTCATTTAGAAAACAATTCGCCAGCCTATGACCTCCATCGAGGTGCGGAGAAAAAAGATACTGATTTCCGTTGGTGTGGATCTGGATGAATAGCTTTCCTACGCTGCCCTGGCGGTAGTTCTCTGAGGTGGCATGATCGGTGAAATCGTGCTTACCCAGCTGAGCTGAAGGATTCTCTACAAATGGGTGAGCAAAGATCTTCTTCGCACCAGGGAAAAGGGAATCAGCCCTACGGACAAATGTGTCGAACCCAATGCCGCGAATCTCTTCTTCGGAAATTTGCGCTTCATCGAAGATGATCAATCCTACATCAGAGACGGTGTTGGACTTTGTTGCTTCCAGTGCCCGCTCAGGAGTCACCACAAAGACTCTCTTACGTGTTCGGTTGAGGTTGATGTAGTCAATAAATTGGAGAATCAGAACACTGGGGTCATTAGCAAAAATACTGTAAACTTCGGCTAGATATTCCGCGATCAATGCCCTTGAAGGGACGACAATGATCACGTCGCTCGCTTCATCGCGCAATATCTCTCGAAGGAGGTAGGACTTGCCAGCGCTAGTAGGAGCGGAAAAGGAAAAGTAGCGGTTTTCTAGAATTTTCTGCCGGATGCTGGCCTGTACGGGTGTGAGGAAGTGACCCGTCTCATCTTTTATCTCATCCCTATACTGGCTATAGACGAACGAAATAAAGTCGTCGGGAGGCTCCGTTTTGTAAAATAGACCCAAAAGGTACATTAGCTTGGGCTCTACTTTCCGAAGCTCCTCCGGGTGGAAGATCTTGAAGCACGCAAGTTCATACAGGTCTTGTTGGTCCACGGGGCCGTCAGCATGGATTCGCGCGAGGATCTTAGAGATACCGGCCATTGGGTCTTGAGCCCCCTGTATTTCTTTTGGGCTCATGATCTAATTCCGATGATGTACAGAGCGATAGCATCTTCCGACAACCGGATTACGTCGGAATTGGCGAGGGCATTTACGAGGATTTGCTCGAGGTCAGCGCTATTGACTGAAAACGCTAGGCAAAATCCCCGTTCTCTATTGTCCACGAGTTTGTTAACGGCAACTTCGCTGGCGAAGTGGGGTAGATGCGGGAGATCAACGAGATCTTTCTCGTCGTCAATAAATTCACAAACCTGCCTCGCAGCAGATCCATAAGCGTTGGCATTGCTATTGAATTTTGCCTCTCCGCAATTTATTAAATTGCCTGTGCACTCTGTGTAGTAGTCAAAGCCGTGATTGCCAGTAAGCTTCTCCTTCCAAATCTCCGAAAGAGGCAAATTGGTGTGCCCTAATTCGTCTACTAGCGTTTGAGCAGCGGAAAGGGAAACCATGAATTCTCCGAAATCTCTTGAAATCTGCCCGTTCGTTGAATTGAAGATCTCAACTAGGGCTGCAATTGTTCGAATGGCGGTCGCCTCGTAAGAGGCCTTTCCTAAAGGGTTCAGCTTTTGAATCCAGTTAGTGTCGCTTACGATTGAGACCATTTCTTCTGCGAACGCATTGACATCGTCAACATCGACACCCAAGAGGTGAATCTGGGCTTGCGCGTTGTCTGGCATCTCATCCGAGGTTGGCTGCCTGTTTACAATGACATTCATTTGATCACGCGTTTCTCGGGTAGGTATCCTCGGGGATCTCAAGATTTCCGGAAATGAGCTTAGGCTGGAGTGTCTCGCGAAGTTTAGTTAGACTCAGGAACTCGATGGCATTCCGATTGATTTTTTCGAATAGAGTCCCGGCAATTTCGGTGAATCTAGAGACAACAGCATCAGCTGGTAGATGCTGACTGATGTTGCTATTGTGGTTGCGATTTAGGGTTGCAACTGCAGATCCTGCATTATAACGCTCCAATCCAACGGTCTTAGGAAGGAAGTATGCGTGGTAGGGGGAGGATCGTTTGTATTCCTTCACCCATAGTGTGGTATTAAGGGGCCAGAAATCTTGGTGCACGAAGGACACAACGCTCAATTTTCCGCTTCGGCCTGTAGCAACGGCGGGGAAGAGTGATTTGGGATCAGACAGGGTTGGGTGGTCGATGGAACCCTGTTGGGGGGTGCCGTTGGCAAGGGCTTGGCGGCGGACTTCGGCGCGGGGAGAGAGTTCGTCGGGGATCGGAATGCCGACTTCGAGGGCATTGTCGATCACCGGGTCAAAGTCCACAAACCAGCTTTTGAAGAGCGCCTGCGCCATCCCTTCCAGCTTCGCATTCTTCCGTCGATTCAACTCAATCTTGTCATCCAAGGTGTCCCAGAGGGTTTCCTCGAAGGATTTCGTGGGTTTTTTTGGGGAAACGTTCGCCATTCTTGCTGCCTTTGCCGTGGATTCGCTCACTGAGTGGAGTTATTCACAACCCTGACTGACGTTCAATCCATTTATTTTGGAAATCTAAAGGATTTGGGGAGCGTGAATCGTAGATTCGGCAGATGGGCGCAGATCCTTTGGGAGGTGGTTGCCGAAAGGGTTGAGTTGGGCATGCCGATCGCCCGCGCCACAGGTCCGGGTTGGGTTGGGTTGCCCGAAGCGCGCTTTTGATGGCAAATCGCGACATTTTGGAGGTGGTCGTCAAACACTCGAAGTCTCTGATTCTTTTATATATACAAATAATTGTGGAAAACTAAATTATGGAAATTATAATCTGCCATGCTTGCTCATTCTTTTGATGACCAGGAACCATGAAAACTACTTTCACTCCCCAGCGGACCACAGAAATTCTCAAGGAAGTCTATTCCAAGGCATCACTCGACGAAGTCACGGATCGCATCTTGAAGGCTGCCTGCGAAATCAGCAATTGCGTTCACGGCTCGTTTATCCGCGTTTGTTGGAAAACTCGCCTTCTCAGTATTGAATCGACAATCGGCCCGCACTGGAATGAGAACTTGCGAGCGCAGAAAATTCCTCTCGGTGAGGGGATCACCGGACATTGTGCCTTAACCGGCCAAACCTACGTCTGCAATGATGCCCAGAACGATCCCAACTACATTCAGCTTTTTCCCTTCATTCAAAGCGAACTCGCTGTCCCGGTCGAAGTCGAAGGCAAAGTCTGGGGCATCATCAATTTGGATGGAATGAACGTCCATGAATACGGCCGGGAAGTGGTCGCTGAAATTGAAATGTTTGCTGGCTTGATCGCCGCTGCGATCGAGTACCGGCTGAAGAACGAAAACGATCGTCAGATTCATTTGCGCCTCGCTCAAGCGGAGAAACTCTCCACGGCTGGCGAGCTGTTGGCGGGAATCGCGCATGAGGTGAACAACCCATTGGCGGCCATCTTGGGAACGTCTTCGATGCTGGCCACGGAGTTGACGGATCCTGAGCACTACGAAGCGGCGAAGCTCATCGAAAAACAAGCTCAGCGGGCCGGCAATCTGATTCACCAATTGCTTGCCTTCTCCCGCAAATCCGAAGGCGACAACCGGAAGGAAGACAACTTGATCGATGTCGTTCGCGAATCGATCGAATTTGTCCGTCCCCAACTTCGGCTCAAACGTTCGACCCTGGAGTTCACCCTGCCGGATGGTTCGGAGCTGCGTTCCAAGTTGAATCGCGTTCAAATCCAACAGGTTTTGGTCAACCTGATGACCAATGCTCAACACGCGATCGCCGATCGGGGGGAGGACGGCAGAATCTCCGTCAGCATTGAGAGTGATCAATCGAACGCCTACGTGGTTGTGCAGGACAACGGCACAGGAATGAGCCGCGAAGTTCGGAACAAGCTCTTTCAGCCGTTCTTCACCACCAAGGAAGAGGGTTCAGGAACGGGCCTGGGGCTTTCCATCTGTCAGGACATCGCGAATCGCCACCTCGGGACGCTCGAATGCACCAGCACGGAGGGTAGGGGATCGTCCTTTCAGTTTCGGCTTCCTCTCAACGAGCCTGACGGAGGTAGTGAATCGACTGCACCCGCCCAACTCCCTTCAGTCCCGTCAGAAAAATCGCGATCCAAGTCGGATCAGCATTTTGCGATTCTGATTGTGGAAGATGAGGACTCCATCCGCTGGATGTTGGCGAAACTCTTCCGCAAAATCAGCGAGGATGTTTCCGTTGCGGCCTCGGCAGAGGAAGCGCTTGAACTGTGCCAACAACAAGACTTTGACATCATTGTCAGCGACATGCATATGCCGGGTCTCAGCGGGGTTGAGCTCTTCCACCGAATCCATCAGCAGAATGCGGCACAACATCCGAATTTCGTGCTCATCACCGGCGACATCTCGGATCCGAAAATCCAGCAGCTTGCGTCGGAATCTGAGATCGAGGTCGTCAACAAGCCGTTTTCACCAATCGACCTCTTGGAGCACATCAATCGGGTTCGCGAAGCTCCTTCGGCACTGCGATTGGCAGCGTGACGATTTGAGAATTTCGAGCAGCCGGTCCCACCGGCAGTGGCAGGGGATTCCATCATGAACCGGATCCCCGGCCTTTTGCCCACTGTGGTCGCCTAACCGCAGGTCTGGAATTGCTTGAGTCTTTCCCTGAGCCAGGTAATTAGAGCGGCATGAAAACCGCCTCCGCCTACTCGTTCCTCTTCCTGTTGATCCTGTTCACCGGAGGCGTCGCCCGGCTTGAGGCGGGCGATCTGGTTCGTCCGGACGGCCGCATTGTATTCATCGGGGACAGCATTACGGGGCAGGGCGGTCGCGGAACGAACGGATGGATGGCGTTGATCGGCCGGGCATTGCAGGAGACGAATCCGGCGAATCAGCAGACGCTGGTGCCCCTGGGTGGAAGCGGGCACCGGGTGGGTTCGTGGGCAAACGTGGAACGGAAGAGCCGGGAAGCGGATGTCTTTCTGGATATCAAGGAGTTCAACGTGCGCGAAGAACTGGACCAACCCGCCGGAATCGTGGTGATCATGTTGGGAATGAATGATGTCTTGTCAGCCGGGTTGGCAGACACAGACGAAGGCTTGGAAAATTGGAAGGAGGCTTATCGCGGCCTGATCCAGGCGGTGCGCAAACGGGCCACGCCCCGGGTGCTGGCGTTGGCCACACCGACTCCCTGCACGGAGGATCCCGCGTCTCCCAAGAACCGGGTCATGGACCGGATGGTGGAAAAAATGACGATCCTGGCAGGGGAAGAGAACTGCCTCCTGCTTCCGACCCGCGCAGTGGCCTGGGAAATCCTGGATGCGGGGCGTGGGCGGAACTCGAACTTTCACATCACCAGCGATCAGGTGCATCCCAACAGAGCCGGACACGCCATGATTGCCGCGGGAATGCTACGGGGACTCGGCGAGAAAGCGGCGTCCGATTGGGCACGGCAACTGGCCATTCCCTCGAATCCGGAGTCCCTCACCGCGACATTTACGCCGCTGGTTGGGGAGAACCCGGCTGAGCCGGCACGTTACCAGGTGACGGTGTCTCATCCCGAGGATGGCCAGGTTTCGTTGGAGCTTCCGGAAGGCTGGAAATCGATCAGCCGCGAAACAGGCGACGGTGAATCGGCTTACGTCATTGAGGAGGCTGAGGACGGCGGGCCGGCGCAACGAAGGCTGGTGGTTCGCCAGGGCGAGGCGAGTTGCGCGCTGCAAATCCCGGCCCCGTGGCTTGTCGGGTTCGGCAACGCGGGTGCTCAGGGTTGGAAGGGAGGGAAGTTCGAGGTGGAAACCGGTCGGCTCCCCAGCGACGAGTTCGTGAGAACAGGATCTGGAATCCGGGAGGCGATCGTGGCGGGGATGGAGCTGAGTTCCGGGGCGCCAGTGGCCTGGCAGCGGTTCACGGGGAATCTCAACTACGGCGGAGGCGGTGCTCCGGAGGTGGTCGATTTTGCGGCCCTGACCTATTTCCGCTCCGGGCACACCGGATACGGAATGCGTTGGATTCACAGTCCCGCAGAGCAGCCGGTGCTGGTTCGCGTTTCGAGACCCGGGTTTGCCGGTGTGACTCACGCGGAGGTCTGGCTGAACGGTGCAACCGTCTACAGCGGTCCGCCGGAGAAGGCCAACAAGCAGGATTTCCCGGCTACGTTGCAGAGCGGCTGGAATCTGGTCTCGTTCAAAAGCAACTTCCTCCAGTGGCAATGGCAGTTGTCGGTCGGCGTGGTTGGTGCCGATGGGGAGGAACTGGACGGGCTGCGTTACGCGATTCTGCCGGCGCGGTAGGATATCGTCGCAGAATTCGACGCAGTTTAAGGAACGATCGAACGAAAAATCCCGACCCCAACGAATTGGGATCGGGATTTTCACGTGTCTTGAATGTTGAGCCTCGATGCTAACCAGCAAACTTGGCCACATCGGCAGCGGCACTCATCTCCAAGGCTTGAAGGTTTTTCCGGAGTTGCCGGAAGCTGATGAGCTTCTTGGAGTTCTTGTCCCAGAGGCGATAGGTGAGGGTTTTGAGACTGGCCCACATGGTGAGAGGCTCGACCTCCTTGAACATGGTGTGGGAATGGTGGCAGCGCTCCAGATTGTAGTTTGGAATCCGTGAGCTGAGGTGGTGAATGTGATGGAAGCCAATATTGCCACTGAACCATTGCAGGACCTTGGGCAACTTGTAGTAGGAGCTTCCCTTCATCGCCGCATCGAAGTGGTTCCATTCGTCGCCGTTCTCCCAGTAGGCGTCTTCGAACTGGTGTTGAACATAGAACAGCCACACACCCGTTGTTCCAGCCACGGCCAGAATCGTCAGCTGGATGATCAACCAGGGCAGAAATCCGAATACCCAGCTCAAGCCGAAAGACATCGCCACCAAGGCGAGGCTGGTGATCCAGACGGAGGCCTTGGCGCGACCTTTGGCCCGTGCGAGCGGGATGCGGTGCTGGACCAGAAAGAGGTAGAGCGGCGCAATGACGAACAGGACAAACGGGTTGCGGGCCAAGCGGTAGGCAAACCGCTTCCAGGGTGATGACTTGAGGTACTCCTCAACGGTCATGGTCCAGATGTCGCCGACGCCGCGTCGTTCGAGGTGTCCGGTGGTGGCGTGATGCACGCTGTGCTCCCACTTCCAATGGTGATAGGGCGTGAAGCTGAG